>MTLE01000336.1_pt1 | contig 43021 bp, 40 predicted proteins | sample 1982461 | NCBI WGS metagenome assembly MTLE01 (sample SAMN05712605, study PRJNA340218) | biofilm metagenome | isolation source: sample SPL anode biofilm adapted to -200 mV | place: USA | collected 2012-02-03
ATGTGGGTGCTGGCGCTCCTGGCGGTGTCGCTGTTCGTGTTCTTCCCGAAGATGTGAATTGAATCGTGCTGAAACAAAAAAAGCCCGCCGGAAGCGGGCTTTTCTGTATTTATGGGTGAGAGTTCTGGTGGCGGGAAGATTCCCTCAGGCAGTCTTTCCGCTCACTACTGCCTCAAAACGCTTGAACAGCTCCGGGTTGAAGGAGCTCCCCACTTCTTCACCCATGATTTTCAGCGCTTCCGTCTGGGGAATTGCGTTGTGTTTGGGACGGTCGGTGGTCATGGCGCAGAAGGTGTCGCAGAGGGCCGCAAGCTGGGCGCTCCTGGGGATTTGGTCCCCCTTCAGGCCGGAAGGGTAGCCGCTGCCGTCGTATTTTTCGTGGTGGTGCCGCACGATGGTTAGGGAAACTTCGCCCAGGGTGCCGGCGCTGTGCAGATGTTCATATCCCTTCTGGGTGTGCTGCTTGACCTTGTGGTACTCGATGGCGGAAAGGGCGTCCGGTTTGTCGAGGAGGTCGCCGGAGAGGAATACCAGGCCGAAGTCGTGGAGGAGGGAGCCGACTCCCACGTCAATCATCTCGTCGTGGGTGAGGGCGAAGAGCCGGTCGTGGACAAGCATCATCAGGGCGGCCACCTGTACGCTGTGGGTGAAGATGTAGTGGTTCTGGGAGGTTATGGCCTGGAGCGCCTTCAGGGCATCTTCGTGTCCCGACACGTATTTCATGAGATGGCGCATCAGGCTGCGGCAGCGGATGATATCAGCAGTCTTGTCCGGTTCGTCGAAGATGTCGGTGACGTAGTTGGCGGCGGTCTGGTAGAGGATGGTCCCCTTGGAGCCGCTGTCGATGTCGCTTCGCACCAGGAGGCTGTCCAGGTTATGTTCGAGGTATTCGGTAACCACATCCATGTCGCCGCTTCTCACGTAAAGGAATTGGGTGCTGGTCCATTCGAGCCGTTGCCGGTCGGCTTCCGTGAATTTACGGTCGTGGTTCTTGTAGAGGATGAAGTTGCCGTTATTCTTTATGAAAAGAGCGATGTCGGGGAAGTAGCCGGGTGATATGCATGCAAGGGAAAGCGGTCTGTAAAAGCGGTTCTTCATAGTGTGTACCCCTGCGTCCGTTTTTTTATATTTGAACTTACTCGGGGGACGTTTGTCAATGTTTTCATTAAGAGGAAAAGCTCCGGCGAAATCAAATGTTATGCCGTGCCGGATATCGTTCCCGCGATTGTTGCCGACAGCCGTACATGGGCGTTTCCCGCAATTGACAAAAGGGGGGCGGGGGCACTACAGTAGATGAAAATATACGGGCCAGGCCGTTGCCCGATGGCCTGGCCGTCGATGGATGGAGATGCGATTTTGCTGACAAGAACGAAGATTTCCCTGGGACTGGTGGCCACGATTGCCTGTCTTGCGCTTGCGGCGGTTATGGTCCTGCGTTTTTCCAGGATTGGCCCCGACCGCGAGAGCGTGGCTTCCCTGGAGCTCTTTGCCGAAGTGCTCCGGGAAGTGGAGCAGAATTACGTGGAGAAGGTTGACCGCAAGAAGCTTCTGGAGGGGGCCGTCAACGGGATGCTCGCGGCTCTCGATCCCCACAGCGCCTATCTCCCCCCTGAGCCTTTCACCGAAATGCAGACGGAAATATCGGGGTCCTTCGGCGGGTTGGGCATCGAGCTTTCCCAAAAGGACGGGAAACTCACGGTGGTTTCCCCCCTGGAGGATACCCCAGCCTGGAAGGCGGGGATCAAGGCGGGCGATTACATCTTCAAGATCGACGCTACTCCTACCAGCGACCTCACCATGATGCAGGCGGTGAAGAGGATGCGGGGCAAGCAGGGGACGAAGGTGACCCTCACCATACTCCGTAACGGAGAGGGGGAGCCTCTCGTGTTCCCCCTCGTGCGTGATATCATCCGGACCAAGAGCCTCCGGGCCCGGACGCTGGAGCCAGGGTACGGTTACGTGCGCATCGGCCATTTCCAGGCGCGAACCGGCGAGGACTTTGCAAAAGCCCTGCACAAGCTGCGTGCCGAGAACGGGGGCAGCCTCAAGGGGCTCGTGCTCGATCTGCGCAACAACCCCGGCGGGCTTCTGGAGGTGGCGGTGGAGGTGGCCGGCCGCTTTGTGGGCGAACGGCTCGACAATGGACTAATCGTTTATACCGAGGGGCGTGAACCTTTCGCCAAGCGCCGCTACAGTGCCACTGTCGGCGAGAAGGAGCCGCGCTATCCCCTGGTGGTGCTCATCAACAGCGGCAGCGCCAGTGCTTCCGAGATCGTTGCCGGAGCGCTCCAGGACTACGGCCGGGCCGTCATCATGGGAACTCCAAGCTTCGGCAAGGGATCGGTGCAGAGCGTGGTTCCCATGAAGGATGGTGCAGGGCTCAAGCTTACCACTGCCCTCTACTATACGCCCAAGGGGCGCTCGATCCAGGCCCGGGGGATTATTCCCGATATCACCGTTGAGAACGCCGAGCTGAAAATAGTTCCGGAGGACAAGCGGGAGGAATTCCATGAAAAGGATCTGGACAACCACCTTGGTGGAGGGAAGGAACCCCCCGAAGCGGTGGAGGAGAAGGAAAACCGCGAAAAAACGGCCAAGCCGGCCCACAATGCCGTGACCGGTTTCGCGGATGATTTGAAGAAGGATCAGCAGCTTGCCCGTGCCCTGGATCTTCTGAAAAGCTGGGAGGTGCTGCAAAGGGTGGCGGCTGGGGCAAAGTAGTCCGCCTGCCTGTTTCTGGAGGAGCGGTTATGGTTCAAGGGAAAAGTAGAATGCCGCCCCCTTCCCGACCGCTCCTTCCCCCCAGATTCTTCCGCCGTGCCGCTGGATGATGCGTTGCACCGTGGCGAGGCCGATGCCGGTTCCCTCGAAATCCGATTTGCTGTGCAGCCGCTGGAAGGTGCCGAACAGGCGGTGAGCCTCGGCCATGTCGAAGCCTGCCCCGTTGTCGCTCACGAAGTAGTACTTCTTTCCCCCCCTTTCCGTAACTCCGAACTCTATTACGGCGCTCTCCTTCTTGCCGGTATATTTCCAGGCATTCCCCAGTAAATTCACCAGCACCAGGTTCAGCAGCCGCGAGTCTCCGTTGCCGGAGATCCCTTCGGCGATTCTGAAATCCACATTGCGCTGCTTGTCCTTTGCCTTAAGCTCCGCGGTAATTATGCGAACCATGGTGCTGAAATCCACTTCCTGCCGTTGCAGCTCCTGGTGATTCAGCCGGGAAAATTCCATCAGGGCGCCAATCAGGTCGTTCATGCGGAGTGTCGCCTGGTATATCTCCCTGATGTAATCAGCACTGCTGACATCGAGCGTATCGGCGTGGAGTTCCAATAATACCTGGCAGTAACCGCTGATATTTGTCAGGGGCGACCGCAGATCGTGGGAAACTGTGTAGTTGAATGCTTCCAGTTCGCGATTTGCGGTTTCGAGCTGTTCGTTGAGATTGTTCAGTTTGTTTTGTGTCCGGATCAGCTCGTTGTTCTTCTGGATAGCGGTTTCGTAGGTGCAGAGGAGAAGGTCGAGGATCTGGCGGCGATCCGCAGTTATGCAGTAGCGCTGGCCGGCAAAGAGGATTTCCAGCCCCGGTTGAGATCCGATGCTGCACGTATTACGGCTTTCCATCAGGTACCCGACGCGGGAGATGAGATGCTCTTCGTCGTAGGGCTTCGTGATGAAATTGTCGGCACCGCATTCGAGTCCCCTGATTACATCGTGGGGGTCGGAGAGGGAGGTCAGGAGGATTACGGGTATATCCCTGCAATCGTCCAGTTTCTTGATTCTGCGGCATAATTCGTAGCCGTCGATCTCCGGCATGATCACATCACTTATAATCAGCGAAATTTTCTTGCCGGGGATAAGGGCCAGGGCCTCTTTGCCGTTGCCTGCCGAGATTACGCCATAGCCGTTGGATTCCAGTATGTGGCGCAGCTTAACGGACTGGGTGGGGCTGTCCTCGATGATGAGGATGTCTCCGTTGCTTTTTTCCGTTACTTCTTCCATGGTTACTTCTCCATCGCCAGGTTCGTGAGGGTTGTCACTATTTGAGCCGGCGGCAGGGTGTAGGTGGCGGCTTCAAGTTTGATGGCTTCTCCCGGCATCCCGTGAATGACGGAGCTTTTCAAGTCCTGGGCGATTGTTACGGCCCCTGTTCCCCTTAAATGTTTCAGTTCCCTTGCCCCATCGCTCCCCATGCCCGTGAGAAGGACGCCCACCGCCCGTGGGCCGAAGGCGTGCGCCACCGAGCGGAACAAAGCGGAAACCGAAGGCCGGAGACCGTTCTCAGGTGGGGAGTCCTTGAGGGCGATTGCCGTGCCGTCCGCCGTAACGAGCATATGACAGCCGTCCGGTGCTACGTAGGCGTGGCCTGGAAGAATCCTCTCGCCGTGGGCTGCGAGATGCACCGGGATGGCGGAGGTGAGGTTGAGCCACTCGGTAAATCCTTTGATAAATCCAAGGGCCATGTGCTGCACGATGAGGACCGGTGCCGGGAAATTCTTCCCGAGCCCTGCAAGGATGGCCTGGATGGCCAGCGGGCCGCCGGTCGAGGCCCCTATGGCTACGGCACTCACCCGTGCCGGAACAGCCGCCCTTTGGGGCGGCAAGGTAATGGAGTCCGGCCTGTCGCGCCGCGGGGTCCGCCGCACAACTTTGACTTCAGCCATCAGCTTGACGGTCCGGACGAACGCTGCGGCTTCACGCTCGTGGTCCGGATGACCTGGTCCGTTGGGGCGCGCCAGGGCCGTGACGGCTCCGGCTTCCATGACGCGGAAGGTCGATGCCACTTCTTCGGCGTCCAGGTTTCCGCTTACTACTACTATCGGGACGGGATGATTCTCCATGATCAGGCGGGTGGCGATAAGCCCATTCATCCGCGGCATGTAGATGTCCATGGTTATTACGTCCGGTTTCAGTCGTGCCGCCGCGTCAACGGCTTCTTCCCCGTCCGCCGCGGTGCCGATTACCTCGATCCCCGGATCGGAGGCGAGAAGCGCCTGGAGAAACATCCGCACGCTTGCCGAATCGTCAACTACAAGTACCTTTACCATGTCAGCCCGTTACCCCGCACATTCAAATCAGCCTCCTTATGGCATCCAGAAGATTGCTCTGGTCGAAACTGCTCTTCACAATATAGGCGTTCGCCCCCGCATCGACACCTCGCTCCCGGTCTTCCCGCGAGTCGAGGGAGGTCACCAGTACCACCGGCAGGTCGGTCAGGTTGCGGGATGCGCGGATTCTTCCCGTAAGCTCGAAACCGTTCATGCGGGGCATATCCACGTCGGAAACCACCATGTCGAACTCTTCGGTGCCGAGCAGCGTCAGCGCATCGACTCCGTCCACTGCGGTTTTTACCCGGTACCCGGCCGATTCCAGAATGTTTTTCAGCAGCGTCCGGGCGGTTATGGAGTCCTCCACGACCAGTATTGCCTGTGATGGCGCTTCTTCCATAACAGCTTGACGGCTGGATGGGCCGCCCGTGGCGGCGAGCCTGACCGCCGACTTGACCAGGTCGCTGCTGTTCAGTATCGGTACAACCTTTCCGCTTCCCAGAACCGTGGCCCCGGCAATGTTTCGCACGCGGCGAAGCTGCGGTCCGAGCCCCTTGACCATCACTTCCTGCTCGCCCGCAACCTGATCGACTCCGAAGGCGATACCCCCCTGGCCGGTGGGGAGGACAAAGAAGCTTAGGAGGTCTTTGCCGTTATCGGCCCGCTCCTCGCGCGGAAGCTCCAGCACGTCGTCCAATCTTACATAGGAGAGCGTGTGGCCGTCCAGTTCGATGGTTTCCCGGTTTTCCACGGTGGCGAAAGCGGTTCGTTCTTTCCGCGCAACGCGCTCCACGTCGGTGGTCGGCAGCACGAAGAGGCGGCCGGCCGCCTGGACCAGTACTCCCCTGAATGTGGAGAGGGTCAAGGGGAGGGTTATGCGGAAGGCTGTGCCGCGCCCCTTTTCGGTTTCGACCGCAATGGCGCCCCCGAGTCTTTCCACCTTTTCCCGCACGATAGCCAAGCCGAGTCCCCTTCCCGATATGTCGTCGATGATGGGGCTCGTGGATATTCCCGAAGCGAAGATGAGGGCGATGGTGTCTTGCTCGCTTGCCTGGTCCGGGCCTTCGGGCGTTGCAAGGCCGAGCTTTACGGCAGCCTCCCTCAGACGGCCGGTGTCGATGCCACCGCCGTCGTCGGCAATGGCAACTTCCACCCGGTTGCTCTCCACGAGCGAGACGGTGACGGTGATTTTTCCGCGCGGGGGTTTCCCTTGCCGCTCCCTTTCTCCGGGGGATTCAATGCCGTGGTCAATGCAGTTGCGCACCAGGTGGACGAGGGGGTCCTTCATCTCTTCAAGAACCCGCCGGTCGATTTCGATGGACTCACCTTCAATGACCAGTTCCGTTTCTTTGCCCAGATCCCGGGACAGGTCGCGGACAAGCTTCGGGAGGATGGCCAGCAGCGACGAGAAGGGGAGCATCAACGCTTCCCGGACATCCTCCAGCAGGTTTGCCACCATGTCGCCAAGGTGCAGGAGATCCTGCTCCGCCCCTTTTGTCAGGCGGCTCATCCGATATCCGCTCTCCCTGGTCAGTGCATAGTTCCTGTCGAAGAAATCGAGAAGTTTCCCGACAGGCGCACCGTTTCCCCCCGAAAGGGAGTCGCCGGCCGTTTCGGTTTGCAGTTGCCTGCGCATGCGCCGCAGGGCCGGAAGCGCCTTCTTCCATTCCTTTTCCCAAAGGGCGAGATCCTTTCGGAGGGCTCGCAGTTCCTCCACCCGCTGGGCTGCGGCGAGCTTTGCCGTCAGCATCCCTTCGGTCTGATGCAGGAGGGCGTCGAGTTTTCCGGCGGATATTCTCACGGTGTGGGTTGGTGTCGCTTTCCCGCCATGGGGTGGCTCCTCCTGCTCCGCGCGGGGAGCGGGATGGGGCGGGATGGATTGGGGGGAGAAGGTGCCCCTCTGTGCCTGGTGCAGGCGGAAGACCAGTTCCCTGAGCCGCTCTTTCTCCGCGGGGGACGGGCCGGTTTCCAGGGAAGGAAGAAGTGCTCCTATGGTATCGACCGAGGTGTGGAGCAGGTCGAACAGTTCCGGCACCTGTCTGATTTCCCGCCGTTTCATGGCGGACAGGAGGTTTTCCATGGCATGGCCGACGGTTTCGATGGGCGCGGCGTTAACGGATCGGGCGGCACCTTTCAGGCTGTGGGTTTCCCTGAAAAGCGCCTCGACTAGTTCCATCTCCCTTTCGGGGGATGCGCTCTGCTCCAGTTCGACCAGGCCGGTCGATATGGCCGTCAGGCGCTCCTTCGTTTCGGCCGTGAAGGTTGCCAGGAGCTTGTTGAGGAAGTCTTTATCCATTAGTGTTCCATGTGGGGGCGATCCTTGCTATCGCCCAAGGAGCCGGCGAATACAGGATTCGCCTCTAAGGCATTCATCACAGCTTGAACTGCTCCACCAGCAGCTTAAGCTTCTGGCCCAGCTCGTTAAGGGCTTGGGCGGAGATCTCCGCCTGTTTCGTGCTGGTGACGCTCAGGGTGCTTGCCTCGCTGATGTTTTCCATGGCCAGGGCCACCTGATCCATGCCGATCATCTGCTGCTGGCTGGTGGCGGTGATCTGGACCGAGGCGTTCGCCGATTCGGAGATGCTTTCCGTCAGGAGCCGGATCGATTCGCCCGACGCCGCGGCCTGCTTTTCACCGGCTTCCACTGCCTTGCTCCCCTGTTCGGTAGCCATAACTGCCGCGTTGGTTGCCTTCTGGATATCGTTCAGCAGCGCCCGAACCTGGGCCGTTGCCTGTTTCGACTGGTCGGCCAGGCTTTTGACTTCGTGGGCCACAACGGCGAAACCTTTGCCGTGTTCGCCCGCCTTTGCCGCCTCGATGGATGCATTGACGGCAAGGAGATTCGACTGCTCTGCCAGGTCGTTGACCGTGGCAATTATCTCGCCTATGGCGTGGCTCTGTTCGCTGAGGCTCACAATGCTTTCGGCCAGGGTGGCCATTTGCTCGCGGATGCGGTTCATCCCCTCGATGGACTCTTCTACCGATTTTTTCCCTCCCTGGGAGACCTGAAGCGACCGTTGTGCCGTGTCGGCCACATTCCGGGCCTTCTGGGCTGCCAGTTGCGTGGTCTGCTTCACCTCTTCGACGGTGGCGGTCGTTTCATTCAGGGCGCTTGCCGTTTCGGCCGCGCTGGAGGCAACCTGGGTGGTTGCTGCCAGAATCTCGCCCGCCGAGGCCGCCAGGACGTTGACCCCCTCCTGGATGTCCATGGCCTGCCGGCGGAGATTCTCTACCATCTTGCCGAAAGTCTGGAGGAGCAGGTTTACCTCGTCATGGCCCCTGGCGGGGGGGACTGTTACGGTGAGATCGCCGTGGGATACCCTTTCCGCCACTTCCATGGCGGTACCCAGGGGGCGGATGATGCTGCGGGTAAGGGTTACGGCGATGAGGATGACGATGCCGGCGGCTGCAATAATCGCGATGGAGGTCAGGATGAGGGACATTCGGGCCGCACTCTGGGCACTTTTGAAAAATTCGGTTGCCTGGTTGTCGGCGACGTTGAGAATGTCCGCCGATTCCTTGTCCAGTTTGGTGAACAGCTTAGATTCAATGTCGGCCAGGAGTGCCCCGGCAGTTTCCTTCCGGTTGTCGAGCACCAGGGTTACGACCTCATCCCGGAGCGGCTTCCATTCTTCATAGGCCTTGAGCACGTCGTCGACTTCGCTCTGGTTGCCGGAGAAACGTTCCTTGACGATTCCCATGTTTTTTATGAATGCTTTTTCGGAATCATTGACCGCTTGCAGTTCTGCGTTGACCGCACCGCTGGCCTTCGACGTCACCATTTTGTTAAGGGAGCGGTTCATCTGCATCAGGTCGAGATAGGCGCTGCGGATCGCTTTCCTGACGGTGAACGGTTTCTCGTACATATTGTTGGTCAGTCCTGCCAGCAGGTTCATCCGGTTCAGGGAATATCCCCCCACTCCAATCAGGAGTGCCAGGATAATCGCGAAACTCACAAACAGCCGCGTCTGTATTCGCATATCCATTATCATGTTTCCGTTCTCCCTTTCTTTCTGCAACTGGATTTATCGGTTCGATGCGGTATGAGTTTTATTCTTCGTGATGTACGATTATCCGGCTGTCGTTCAGTATCCTCTTTCCGTCCAGGATTACCGTCCGCTCCCCGGTGATTCCCTTCAGGTATTCATCCCTGATACCGGTGAGGGTGGGCAGGGATGGCTGGATACCCTCGTCCGGTATCAGCCGCACGCCCAGAATCTCGTCCGCCAGGATGCCGAAGGTCATTTCTTCATCATGAACAATGATTACCTTGTTGAGGTCCGTCAATCCCTTTTCCGGCAGATCGAAGAATTTTTTCAGGTCGATGACGGAGACGATTTCTCCCCGGACGTTGATCAGCCCCAGGACGAAGGGGGGCGTGCAGGGGAGGGGGGTGAGGTCCTTAAGCGGGCAGGTCTCCCGTACGCAGGACATCTCAATGCCGTACCGCTCGTATGTCAGGAGGAATTCCAGGATTTCCAGCTGCCCCTCGGCCGTTTCCCCCAGGCGCGAGTCGCGGGCCAGGGCGGCCGCCCTTGTTTTCAGGATTCGTGCCTCTTCCTCGGGAGAAACTTCACTGGCGAGGGCCTCCCGTGCCGTTTCAAGACGGCGGCGGATTTCGTTCCAGTCGATATTTTTCGCCGGTTTTGCGGAATGGTTGTCAGTCATGGTGAGGTCCTCGCGTCGTCCCCGTTACGGTTTCCGGCCGGATTCGCGGGTTGCCGCGATGATCCTGGCAAGCCTGCCGGCGGTAATCCCATCGCTCCCCGGTACCGGGTGGTCGTCGCAGTATGTGCGCAGGAGTTCCAGGGCGTTGTCGAAATGGCGGTCCGATTCGGTTTTCTTCCCCTGCCGCAGGGTGAGGTTGCCCAGGGCGAAGTGGGAGAGCACGAAAGTGTGGTCAATATATAGTGCCCGCTTCAGTGCCGCCACCGCATCGTCTGCGGCCCCCTGTTCCTGGAAAATGGTGGCGCGCAGGTAGTGGAGCTCCGCATTAAGCTTGTCGGCGGCTATCGCCTCTTCCGACCAGCGGAGCGCCTCCGTCAGATTGCCCATGTCGGCGAAGAGCTGCGCCAGGAGAGTGGCCGCCTTTCCGGACATTTGGGGGGTAGCGTCGGTCGTCCGGGCCTCGGAGAGGTAACCGCACAGTTTTTCCGCCGCCTGTAGATAATGCCCTTGCCGGTGGAGTTCCACCGCCTCTTCATAGGCTGACGGCTCGGCACGGCAAACCTTCTCTTCCCTGATTTCCGGCGGGAGAGGCTCCCCGGGGATTGGAAGGGAAACCGTGGACTGCTGCTCCGTTTGGGGAGGCTGGGGCTCCCCCAGGGAAAGCGGGCATGAAAATGCGGCAGTCACTTTTCCATCGCCACACTTGCGGTAGAATACCGCTCCCGGAAAGGCTATGGTGTCGAATTGCCCGAAAATTGCGGCCGATGTCTCACAGGGGCTGACGAGCAGCCAGCCGCCGTCAAGGAGAGAACGGTGAAAATTCCCGGTGACCTGGCCGGCCTGCTCCGCTCCGAAGTACATCAGAACGTTGCGGCAGAAGATGATGTCCATCGCATTGGTGTTGTTCACCAGGGACGGGTACGTGTCCTCCACCAGGTTGAGGTTGGCGAATGTCACCATGTTCCTGATGGCGGGAGGGACTTCGAACCGCCCGTCTTTGCAGCGGTTGAAATACCGGCTCTTCATCCATTCCGGCACCCCTCGGAATGACCAGTTGCTGTAAATGCCCCCCGCCGCCTTGCCAAGGGCGCGGGGGTTGACGTCGGTGGCCAGGATGGTGATGTTCCACTCGTCCAGGTTGGGGATCATCTTTTTAAGCAGGATGGCGATGGAGTACGCTTCCTCGCCCGAGGAGCAGCCGGCGCTCCATATCCTGAGCCGCTGTTCCTTCCCGCTCCGGGCGTTAATCAGTTCCGGCAGGATGCTGGATTCGAGGGCGTCGAAGCTCCCCTTTTCACGGAAAAAATATGTTTCGCCGATTGTCAGGTGGCTGGCGAGGATTTCGATATCGCTCCGCGAAACCGGGGACGATAAGAGCCACTGGACACACTTTCCCGCGTCCGAAAAACCGAACTCCCGGGCGGCGTGGATAGTTCTGTGTTCCAGGTCGCGCCAGCGTTTCTCCGGGAAATGGAGGCCGAGCTGGCTGGAAACGAATTCGCTGAGCCGCGCCAGAAGATGATGGGGTATGTGCTGGGGCATCACGCTCCCGTTGGGCAATCCGGTAAGGGGAAATCAGGCATGATTCTCCTGTTCCAGCGCCGATTCCAGCGCCCGCGCTTCTTCCAGGGAGAGAAAACCGTCGAGATCATGGATGAAAACCACGCCGTCCTCAAGCTTTACGACTCCTTCCACATGTCCCATGCCCGGCACAATCATTCCGGGAAGCACGATCTCATGGCCCGGCCGTTCGATGACGTCATGCACCATGTCCACGATGAGGGCCACGGTCCGTTCCGCCGTCCGGGCAATGAGCAGATGGTCGTTAAGTTTCGTCTTCCGCCGGGCAAGTCCGAACCGGCGGCGGATGTCTAGGACCGGTACAATGCTGCCGTTAACGGTTATGATGCCGAGGACAATTTCAGGCGCTTTCGGCAGGGGGGTGATTTCGACCATGCGGACGGTTCGGTCCACGGCGGAGAGTTGCAGCGCATAGCGCTGATCGTCGAGGGAGAATACTACGAGGTGAAAGGATTCGGTCACGGGACGTCCACCTTTTGGGGTAGTGGCGGTCTTGTGCTGCAGAAGGCAAAGGACGTTTTAGGGACATCTGTGCCAATTCAATGAAAAACTGGCGAAAGAATAGCAGAAGCTGGCAGGTAAAACAAGGTTTGCCGATGATGTATTCGCGGCAGCGCATTTCCTGGTGAGGCTAGGACGAAGAAAAGGGGCGCCTGAAGCGCCCCTGTGGGGAGTTTATGCTATTTCGCCGCTCGGAGGCGACGTGTGCCGGATGTCCTTCCCCTTGACCATGAAGATAACCATTTCGGCCACGTTGGTGGCGTGGTCGGCGATCCGCTCCATGTATTTTGAGATGTAGAGCAGTTTCATGGCCCTGGTTATGCTTGAGGGATCTTCCATCATGAAGGTGAGAAGCTCCCGCTGTATCTGATCGTTGACACTGTCCACGAAGGCGTCTTCCTGGCAGACCTTGATGGCCAGTTCGGCGTCGCCGCGGACAAATGCGTCGAGGGCTTCCTTCACCATTGTTGCCGCGGCCGCGGACATGCGGGGGAGGTCGATGTAGGGTTTCAAGGGGGGCTCCTCGTTCAGTTCCACCACGCGCTTCGCCACGCTGGTGCACTGATCCCCGATCCGTTCCAGGTCGGTTACTATCTTCAGGGCCAGGGTGATGAAGCGCAGGTCCCTGGCCGCAGGCTGGCGCCGGGCCAGAACCTGGAGGCACTTCTCGTCGATCTCCAGTTCCAGGTGGTTGATCTCGTGGTCGGTGGCGATGAGGCGCCGGGCCAGGTCCGAGTCGCGCTCCACCAGGGATTTCATGGCGTCGGAGATCATCTGCTCCACCTTGCCCCCCATCTCGAGGAGCTTGTTCCTGATCTCGTTCAGTTCTTCATCGAAGTGTCTGCTGAAATGTTCGCGTTCCATCCATATCTCCATGTTAATGACTTGGGTCGGCGCTGTGCAAAAACCTGCGGTTATTTAGCCGAAGCGTCCAGTAATGTAATCTTCGGTCTGCCTTTTCTCCGGGTTGGTGAAGAGTTTCTTGGTGTCGCCCCATTCGATCAGGTCGCCCATGTAGAAGAAGGCGGTGTAGTCGGAAACCCTTGCCGCCTGCTGCATGTTATGGGTGACGATGATGATGGTGTACTTCTCCGTCAGTTCTTCGATCAGTTCCTCTATCTTCAGGGTGGAGATGGGATCGAGGGCCGACGCCGGTTCGTCCATGAGGATTACCTCGGGTTGCACGGCAATGGTCCGGGCAATGCAGAGCCGCTGCTGCTGGCCGCCGGAGAGTTCCATGGAGTTGCTCTTGAGCCGGTCCTTGACTTCGTCCCAGAGGGCTACCCGGCGCAAGCTGGTTTCCACGATTTCGTCCGCCTCGCTCTTCTTTATCCGACCGTTCAGTTTGTAGCCCGCCACTACATTATCGTAAATCGACATGGCTGGGAAGGGGTTCGGTTTCTGAAACACCATGCCGACCCGGCGGCGGATGGAGACGGGATCGACGCTTCGGTCGTAGATGTCGTTGCCGTCCAGGAGGACTTTGCCGGTGACCCTGGCGTTGGGGAAGAGATCGTGCATCCGGTTCAGTGCCCGGAGCATGGTCGACTTGCCGCATCCGGACGGTCCGATGATGGCGGTGACGGTGTTTTCGGGAACGTCTATGGAGACATCCTTTACGGCGTGGGTCTGCCCGAAGTGTACGTTCAGTTTGTCGATGGTGACCTTGGTTTTCATGGGTTCCTCTGAATTAATGGTGACGACTAATGTCTGGCTCGGCCCAGGTAGCGTGCCGTAAGGCTCAGGGCGAACATGACCGTAACGAGGACCAGCGCTCCGGCCCATGCGAGCTGGTGCCAGTCTTCGTACGGGGAGATGGCGAAGTTGAAAATCTGCAGCGGCATCGCAGCGATGGGTTCAGTCAGCTTCCTGCTCCAGAACTGGTTCCCCAGAGCGGTGAACAGGAGCGGAGCTGTTTCGCCGGCGATGCGGGCAATGGCCAGGAGAATGCCGGTAATGACCCCCGTTGTGGCGCTGCGGAGAGTCACCTTGAGGCTGGTGCGCCACATGGGGACCCCCAGGGCCAGTGAAGCCTCACGCAGTGATCCGGGGACCATTTTAAGCTGCTCCTCGGTAGTGCGCAGCACGATCGGGATCATGATGAGCGCCAGGGCCACCGCGCCGGCCAGAGCGGAGAACCCCTTCATGGGCACCACCAGGAGGGTGTAGGCCACCATGCCGGTGATGATGGAGGGGACGCCGGAAAGCACGTCCGCGGCGAACCGCACGGCGTTGGAAACCTTGCTCCCGCCGAACTCAACCAGGTAGAGCGCCCCGAATACGCCGACCGGTATGCCGATTCCCGAAGCCAGGGCGATCAGAACCGCCGATCCCACCATGCCGTTTGCCATCCCTCCGCCCGTTTCGCCGGTGGGCTTCGGGATGTGGATGAAGAAATCCGGGGTAATGGAGCCGGCTCCCATCTTGATAATGTGGAAGAAAATCATTCCCAGGGGGATGAGGACGGCCATGGTCGCACCCACCATGAGCAGGGTAACTATGTGGTTCTTGATGTTTCTGATGGTGACGGTTCCCATTATTTCGCCCCTCCTGCCGCTTGCCGTGTCATCCCCCAGAGGAGGAGCCGGGCCATGACGTTGATGACAAGCGTAATCGCCAGAAGGAGGAGGCCGATTTCCATGAGCGCCGAGGCGTGGAGCGTCGAGGTGGTCTCGGCGAATTCGTTGGCGATGACGCTCGGCATGGTGTAGGCCGGCGAAAGGAGAGAAAGCGATATCTGCGGCGTGTTGCCGATTACCATCGTCACTGCCATGGTTTCGCCGATGGCCCGGCCGAGGCCCAGTATGACGGCGCCCAGGATGCCCGAGCGGCCGTAGGGGAGCACCGACATGCGGATCATCTCCCAGCGGGTTGCTCCCAGGGCTATGGCCGCTTCGCGCTGGCTCTGGGGGACGGCGAGCAGCACTTCCTTGGAGATAGAGGTTATAATGGGGACAATCATGATCATCAGAATGAAAACGCCGGCCATCATGCTCACGCCGTAGGGAGCGCCCTGGAAGATGGGGAGGAATCCGAAGCGCTCGATGAGAAAAGGCTGCACCGTCTGCTGGAGCCAGGGGGCCATGACCAGGATTCCCCACAGGCCGTAGATAACGCTGGGAATGGCGGCCAGCAGTTCAACCAGGGCAGCCACGGCCCCGCCGAATTTTTTGGGAGCAATCTCCGTTATGAAAAGAGCCGTCCCAACACTGAGCGGGGTCGCGAGAACCAGGGCGAGCAGGGAGGATATGACCGAACCCCAGATATAAGCCAGGGAGCCGAAGGAGTCCTGAACCGGGTCCCAGTTGGAATCGCCGATGAACTTCCAGCCGAAGGCCTTTATGGCCGGGAGGCTTTCCTTGACCATCTCCATGACCATGACGGCCATGATGAGAAGAATACTGAAGGCAAGTGTGGCTGTAATCCCCTTGAAGAGAAGGTCCGAATTCAGTCCTTTGCTCGGGGGGAGCGCTGGTGATGGTGTCTTGTTAGTCACCGTTTTCTCCGTATATCCAATTGGTTGCCAGAGGCTATGTTCTTCAGGATTGGTTCGCCTGGGGCAGCCTCAGAGGTTGTTTCCCGTAACATGCACTTAATGCTGCTGTAACAATTACCGGAAGATGAAAATGCCCGGCGCTCACCGCTGCTTTTCGCGGGAGGCCGGGCTTTTCCAGGTGATTACTTAATGGTCTTGATGGTTTTCCCAACCATTTTCTTGACGTTTTCCGGCAGCGGTGCGTAGAGGAGTGGGGCTGCCATCTTCTGGCCGTTGTTGAGGCTCCAGTTCAGGAATTGCACCAGTTTCTGCCCCTTCAGGGCGTCTTTCTGCTTCTCGTACACGAGAAGGTAGGTGAAGCCGGCAATCGGATAGGCGTTTTTGCCCGGCTGGTTCACGAGGGAGATGCGGTAGTCGGCCGGCATACTCCTGGCGGCGCCGGCTGCTGCGGCGCTGGTGCTCTGGATGGAGGGCTTGACCCAGTTGCCGCTCTTGTTCCTCAGGGTTGAGGTGGGGAGCTTGTTCTCGAAGGCGTAGGCCAGTTCCACGTAACCGATGGAGTTTCTGGTGGTTTTAACCTGGCCGGCGACCCCTTCATTACCCTTGCCGCCGAGACCGATGGGCCACTTGACCGAGGTGCCCTTGCCGACCTTTTTGGCCCACTCGGGGCTCACGGCGGAGAGGAAGTCGGTGAAGATCGACGTGGTGCCGCTGCCGTCGGAACGGTGCACGACGATAATCGGTGCGTTGGGAAGCCTTACGCCGGGGTTGTCGTTGGTGATGCGGGGGTCGTTCCACTTGGTGATTTTCCCGAGATAGATGTCAGCCACATCTTCAGATGTGAGTTTCAGCCCGTTCGGCACGCCGGGGACGTTGTAGGTGACCACTACCGCGCCCATGACGGTCGGGATGTGGAGAAGCTTGCCGGGGGCCGCTTTCAGTTCGGCATCGGAGAGGGGTTTATCGCTGGCGCCGAAGTCTACGGTCTGGGCGGTGATCTGCTTGATGCCGCCGCCGCTGCCGATGGACTGGTAGTTGAATCTTACGGATGGATCAATCTTGGCATATTCGCTGAACCACTTGGAATAGAGCGGGTAGGGGAAGGTTGCGCCTGCGCCGTTGACCAGGGTTGCGGCATCCGCTTGACCGGCAGCGGCGGTTACCGCCAGGGTCGCAAGGATTGCGAGACTTTTCCGTAATGCTTTCAGCATCTGTTTATTCCTCCTTGGGTTATTTCCAGCGTTAAATTCGTTATCGAGCTTTTCGTAATAATAGGCCTGCTTCTGTTACATTCAGGTTACGGCAATGCAAAGATCCTTTGAAAAACGATGCCTGAATCAATTTCCCCTTTCTGCTCATAACTCTTCCCTGCTGCTGCGGGGAGAGAAGCGCACGGCAATGATCCGCACCGTCGCCAGAGACAGGACCAGGGCTATGACCATGGCAACTTTTTGCCAGTCCATTTCCTGGTACCAGAATGCCATCACTTCGGTCAGAACGGTGACCAGCACCGTGTCGATGATGTAGGTTACCTTGACCCGCCCTTCCGTAAAATAGGCAAGCGCAGTTCTGAGAACCTCCACTATGGCGAGCACCGTCAGAACATCCACCAGAATGGTCCTGAATGCCCCGTGCAAATCGTCTCCCATGACAAGCCGAAGGTCCTGGAAGGTGACGATGATCCCCGCCAGAATTGCCAGGAGAATGGCGACGATGAGGAGGCTCAGAAGCGTTCGGACCGAAATTTCGAAGAATTTCGTCAGCTTCAGGTCAATGACGTTTTCTTTCCACATGATATCTCCTTATAGAGTTGATTCAACGCTGTCAGGTATTAGCATGTGACTGTTACAGCGGTGTGGAGTTTGTGCAAGGAGTTGGAAAATGGCGATTTTGTGCCGGTGGGGGGGCGTCAGATGGAAAAAGGGCACCGGAGGATCGGTGCCCTTTTTCCATCTGCTGTGGATGGTCTTCTCTTATGCCTGCTTCAGGGTGAACCAGAACTCCGAACCTTTCCCCGGTTCGCTCTCCACCCCCACGGTGCCGCCGTGGATCTGGATGATGTGCTTGACAATGGCGAGCCCGAGGCCGGTTCCCCCTTCATTGCGGCTGCGTGCCGCGTCAACCCGGTAAAAGCGTTCGAACAGCCGTGGCAGGTCCTTGACGGGGATCCCCGGGCCAGTGTCTTTAACTCCGATGCGGACCATCCCGTCATCCGTCTTTACGGTAAACGAGATGGCCCCCCCTGCGGGCGTATACTTGATGGCATTGTCCAGGAGGTTGACCATAACCTGCTCGAGGCGGCCGGGGTCCGCAATTACCGCCGGCGCTCCTTCCACTCCCGAGTGGTCAATGGCAATCCCCTTTTGGGCAGCTTTCGGCTCCAGGAGTTCCAGGGCATGCTTTGCCACCTGTTCCGGGCGGACTGTTGCGTGCTCCAGGCTCATGTTTCCTGCTTCCAGCTGGGAGAGTGTGAGCAGATCGCCGATGAGGGCGGCGAGCCGTTCCGAATGGCTGAGGATTATTTCGATAAACTTCCGCGCCCGCTCGGGATCGCTTTCCATGAGGCCGTCGAGCAGCGTCTCGGCATATCCTTTTATGACGGTAACCGGTGTTCTCAGTTCGTGAGAAACATTGGCGACAAAGTCCCGGCGAATGTTTTCCAGTTTCGTCAGGTCGGTGATGTCGTGGAAAACAGCCACGACCCCCTGGAGCTCTCCGTTGTCCAGAAGGGGCACCCAGTGGGTGAGGACGTGTTTTTCCTTCCCGAGGGGCAGGGTCATTTTTTCGATCCGCTCATCACGGGAGGCGACGATGGCCTTAAAGGCGTCATTGAGGGCGGGATGCCGGGCGATTTCGATGATGTGTCTCCCCTCGACATTCCGCTCCAGGGAGAAAAGTTCGAGAAAAGCCGGATTGACCAGGGTGATCATGCCGTTGGCGTCGGATACCATGAGTCCTTCACCCATGCCCCGAAGAATGGTGTCGAGCCGGTTTCGCTCCGCCGAGGTGCGTTCCATCTGCTGTTCTATCCGGGCGGCCATGTCGTTCATCACCAGGGCGAGCTCACCCACTTCGTCATGGGTGGAGACCGGAACTCTACGGCTGAAGTTTCCCTTCCCGATTTGTTTCGCCAGGATGGTTATGGTGCGCAATGATCGGGAAGTTACCCGCGAGAGGATATAGCTGAGAACAAGGGCGACGAGCAGGGCGATGGCCAGGGAAGCCGCAAGAAGCGTCCGGATGCTCCCCTTCGCCTGCTCCAGGGCGGTGAGAGGTAGCGAGAGGCGCACAAACCCTTTTTCGCCCGTGGCCGTTTCCAGAGGTACCGCCATGTAAAGCATGGGGGTCTTTATTGTTGCCGAGTAGCGGATAGCCTCTCCATTGCCGCTTTTCAGCGCCTGTTGGATCTCGGGCCGGTCCAGGTGGTTCTCCAGTCCCTTCAGCTCCCTGGGAGAAATTTCCGAATCGCCTGCCACCGTGCCGTCGGCCAGTATGATCGTCACCCGGGCCCGGGTTGCCCGCGAGATTGCGGAAGCCACGGCGGGCGCGTCGTCACGCATACGGACTATGTCCCGGTGGGCGATCATCTGGGTGAGACGGGTCTCGGTAGTGAGGTTCTGCCGGATTTCAGATGTCAAGTGCCGGTTCAGGGTGTGGCTCAGGTAGGTGAAAAAGACCCCCCCGATGAAAAGGACAAGAAAAAGGTAGGAAGCCATCAGCTTCCATTGGATATTGAATTTCACTGCTCCTCCATCTTGTATCCGAACCCCCGGACCGTTTTTATCAGATCGCCCGCCTGGCCGAGCTTGGTGCGCAATCGTGTGATATGGGTGTCCACCGTGCGGGTGTCCCCCACATAGTTGTATCCCCAGACGTTCTTGAGGAGCAGGTCGCGGCTCTGGACACGCCCCAGACGTTCCGCAAGATTGATCAGCAGCTTGAATTCGGTGGAGGTGAGGATGATTTCTTCACCGTCGGAAACCACCATGTGACGGTCGGGGTCGATGGTTACCCCTGCGATCTTGATGATCCTGCTTTCGGTGGTGTCCGGGAGGGAGCGTCGGAGCACAGCCTTGATTCTGAGCAGGAGTTCCCTGGTGGAGAAGGGTTTTACGACATAATCGTCGGCGCCCACTTCAAAGCCGACCACACGGTCAATCTCCTCGCCGCGGGCCGTAAGCATGATGACCGGTATATGAGCCGTTTTTTCAGCCTTTTTGAGGGTCCGGCAGACCTCCATCCCCATGATTCCCGGAAGCATCAGATCAAGCAGGATAAGGTCCGGCAGTTCCCGGCGGGCTGCCTCTATTCCGTCTGCCCCGTCGAAAGCTGTGAGGGTCCGGTATCCTTCTTTATCCAGATTGAAAGAAACCAGCTCCGCCAGATCTTTTTCATCCTCGATAATCAATATCGTTTGCATTGGCATTGGCTCTCCTTGGGGGAGATGGTACGTGTAAAATATTGCAATTAAGTTACAACTGTGTGAAAAAAGCTGCAAATACAGGCTGTAACAGCCCTTTCCACAAAAAATGTGGATACCCTTGTGGAAAAAGATGCATGCAAGGTGCAAAGGGTCATTAATATAACCGAATTTAGCTGAATGCACAAAAAAAGTGCAGTCATAAATCAAAGACTAAAATAAAAAATTCAATAAAATCAAGCCAGTAGCGTAAGTGTCTGAAAAGTTACGGTAACTGCTGTCAAGTATTTTCTAGATTTGTTTAGCATATAATTTGTTGCAATGACGAATCAAAATAAATACTCCGTTCTATTCCCTTGACTTGGCGGCTGGGGGCGTGGTAATTCATTAAAGCTCCGTTAAATCAAGTGGTTGTGACTTATCAAAATAAGGTTTGATATTGCCAAACAATAGGAGATTTGCATGGTACAACATCTCAATTTTACCATTGGTGGACTGCTCGATCACATAGCCGCAACATATCCCGAAAACGACGGGCTGGTCTACCCTGAGCGTAACATCCGTTATTCCTATAGCCAGTTCAACGATGTCTGTCGTCAGGTGGCCAAGGGGCTGCTCAAGCTGGGCATTAAGAAGGGTGACCATGTTGCCATTTGGGCTGACAATGTCCCCGAATGGGTAATTCTCCAGTTTGCCACCGCAAAAATCGGGGTGGTTCTGGTCACGGTCAATACCGCCTATAAATCGGCGGAGCTGGAGTATCTCCTCCAGCAATCCGATTCCAATACGCTCTTCATGATCGGATCATGGAAGGACACCGACTACGTTGCAACGCTGCACGAGGTTGTGCCGGAGCTTGATGCTGCCCGGGACGGCGTTGTAAGCACTGCCAAGCTGCCGTTTCTCAATCGTGTGGTTTTTATCGGGAAGGAGACGCCCGCCGGCTTTCTCAACTTCGACAGAATCGTTGAATTGGGAAAAGATGTGCCCGACAGCGAATTGGCCGCCATTGAAGCAACCCTTGACGTCCACGATGTGATCAATATGCAGTATACCTCCGGCACTACCGGTTTTCCCAAGGGTGTAATGCTTACCCACCATAACCTCGTCAATAATGGATTCCAGATTGGCGAGTGCATGAAGTTCACCGAGAAGGACCGGCTCTGCATCACCGTGCCGTTTTTCCATTGTTTCGGCTCGGTGCTGGCGGTCATGGCAAGCGTTACACACGGCACAACCATGGTTCCGGTGGAGCTCTTCGATCCGCATAAGGTGCTGCGGACGGTGCAGGCGGAGCGGTGCACTGCGCTGCACGGCGTTCCGACCATGTTCATTGCCGAATTGGAGCATCCCGAGTTTCCATCGTTTGACCTTTCCTCGCTGCGCACTGGTATTATGGCCGGTTCCGTATGCCCCATTGAGGTGATGAAGCGTGTCGTGAAGGATATGAACCTGACCGAAATCACGAGCGTCTATGGCCAGACCGAGTCATCCCCCGGCATTACCCAGAGCCGGACCGACGACCCGGTCGAGTTGCGGGTGGCCACCGTAGGGCGGGCGCTTCCCGGCGCCGAGGTGAAGATTGTCGACATCGAAACCGGCGCCACCTTGCCGCCGGGAAAACAGGGTGAGCTCTGCGCGCGGGGTTACATGGTCATGAAGGGGTATTACAAGATGCCCGAGGAGACTGCCAAGGTGATTGACGCCGATGGCTGGCTCCATACTGGCGACCTTGCGGTAATGGACGAGAACGGCTACTGCAAGATTACCGGCCGGATCAAGCAGATGATTATCCGGGGCGGTGAAAACATATATCCGAAAGAGATTGAGGAGTACCTCTACACGCACCCGAAGGTTTCCGATGTGCAGGTATACGGCGTGCCGGACCGAAAGTATGGTGAGCAGGTTATGGCCGCGGTAATCCTGAAAAAAGGCGTTGCGATGACCGAGGACGAGATACGGGACTATTGCCGGGGCAAAATAGCCAATTACAAGATTCCCAAGTATGTAAAGTTTGTGGAAGGTTATCCCATGACTGCAAGCGGCAAGATTCAGAAGTTCAAGCTGCGGGAAATGGCCATAAAGGAACTCGGTCTCGAAGAATCGGGTGACGCTGTCTAGGAGATTCAGGGAATGAGAGAAAAGATACTGGGGATACTGCTTGTCCTCTTCGTTATCTGTTTTGCGGCAATCATCATCGAAGAAACCTTTCTTGGCGGGCGGAAACGCCGTCAGCTCGAGCGTAAGGCCCGATCCGCAGCGGCTTCCGAGCCAGACCAGCGGTAACTGATTCCAGTCCAGTCAGGGAGAAAAGAACAAAATGCGCATTACCCCGCGGGAAGAACTCGAATATCGCATCAAAAAACTACAATCATACATGGCTGAAGCGGAAATTGATGCGGTTATCGTAACCCAGAATGCAGATCTCTTCTACTTCGCCGGTACCATTCAGAGCGGGGCTCTCTATGTGCCCGCAACGGGTGATCCCGTTTACATGGTTCGTAAGGACTTAATGCGTGCGCGGATGGAGTGCGGACTAAAGGAAGTCGTTCCTTTTGCCTCCATGAAGGATATTCCGGGCATACTCTCGAATTATGGCTATGCTTTGCCTGCTCGGATCGGTATGGAGCTCGACGTAATTCCGGTCAATTTTTTTGCCCGTTACCGGGCCGTATTTCCCGCTGCCGACTATGTCGACGCGTCACCTCTCATACGGCGCGTCCGGATGGTCAAAAGTAAATATGAAATTCATCTTCTCCAGGATTCAGCGACACAGGTCGATAAAGTCTATCGCCGTGCCCGAGAGGTAATTCGCGAGGGAATGACCGATCTGGAGCTTGCCGCGGAACTGGAGTTCACCGCCCGCAAGGAAGGACACCAGGGGCTTGTCAGGATGCGCGCCTTCAATGCCGAGCTCTTTTATGCCCACGTATTTTCAGGGACTGATTCTGCCGTTCCCGCCTATGTTGATACACCTCTCGGAGGCCTTGGTCTTAATCCCTCCTTCGGGCAGGGTGCCGGTCTGAAGCGGATTGAACGAAACGAGCCGATTATTGTGGATTTTGCAGGTTGCGTTGATGGTTACCTCACAGACCAGACACGGGTGTTTTCCATTGGCGACATCTCGGACCGCATGAAAAAAGCCTACGACGACATGCTCAAGGTTCAGCAACGGATGACCGAGGTGGCTCTGCCCGGCACCCCCTGGGGGCATGTATATGATGTCTGCCGCGCACTGGCCGTTGAACTTGGTTATGCCGATAGTTTCATGGGCGCGAAAGGGGCGCAGGTTTCCTTTATCGGTCATGGCATAGGCATCGAAATAGATGAATATCCGTTCATTGCCAAGGGGTTCAATGAGATGGTTCTGGAGCCGGGGATGGTCTTCGCTTTCGAGCCGAAAGTGGTGTTGCCGGGAGAAGGTGCTATCGGTATCGAAAATACTTTTTATATCTCCAATTACGAAGGCCTGAAGCAGTTGACAATCTCCTGCCAGGAGCTGATTTCCCTCTGATTTCCCGCTCTCTTCCGCCCGTTGAATGGGCTAAAGCTTCAGCGGCCATTCGGCCCTGGAGCTTTAGCTTGTAAAACATCTCGCATTCCCATTTTTGTCGATAAAAATTATGTTGAGTTTAATCAAATTGAGTGGTATAAATTCTTATAGAAAATTGTATACAGTATACTAAAAAAATATTTCTTCCTGTGCTGGTTCTGAAGCAAGTTTTGGCTGCACTCGTCTGTTGCCGCAAATACGTAGTAACTCTGGAGGTTTGAGACCCTCTGTATATCAATAGCGGAAAGGAGGGGGAAGAAAAGATAGTCGAGGCATGGGTTTGTTTTTGTTAATTAGGATATTATAACGTGAAAGGAGAGTACGCAACATGGCACTCAAGGAAACCCTGAAGCAAAAAATTGAGGAGTTTCGTCCCCGTACCACCAGGCTTGTTAAAGAGTTCGGGAAAGTGGTTATTGATCAAGTAACTATTGACCAGTGCATCGGCGGTGCCCGCGACATCCGCTCCCTGGTAACCGATATCTCCTATCTTGATCCGCAGGAAGGGATCCGGTTCCGCGGCAAGACCATTCCCGAAACCTTTGCGGCGCTCCCCAAGGCTCCTGGTTCCGATTATCCGACCGTTGAATCTTTCTGGTACTTCCTCCTTACCGGCGACGTCCCGACACAAGCTCAGGTTGACGAAGTGGTTGCCGAGTGGAAAGTTCGTCAGGCAGTTCCCCAGTATGTATTCGACGCCATTCGCGCCCTGCCGAAGGAAAGCCACCCGATGGTGATGCTCTCCGTTGGTATCCTTGCCCTTCAGAAAGACTCCAAATTTGCCGGTTTCTACAACTCCGGCAAGTTCAACAAGATGACCGCCTGGGAATATGTGTATGAGGATGCTTGCGACCTCGTTGCCCGGATTCCGATCATCGCTGCCTTCATTTATAACCTCAAGTACAAGGGCGACAAGCAGATTGCCATCGACCAGACTGCCGACTGCGGCGCAAACTTTGCCCGTATGATCGGTCAGTGCAAAGAGTACGAGGATGTGGCACGTATGTACTTCATCCTTCACTCCGACCATGAGTCCGGGAACGTGTCGGCCCATACCACACACCTGGTGCATTCCGCTCTGTCTGACCCCTACTATTCATACTCCGCCGGCCTCAACGGCCTTGCCGGTCCGTTGCACGGTCTTGCCAACCAGGAAGTTCTCGACTGGACGATCAAGTTCCAGCAGAAATACTGCAAGGATGTGGAGCCTACCAAAGAGCTGGTTACCAAGGCTCTCTGGGATACCCTCAATGCCGGTCAGGTTGTTCCGGGCTACGGCCACGCCGTTCTCCGCAAAACCGACCCGCGCTATATGTCTCAGCGTGAATTCTGCCTCAAGACTCCCGGCCTGAAGGATGATCCTCTCTTCAAGCTTGTTGCCATGATCTTCGAAACCGCACCGGGCGTCCTCATGGAGCACGGCAAGGCGAAGAACCCCTGGCCGAACGTCGACGCACAGTCCGGCGTCATCCAGTGGTACTATGGTCTGCGTGAGTGGGACTTCTACACTGTTCTTTTCGGCGTCGGTCGTGCCCTCGGCTGCATGGCCAACATCACTTGGGACCGTGGCCTCGGCTACGCAATCGAGCGTCCGAAGTCTGTAACTACCGCCATGCTCGAAAAATGGGCTGAAGAAGGTGGCCGTAAGTTCTAATTTCTATCCCGTGTGCGGAGCGGGCTTGGCAGACGCTCTCGCACGCTACGGTAGATAACGCAAAAAAGGGGAAGATGTCAGCGCATCTTCCCCTTTTACATTTATTAATTAATTTAGTTGTGGATGGATGGTTGGCGTCAGTTTACTATCTGTGCGCTGAATACCATTATATCGGCACCATCTTTCCAGTCGTCAGGTTTTAGTCCCGCTTTCAGGCATGTCTGCGACAAAAAGGTGTTCCTGTCCCAACCATACTCTACTGCTACCTGGGGGAGAAGCACGCCTTGGCAGGAGTTCTTTATTATGTAGATTCCGTGGGTGCCTACCTTTATATGTTCTGGAGAGGTTATTTTTTCAAGGGGACTGAGGACTGAAATTTCGATTGAAAAATCATCGAGATCTGCCGGCCTCATGGGGTAAAATCGGGGATCATTGGTTGCGGCAGCTATTGCCATCATTTGAACCAGTTCGTATAGTGGCTTGTCTGAGACAAAGCTGCCTATACAACCACGAAGAACGCCCTCTTTCTTGATGGTGACAAAACAGCCGCAGTTGCACTGGAGGGCATGAGCATGCACTTCGCTATCGGGCATTTTCCCCCCATGTACGTATCCGGTAATTGCTTGTCTGGCGAGGGATAAAAGCATTTTTTGCTCAGTTCGTGTTAACTTTTGTGTCACATGAGACCCCTTGCGTGGAGTTGTTGATATTGTTTACGCTACTAATTTTTCCCGTTGGTGACAAGAGCTAATTCCTGTCTGGAGGAGGAAGCATGGTCAAGCGGTATAAGGTACTTGTTGGCGGAGAATGGATTGGTGATGACCGTCCAGGGATAGAGGTCATTAACCCCTTCGATGATACGGTTGTGGGGATAGTGCCGGAAGCTTCGGCAGATGACGTCGAGGCGGCAATAGAAGCTGCGCGCAGGGGCTTTGCGGAAATGGCGGCCATGCCGGCCTTCCGTAGGGCCGAGATTCTGGCGCGCGTCTCTGACTTTATCGAGAGGGACCGGGAAGAGATTGCGGAAATTATCGCACGGGAGGCAGGCAAATCGTTCAAGTATGCGCTGTCCGAGGCAGATAGAAGCGCGGAAACGTTCCGTTTTGCTTCATTTGAGGCGCGACGCAGTCATGGTGAACTTGTGCCCATGGATGCCTCATCTGTGTCCGCGGGGCGTTTCGGCTACTATGTCCGTACCCCAATAGGCGTCATAGGTGCCATTACACCATTCAATTTCCCTCTTAATCTTGTCGCCCATAAAGTCGCTCCTGCAATTGCGGCCGGCAATGCGCTGGTTCTGAAACCTGCCACCAAAACCCCTCTTTCATCGATAAAGCTTGCATCTATCATGGCGGAAGCAGGACTTCCCGCCGGTGCGCTCAATGTCGTAATAGGCAGTGGCAAGGTTGTGGGCAACAAACTTGTGGAGGATGAGCGCCTGGCGATGATAACCTTCACGGGAAGTCCGCCCGTCGGAATAGAAATTAAGGCGAAAAGCGGCCTTAAGCGCGTCACGCTTGAACTGGGATCCAATTCCCCTACGATTATCGACGAAGATGGCGATGTGGATGCTGCCGTTTCGCGCTGCGTTGTCGGCAGTTTTGCAAACTCAGGGCAGGTATGCATTTCGGTCCAGAGGATTTATGTCCATCAACGCCGTTATCAGGAGTTTTTGGAGAAGTTCGTTGCTGCGACGCAGCAACTCAAAGTCGGGGATCCCATGGACCGTGCCTGCGATATAGGCCCAATGATATCGCGCTATGAGCTTGAGCGCGCAGTATCATGGCTTGAGGAGGCGAAACAGCTCGGTGCAAAGATCGAGACGGGTGGGCAGGTCGTTGGCAACTGTCTTGCGCCGACCATTCTAAGTGGCGTGACGCCAGCCATGAAAGTAGTCTGCTCAGAGGTGTTTGCACCGATCGTCTCTGTGCTTCCCTTCGAGACCTTTGAGCAGGCCCTGGATATGGCTGATGATTCCTGCTATGGCCTCCAGGCAGGTATCTATACTCATGATATCAATAAGGCGTTTCAGGCGATAGGGCGACTTGATGTCGGTGGGGTCATTATTAATGATGTCCCGACATTCCGTGTCGATCACATGCCCTATGGCGGCAACAAGCAGAGTGGCCTCGGTCGCGAGGGGGTCAAATATGCCATGGAAGAGATGACAAATATCAAAATGGTATGTATTAATTTGTGAAACTGTGACAAAAGGTCCTGGGTTTCCGGTCTAAGTTGCCGAAATTATTTGTTGTGAATGAAAAATGCATTCAATTAAAAAAACCTTGACATAATTTTTAAAGACAGTATATTCTCTCTCCGTTGTGTTTATAAACCATGCGCACTGCGCGAATATGGCAATCAAAAAAAAGGAAAAGAGGTGAAACGTCAATGAAAAAACTGCTTTCTCTGACCCTGTGCCTTGCTATGGCTGTAGCTTTTGCTGCTGGCTGCAAGAAAAAAGAAGAAGCTCCGGTTCCGGCTGAGCAAGCCGCTCCTGCCGAGCAAGCCGCTCCGGCTCCTGCTCAAGAGCCGATGACTTCTGCTCAAGCTCCGGCTGCTGATCAAGCTGCTCCGGCTGCTCCTGCTGAGCACAAGTAATTAGCTTACTTCTGCGAGTATAGAAAAGGGCCTACAGAACATGTTCTGTAGGCCTTTTTCTATTCAATAGACCGAAATCGATTGACATTAAACAGGTTGCATGGTATCTGAGACGGTCATTTTATTTTAGTTACACTTTGGAGGCACTGATGGAAAGAACATTTGCTATTATTAAGCCTGACGCGGTTGAGCGGAATATTGTCGGCAAGGTTCTCGAGAAAGTCGAGGCTGCAGGCTTCAGGATTGTGGGTATGAAGAAGATTCAGCTTTCCAAGAAGGAGGCCGAGGGGTTCTATTATGTACACAGTGAGCGCCCTTTCTTCAATGATCTCTGCTCGTTCATGTCCCGCAGCCCTGTTGTCGTGCTGACTCTTGAGCGTGAAAATGCCATTGCAAAATGGCGCGAGGTTATGGGGGCGACTAATCCGGCCAATGCCGATGCTGGTACGATTCGCAAGGAGCTTGGCCTCAGCATCGAGGAGAACACGGTCCACGGTTCAGATTCTCCCGAGTCGGCTGCCTTTGAAATTCCGTACTTCTTCAGCCAACTCGAACTCTTCTAGGTTACAACAGAATTGCGAGGACAAAAGCCCTTCACATGAAGGGCTTTTTTATATCCAAGTACTATGATGAACAGTAAAGTTGATATCAAAAATCTTACTCTTGATGATCTTATCGCATTTCTTGCCGGCAAGGGGAAGGAGCGGTACCGGGCTCGCCAGATTTTCAAGTGGGTTTATCAGAAGGACGCCCGGAGCTTTGCCGAGATGACCGATCTGGCCAAGGACCTTCGGCGGGACCTTGAAGAATCGGCGTTCATCAGTAATCTGGAGCCGGAAGCGATGGAGGTGTCACAGGACGGAACGCGGAAGTATTTGTTTCGTCTTGAGGACGGGAATACCGTCGAGTCGGTTCTTATCCCGGAGGAAGACCGGACTACACTCTGCATTTCAAGCCAGGTTGGCTGCGCCATGGCCTGCGAGTTCTGTCTCACCGGCACTTTCCGTCTTACACGGAACCTGACCGCTGCAGAGATTGTGAATCAGATATGCGCCGTGCGCAGAGACGTTCCTGTCCGCAATATTGTTTTCATGGGGATGGGCGAACCTCTGGCAAATCTTGATAATGTCCTCAAGTCGCTCAAAATAATCCTTCACGATGACGGCCTTCAGTTTTCTACCCGCCGGGTAACGGTTTCCACAGCAGGGCTTGTCCCGGAGATGGAACGCCTGGGAAGCGAGGTGACGGTCAATCTGGCCGTGTCCCTCAATGCCACCACCGATGAGGTTCGCAGCAGGATTATGCCGGTAAACCGGCGCTATCCACTCAAGACTCTACTCGATGCCTGCCGCAATTATCCTTTGCCGGGGCGCCGGAAGATTACCATCGAGTATGTGATGATCAAGGGGCTCAACGATTCGCTGGAGGACGCAAAACGGCTTGTGAAGCTCCTGAGTGACATACCCTCGAAAATTAATCTGATTCCCTTTAACGAGCACGACGGATGTTCTTTCGAAAGTCCCGGGCAGGGGGCTATTGATGTGTTCCACAGCTATCTGCTGAGCAAGCATTTCACGGTTATCACCCGATCGAGCCGCGGCGCTGATATTTCTGCTGCGTGCGGGCAACTCAAGGGGAAGTTGGATAAGGGTGCTTTGAGCTTCTGATTCATATCGACCAGGGAGGAGTGCGGCATGGGTGAACAGGTTATAGGCATCATTGGCGGAAGTGGCCTCTACGAGATGGAAGGGTTGAGCGATGTTCGGAGTGTTGCGGTGGAAACCCCCTTCGGCGCCCCGTCCGACGAGTTCATTACCGGAGTTCTCGATGGTGTGCGGATGGTGTTTCTGCCCCGGCACGGGAGGGGGCACCGGCTGCTGCCGTCGGAAGTGAACTACCGGGCGAATATATACGGGATGAAGAAGCTCGGAGTTACGCGGATCATCTCCGTGTCCGCCGTCGGAAGCATGAAAGAGGAGATCGCTCCGGGGCACATCGTTATTCCCGACCAGTTTATCGACCGTACCAACGCAACGCGGGCCAACACCTTTTTCGGCAATGGTTTAGTGGCCCACGTGCAGTTTGCAGATCCGGTGTGCGCTGAACTCTCGGAGCATCTGTTCGAGGCGGCCCAGGCCGCGGGGGCGACAGTTCATAACGGCGGGACATATCTCTGCATGGAAGGGCCGGCCTTTTCCACCCGTGCCGAGTCCAACCTCTATCGTTCCTTCGGCGTTTCAATCATAGGGATGACGAACATTCCCGAGGCAAAGCTCGCCCGCGAGGCTGAGATCTGCTACGGAGTCATTGCCCTGGCTACCGATTACGACTGCTGGCACGAGTCACATGATGATGTGTCCGTTGATGCGATTCTCGGGATAATGAAGCAGAATGTCGTCATGGCCAAGTCTATCATCGGTCACGTTGTGAAGCGGGTTGGTGCAGCCAGCACCTGTTCATGCTCGTCGGCCCTGACCTATGCAATTATCACCGATCGTGCTGCGATTTCGGCCGAGGCCCGGCAGCGGCTCGATCTGATAATTGGCAAGTATCTGTAAATAAATTAAGGAGATTTCCATGGGGATCCTTGTTGTCGGTTCTGTGGCTTTTGACTCGGTGGAGACGCCTTTCGGTAAAGTTGAGAACGTGCTAGGGGGTTCTGCCACCTATTTTTCCACGTCGGCGAGTTTTTTTACGGATGTGAACCTGGTGGCAGTAGTGGGGGAGGATTTCCCCCAGGAGCATCTCGACTTCCTTAAGTCCCGCAATATCGATTTGCGTGGTCTTGACCGTGAGGGAGGGAAGACCTTTCACTGGAAGGGAAAGTACGGTTACGACCTCAACGAGGCCCAGACCCTGGAGACCCATCTGAACGTGTTCGAAAGCTTTAAACCCCAGATTCCGGCTGCTTACCGGGATACGGAATTCCTTTTTCTGGCTAACATCGACCCCGAGCTGCAGATGGAGGTTCTCAGCCAGGTGGAGAGGCCAAGAGTCGTTGCCTGCGATACCATGAATTTCTGGATATCCTCCAAGCCGGAAGCGCTCAAGGCGGTTATCGCTAAAGTTGACATCTTTATCATCAACGAGGGAGAGGCTCGTCAACTCACCCAGGAGGCTAACCTGACCAAGGCGGCCCGAAAGATTCTCGCCATGGGGGTGAAAACCCTTGTCGTGAAGCGGGGCGAGTACGGTGTGCTCATGTTCACCGATCATTCGGTGTTCGCGGCGCCGGCTTACCCTCTGGAAGATGTGTATGATCCGACAGGAGCCGGCGATACCTTTGCCGGCGGCTTCATGGGGTATCTGGCCAACACTGGCGATAACTCCGAGGCAGGGATACGCCAGGCTGTCATTTTCGGGAGTGTCATGGCTTCGTTCAATGTGGAGGATTTCAGCCTTGAACGGTTAAAGCGGCTTGAGTATCGTGAGATTGAGACGCGCTATAGAAGCTTTAAGTCGTTGACTCACTTTGAGGGGCTTGCTCAAGCTTAATGATGCTTTACACGCCGGTGCGTTGACAATACAGGGCAAATCTGCTACGGTTCCCAAGCCGTGAGCAGGCTTTCTGCGCCGGTTTTCGCGATTTACACATGTTATTTCCACCACCGGCTTGAGGTGATATCCATGAAACGTCTTCTTGCGCTGACCTGCATGGCAATCCTCTCCCTCACGGCGTGCGGCATATCCGACGCCGCCCGGAAACAGGCATCGTACCATTTTCAAATGGGGCTTTCCTATCTTGGGGAGAACGATGCTACCCGGGCCCTCATCGAACTTACCGAAGCGGAGAAGCTGACCCCTGACGATCCCACCCTGTTGAACAGCCTCGGTCTTGCATACTTCTACAAGAAACGCTTCGATCTTGCGGAACAGAAATATCGCCGTGCCATCGAGCTGAAGCCCGATTTCTCCGAGGCCCGGAACAATCTTGGCGTTAATTATCTGGAGATGCAGCGTTGGGATGATGCCGTGTCCCAGTTCACGCTGGTTCTTGCCGATCTTTTCTTTGTCCGGCATGAGCATGCAAGGATAAACCTTGGCCTTGCCTACCTGGGTAAAGGAGACTACCCGCAGGCGTTGGAGATACTGCGTCAGGCGGTTTCGAACTCTCCCGACAATATATTCGCCCGGGTCGGTTTGGGTCGGGTATATTTCGCCATGGGGCGCAACGAACTGGCAATCCAAGAGTTCACCAAAGTTATCGAACTTAATAAAAACTACCAGAACAGCTACTATTACCTTGCTCTTGTGCACTTGAAGGATAAAGATTACGTGTCTGCCGCAGAGGCATTCCGTGAAGCGATACGGATAGCGCCCGATTCGGAGAAGGGGCGTCTTTCCCGTGAATACCTGGATTCGATTCGTTGAGAGGTTTCCTTGATTGATGGCTCCGTCCCCGAAAAGAGGGAAACAACTATCGGAGTGGTGTTGCGGGCAGCTCGCGACTCCCGTGGCGAGTCGTTGGAGGATGCCGCACGCGTTACCCGCATCGGCAAGAATTATCTCGCCGCCCTTGAAGAGGACTGCTTCGAAAAACTTCCGAATCCCGCCTATGTGAAAGGGTTCCTCAGGGTTTACGGGAAGCATTTGGGCTTGTCGCCTGACGACTTGATCCACAGGTACGAGGAGTTTTCAGATTCGGTTTCCACTGTAGAGCAGAGCGTCCCCGAGGGCGATTCCCCCAGTGTTAAGCCGGTACGGCTTCCCACGAAAAGCCGCTGGATGATTCCACTGTTTTTGCTTGCGATGGTGATCATTACCGCCACGTTCATTCCCCAGAGAGAGCCCCAGCCGCCTCGCCCTGCGCTGAAAACGGTACCTTCCCGTATGACAACACCTGTGCCGGTTCAACAACCAATGTCTTCGGTTGCCGCAGACCCGCAGTCGTTGCCGCAAGCGGCACCGGAAGAAGCGCCGGAACAATTGTCCCCTGAAGCGCCTGTCCCGTCATCCGTGCCGGGAGGCGTAGTTCTCAAATTGAAAGTGATTCAGGACTGCTGGTTGAGTATCACGATCGACGGGGCGCTTTCTCAGCAATATGATCTGAAAGCCGGCGACCTGATAGAATGGAAAGGTGAGAGATCCTTCTCCCTGGACATTGGCAATGCCGGTGGGATTGAGGCCGAATTCAACGGTAAGGCGCTGCCGTCATTTGGTGAATCCGGCGAAACCGCCCATGTGGTTCTCCCGGCCGAACAGCCTGGGGAACAGTAGTTTCTGTAACGCTTTAATCTACTAAGCCAGAGTATTCCAAAGAGAGGATTTTCATGAATCTGTCACGCTGCAGAAAATGTGGAAGAGTTATGAAGAGTGAGCGTATCGATCCCTACCGGGTAAAGTTGTCCTGTGTCTGCGGCTTTTCTGATTTCAGGAATATTCCCGACAAGGCGAAGACGGTAAATCCCTTCTACCAGAAGGCGAGCCTGACTCCGTTGATAGAGAGTGAAAAAGGGAAGATGGTGCTGACAATGCAGCGCAATAACAGGGATCATCTGGAAATCATCTCCCTGGAAGAAATAAGTATGCTTGTTTCCTCGGACTTCAACCTTCCCGAAGTACTCCAGAGTGTGACGAAAAAAGTGGCTGAGCAGCTGAAGGTGAGCGTTTGCAGCATCTATTTGAGAGAGGGGGACGATCTCGTGCTCTCCGCCACCCATGGCTTCGATCCTTCCTTTGTGGGCAAAATCCGCATCAGGATCGGCGAGGGCATTACGGGAACAGTTGCCAAGGAAGGACGCCACATATCCCTTACTCATGCCTCCCAGGATTCCCGCTACAAGCATTTCTCCGAACTTCAAGAAGAGAAGTACAATTCCATGCTTTCTTTTCCTATCAGCGACAAGAAGGAAGTTTACGGGGTAATCAACCTGAACACCACCTCCATCAAGTCGTTCCAGGAAGATGAAATCTATTTCGTTTCAGTTATTGCCAATCTGATTCTGACTGCCATAAAGCTTCGCCTGCAGGTAGCCACGGGGAAAAAAGCGTCGTAACCCCTTGCTTGACAGGAGGTGACTCCATGCTAGACTCAGACACAACGCACCATGTGACGCAAGCGGAGCCTAACATTGCCAGAGCATGCAAAAAAGAGAATACTGGTGGTTGATGACGAGGAGAACGCCCGGATAGGTCTGTCGAAGCTTCTTGAACGGGAAGGGTTCGAGGTCGAAAGCGTCTCGAACGGCTATGAAGCTCTGAATTACCTCAATCAGCGGCAGGTTAATGTCATAGTTACTGATATCAATATGCCGGAAATGAATGGAATTACCTTCCTCAAGGAACTCAATAAGAGTTTTCCCGACAGCAATGTCATTATGATTACTGCTTACGGCGGAGTTGAATCGTATATTGAGGCAATGAATCTTGGTGCTTTTGAGTATATCAATAAGCCTATCAAAATTGACGAGCTTAAGTCTATCCTGAAAAAAATCTTCAAGGACAAAGAGAGCTGTCACTGATCGGCTGTATCCCAATACGCTGATCTGACGCCTCGTTCCGCATTCCTTCAGGGGGTAGAACCATGGGAACCTTTTCCACCATTGTCTTTCCAACCGATTTTTCCGAGAATTCGGAGTATGCCTTTGACCAGGCCCTGACACTGGCCCGTCAGTTCAACGCACGCCTGGTCATCGTGCATGTGATCAATGAGCCGGTTGATCTACGCGGCTTCTATGTTCCACATGTTTCCTTCGAGAAGCTCGAAGAAGAAATTGCCGAGGCTGCCGAGAAGATGATGGAAAAATTCTGCCGGACCAAGCTCAAAGACTACACCAATTTCACGAGCAGCATCGTGTCGGGGATTCCCTATGACGAGGTGCTCAAAAAGGCGGAAGAGGAGAATGCCTCCCTAATCGTAATGGGAACCCATGGCCGCCGGGGCATTGATCATTTTCTTTTCGGCAGCACGGCTGAACGGGTGGTGCGCAATGCCAAATGCCCGGTCATGACGGTCCGCCCTCCGGAATCCTGAATCTATGAGCGCTCTGTTTCTTGCAGGGCTGACGGGGGCAGCGTATAGCTGCCCTTTGTTGTTTAACCGGAACAGGGGAGCTTTGCCAGCCCATGACTATGGTAACAAGCGATAGCAAGGGTTCTGTACTCATCATAGATGATGAGAAGGTAATCCTTGATCTCACCTCCATTGTTCTCGTAAACCGCGGCTACACGGTATTTACCGCGTCAGACGCCATGATGGGCATGAAGGAGCTTGAGGAGCACCATCCCCAGTTGGTTCTCCTTGACTACATGATGCCGGTCATGGACGGCTTGACGGCCCTCAAGGAGATCCGGCAGCGGTTTCCCGATACCTACGTCATCATGTTCACTGGCAAGGGAAACGAGGAGATTGCCGTTGAACTTATGAAGGCCGGGGCTTCCGATTACATCCTCAAGCCCTTCAATAACCAGGACTTGGTGGAGCGGATCGAGAGCGTCCTGAGAATCAGGAAGGTCGAGCTCCGAAACCGGGAGCTGATGGAGGAGCGGGAGCGGCTGCTGTCCGAGATTGCCGAGTGGAACCGGCAGCTGGAGGAGCGGGTCATGGAGAAGAGTGAAGCTCTCCAACGGGCCCAGGCGGAGATTGTTCAATCGGAGAAGCTCGCCTCTTTGGGGTATCTGTCGGCAGGAATGGCCCACGAGATCAGAAACCCCCTCAATTCGATCAATCTCTTCGCGCAACTGCTTAAAAGCGGTTGTGACGACCATGAAAAACTCGATTTTATCGATAAGATTCTCAAGGAGGTGGAACGGGTCGATGAAATAATGCGCAAGCTTCTCGATGCTTCGAAGCGGCCCCGGTTCCAGTTGAGAGAGGTGCGGCTCGACCGGGTAATCGACGCCACTCTTGAGGTGTTCAGACCCCAGACCGAACTCTATTCCATAGAAGTAGTGAAAGACTTCCGGAATATACCCCCCTCCTTTCAGGCGGATCAATCCGAGATCGAACAAATTTTCACCAATCTCTTCCTGAACGCAATCCACGAGATGCAGCAGGGGGGCACGCTCACCGTTTTGCTCGATCATGATGACCGGGCGGTTACCCTCCGGATTTCCGATACCGGCAAGGGGATGCCGCCGGAGAACGTGCAGAAGATATTCGACCCCTTCTTCACCACCAAATCCAGCGGCAGCGGCCTTGGCCTTGCAGTGGTGCTCCGCATCGTCAAGACCTATCACGGAAAGATTGCCGTGGAGAAGAGCGACGAGACCGGCACCACCTTTGTCATAACGCTTCCCCTGCTCCCTTCCTGACCCCCTTTCCCCTTTTCTTTTCACAATCGATTTTGTATGATGGCGCCACTTTTCCTGCATTTACGATAACCTGAATCCGTGATGGACGACGCACCGGCGGACATGCGGAGCGAAGCTGGGGATATCCGTCGCGGATTCCGTGATAATTAAGCCTGATGCCGATTCTGATACGAAACATTGTCCTTGCTCCCGGAGAAGGGGACGAGGTGCTGCGTGTGCGTTTTGCCGAGCGTTTTGGGGTTCCGGACGGCGATATCCGCTCGGTGCGCCTCGTTCGCAAAAGCATTGACGCGCGCCGGAAATCCCGAGTGCTGGTTGTCTGCACCGTCGAGTGCCGGTTGGCCGACGAGGCTACCTTTTGCGCAAAGCACGGCCAGGACCCGGACGTAAAGGTTGTGGTGAAAGAGATTCCGCCGGTGCTGCCGCGCCTTGTCGCAGGGGGGAGGATTGTCATCGTCGGCATGGGGCCGGCGGGGCTCTTTGCGGCTCTGAGGCTCGTGGAATACGGCCTTGCTCCCACCATACTGGAGCGCGGGCGACCGGTGGAGGAGCGGACCCGGGACGTGCAGGCCTTCTGGAGTCTGGGCGAACTGGACACGGAGAGCAACGTCCAGTTCGGTGAGGGTGGGGCCGGGACCTTCTCCGACGGCAAGCTCACCACCAGAGTGAACGATCAGCGGATCGGCTATGTGCTTGAAAAGCTCGTTGCCTTCGGCGCTCCGCAGGAAATCCTCTACCAGGCCAAACCCCATGTGGGGACTGACCAGCTGCGGCGGGTGGTGGCCGGTATCCGGCAGGGGCTGCTGGCCGCCGGCTGTGACATCCGCTTCCGGAGCCGGTTGACCGACATCGTTCCCCGGGAGGGTCGGGTTGGCGCGGTGATAGTGAACGGCACCGAGGAGATGACGGTTGACGAGCTCATCCTTGCCCCTGGCCACAGTGCCCGCGATACTTACGAAATGCTTGCCCGCCGGGGAATTCATCTGCTGGCGAAGCCCTTCGCCATGGGAGTGCGGGTGGAGCATCCCCAGGAGCTCATCAACGGGATCCAGTACGGCAGAGGGCATAACCCGGCCCTGCCGCCGTCCGATTATGCCCTGGCTTACAACAACCGCAAAACCGGCCGCTCGGCCTACTCCTTCTGCATGTGCCCCGGCGGCGTGGTGGTGGCGGGAAGCTCCGAAGAGGGGGGCGTTGTCACCAACGGCATGAGCGCCCATCTGCGCAACTCCCCCTTTGCCAACAGTGCTCTGGTGGTTAACGTTGGCCCCGATGACTTTGGTTCTGTCTCGCCCCTGGCGGGGGTCGAGTTCCAGAGGCGTTGGGAGTGCCGTGCCTTTAAAGTCGGCGGTGGCGGATACCGGGCTCCGGCCCAGAATCTCCTTTCCTTCCTTGGCATGAAGGGTGAAAAGGGGGTATCCTCTTCCTACATGCCCGGCGTCACTGAAACAGATCTCGCCCGGGTGCTGCCCGCTGCCGTGACCGAGACCCTTCGGGAGGGGGTTCGGGATTTTGACCGGAAGATGCGGGGGTTCGTCACCGCCGAGGCGACCCTCACCGGTGTGGAGACCCGAACTTCGGCACCGGTACGGATCGTTCGGGGAGAGGATTGCCAGTCGGTTAGCCTGTCGGGCCTTTACCCCACGGGGGAGGGGGCCGGCTATGCAGGGGGGATAATGAGCGCCGCCCTGGACGGTATCCGGGTGGCCGACATAATTGCAGGGAAGATAGCCGCCGAGACAAGGAGTGCAATTTGAACAAGGTTTATGTGAGCAGCATTAAAGACCGGGACCAGCTGGAATCGGTCTTTCTCGTTAAAGACAAGATCATGGCAATGGCCAAGAACGGCAAGCCGTACATGACGCTGAAGCTCATGGACAAAACCGGCGAAATCGAAGGGCGGGTCTGGGACAATGTGGACGAGCTCTCCGCCATCTTCGAGCGGGATGACTTCATCGCCATCCGCTGCAAGGCCAGCGTCTATCTCGGGAAGATGCAGCTCGTCATCTCCGAGCTGGCGCGGGTCCCCGACGAACGGGTGCAGCTGGCGGATTTCCTTCCCGAATCGGACCGCCCCGTGGCCGAGATGGAACAGGAGCTTGCCGCGCTCCTGGCCAGCTTTACCGATCCCCACCTGAAGGCCCTCATGGCTGCATTCTTCGGCGATGCCGAGCTCATGGCCCTCTATCGGATTGCACCGGCTGCCAAGGGGATGCACCACGTTCACCTGGGGGGGCTGCTGGAGCACTCCCTGGCGGTGGCACACCTTGTTGATGTCATCATTCCCCTCTACGGTGGGCTCAACCGCGATCTCCTAGTGGCCGGGGCGTTGTTGCACGACGTGGGGAAGGTGCGCGAGATGACCTATCAGCGCTCCTTCGACTACACCGACGAGGGGAAGCTGCTGGGGCATATCACCATTGGCGTGGAGATGGTGCAGGAGCGGATTGCCGCCATTCCCGGCTTTCCGGCGGAGCTGGGGATGTTACTCAAGCACATGCTTCTGTCACACCACGGCCAGTATGAGTATGGTTCTCCCAAGCGGCCCAAGACCGTTGAGGCCACGATCCTCAACTACCTGGACGACCTGGATTCCAAGATCAACGGCATCAGGACCCATCTGCGGAAAGAGACGGAAAGCCAGAGTCGCTGGAGTTCTTACCACCGGCTTTACGACCGCTATTTTTTCAAGGAAAACTGCTGTTCCGGCGAAGAGTACGACGAAGCGTCCGAGGCGGAAGCAGAAGGAGCTACTCTCGGGTTGCAGGTTCAGCCGTCCGCACCGCCGGAGCCGCCGTCAGCACCGGCACCGCAGCCTCGGCAGGAGGAGCAGCAGAAGAAAAAAGGATTCCACAATAACCCCTTCGAGCAGCTCCAGGGGAAGAATCTCGATCTTTTCAACCAGTAGACCATTCAGGGAGATACCATATGATCTTCGAAATCGTTGTCGTTGGCCCCCTGGGGGTTAACTGCTTCATCCTCGGCTGCGGGGAGACCATGGAAGGGGTGGTGGTTGATCCCGGCGCCGATGCGGGCCGTGTCCTAGATCGGGTCCGCGCCTTGGGCCTCTCAATCCGTACGGTCATCAACACCCACGGTCATTTCGATCACGTGGGGGGTAACAAGGAAGTTCTGGAGGCCACCGGCGCCCGGCTAATGATTCACCGGGATGATACCTACTTCCTCTCCAGGGCTGCCGAAGTGGCGGCCAACTATGGGCTCACCACCGAGAACTCCCCTCCGCCGGACGAGCTCCTGGAGGATGGGATGACAGTCACCTTCGGGGAGTGCTCCATGAAGGTGCTCCACACGCCGGGCCACACCCCGGGGGGATGTTGTCTCCTTCTGGAAGGGGAGGGGAAGGTCATCACCGGCGACACCCTTTTTGCCGAGTCGGTGGGACGGACCGATTTTCCCGGTTCATCCCACGAGGCCCTCATAAGCTCCATCCACTCGAAACTTCTTCCGCTTCCCGATGAAACCCAGGTTTATCCGGGACATGGCGAGTCAAGCACCATCGGGCGCGAGAGGCGATACAACCCGTACTTGAAAGGGTAGGAGTTACTTCCATGTTCAACGGCAAACAGATCGTACTCGGAGTTACCGGCGGAATTGCGGTCTACAAGGCGGTGGAGCTGGTGAGGCTGCTCACCAAGGCAGGTGCCGATGTCCACGTCATTATGACCCGCTCCGCCACGGAATTCGTGGGGCCCCTCACGTTCCAGACCCTTACCGCCAATCCGGTCCACACGGAGATATTCAACCTGATTGCCGAACGGGAAATCGGTCACATCGCCCTGGCTGACCGGGCCGATCTATTCATCATCGCCCCGGCCACCGCAAACGTCATCGGCAAGATCGCAAACGGCATTGCCGACGATATGCTTACCACTACGGTCATGGCTACCAGGGCTCCGGTACTCATCGCCCCGGCCATGAACGTGAACATGTGCACCAATCCCATCTACCGGGAGAACGAGGAGAAGCTCCGGCGTCATGGCTACCGCTTCGTCTCGCCTGTCAAGGGGATGCTCGCCTGCGGCTGGGAAGGGGAGGGGAAGCTCCAGGATCCGGCAATCATCATGGAGGAGGCGGTCTGCGCCCTCTCACGGCAGGATCTGGCCGGCGAGCGGATTCTCGTGACGGCCGGCCCGACCCTGGAGGAGATCGACCCGGTTCGTTTTGTCAGCAACCACTCGTCGGGGAAAATGGGGTATGCCATTGCCAGGGCTGCACGGCGCCGTGGAGCCGAGGTGGTTCTTGTGGCCGGCCCGACTTGTCTTGATGATCCGTGGGGGATCGAGACGGTCCATGTCTGCTCCGCCGACGAGATGAGGGATGCGGTCATGGCGCGTGTTGCGGCGAGTACCATCATCGTTAAGGCCGCTGCTGTGGCCGACTATCGCCCCAAAAACCGGTCAGCGGGTAAAATAAAGAAGTCGGCGGATGCCCTGGTGCTGGAGCTGGAGAAGAACCCCGATATCTTGTCCGAGGTGGGAGGGGTGAAGGGTGACCGGGTTCTGGTGGGATTTGCGGCCGAAACCTGCGAGCTGGTGGAGAATGCCCGCAAAAAACTTGCCGGCAAAAATCTGGATATGGTGGTAGCCAACGACATCGGCCAGCCGGGTGCCGGTTTCCATGTGGATACCAACATCGCCAAGCTCCTCTATCGGGACGGCCGGGTGGAGGAACTCTCCCTCATGGGTAAGGACGAAATGGCGGCAATCATCCTCGACCGGGTGGCCGAACTGAGGAAGCTGGGAATGAGGGGCGAAGAGTAGGGGGCTATCCCCTGGACATGATCTGAAGGAGCTTTTCCGGCTCCCAGATGGCCTCCCGGAGCCGGCCTTTCATGGTGTCCACCTGGGCGACGGCATCATCTTTAGCGATCTTGCCGGTGTTGTAGAGGAGCCGGAGGTTTTTCCTGACCGCTTCGGCGGTGGCCAGCGCCCGTTCCCCAGTGGGGTCGGCCTGGAAGTAGCGGGACTCCTCAAGCCGGTTCAGGAAGTCGAACACGGCGTCACCGGCCAGGTCCAGATACTCGCTCCGGTGGTCCTCCTCAAGAGTGTATCGCGAGGTGTCGGAGAGAGTTTTGAGCACCTGCTGCCACTTCTCAAGGCGGCTCACCAGCAGGATCGAGTTGAATATCCGCTTGTTGGTGCCGAAGGAGAAGATGGTGTCCGAGAGCACGTTCCGCAGCAGGGCGTCGTTGGCCTTGTAGTTCTCCGTGGCCACCTTTTTGCCCGTTTCCCATATCTCCTGATCCACAAAGGTTTCCAGCCGCATCTCCCAGTAAGCGTGCTTCAGGGTCAGCGTGGAGAAGCTCTCCATGATCTTGTGGGGGACGTAGTAGTTGTGGGCCACGGTGTCGGCGGCCAGATGCGACAGGTAGCCGTAGGCGCAGGCCTTCTGGGGCGGGTTCCAGGCGTACTCCAGAACCTTCATTCCTATCCGCCAGCGGTGGCAGTGCTGGAGGTAGTGGGTGAACTTCTTGCCCAGGGTGATGTCTGCTGCAATGCAGCCGTAGAGGAAATCGTGGGGAAATGCCCCCACCACTGCCGCCACTGCCGGGCTCACGGCCTGGAGGTTGTTTATGACGGCGGTGCCGAGCTGGAGGTGGACGCCGGCCCCCCAGGCAAAGGCGCTTTGAGGTATCAGAAGCAGTATCAGTAGGAAAACCGGCAGGATTGACATGGGGATTATGGTATGAAACCATCGGAAAAATGTAAAGGATTTTGCAGTCATGGGAAATGATGGGGGGCGTGAGGCGGTTGCTTCGCTCCGGCGCTACCTGGAGGAGCTGAAAGAAACCGGTGTGGTCGAGCTTCCCCGAGCCGCTGTGACGGGGGGAGAAAAGGCGGCACCGCCGCTTGAGGCCATTTGTCCTGTTGCGGAATCCGCTTTGCCTGTGCCAGCCGCCGAATCGCATGTTCAGACGGCTGCCGGCGAAACCCTGGAGGAAATTCGCCGCGACCTCGGGGAATGCGCCCGCTGCAGTCTGGGGAGCCAGCGCACGAACCTTGTGTTCGGTGTCGGCAATCCCAGTGCTCGGCTTGTTTTCATCGGCGAGGCACCGGGACGGGAAGAGGACCTCAAAGGGGAGCCTTTCGTGGGGGAGGCAGGGCAGCTTCTTACGAAGATTATCCAGGCCATGGGTTTTTCGCGGGATGATGTTTACATCTGCAACGTTCTCAAGTGTCGCCCGCCCGGCAACCGCAATCCTCACCATGAAGAGATTGAACAGTGTGCGCCATTCATGCTGCGGCAGGTGAGGGCCATCGCCCCGGAAGCCGTGGTGGCGCTGGGCACTTTCGCGGCCCAGACGCTTCTTGCCACCAAGGAGCCGATATCCCGGCTCCGGGGGCGATTCCACGACTACCACGGAATTCCCCTCATGCCCACGTTCCACCCGGCGTTTCTGGTGCGCAACCCGGAGCGCAAGCGGGAGGTGTGGGATGACATGAAGAAGGTCATGGCGCTTATGGGCAAAGAAACGCCGGGGAAAAAGGGGTAAGGAAAGGAGCAGGCCATGTACGAGCATCTTTACGACGAACCCATGGGAGAGGATGTGCCGCTCCCCTTCGAGCTCCCCGAGTGGATAGCCCGCGCTCCTTTCGAGGAATACCTGGGGATGACCATCGAGGAGGCCGAAGGGGGAAAGGCGCGCCTCACCATGCCGTTCCAGGTGAAGCATGCCCAGGGAAAGGGGCTCATGCACGGTGGTGCCGTCACCGCCCTGGCCGACACGGCGGTAGCCATGGCCATCAAGAGCATGCTCCCGGAAGGAAGCCACTTTGCGACTACCGAGCTTAACCTCACGTTCCATGCCCCCGTTCACGGTGGTACGGTAACCGCAAGAGCCGAAGCGGTCCGGGAAAGCGAGCGGACCATCAGGGGAGTTGCTGAGATATTTGACGACAAAGGGGTTAAAACCGCCACGTTTACGTCGGTTTTCCGGATCAAGCGGCGGTAAAGGACGGATGGAAACGTATCATTGTTACTGCTTTGATTTCCCTGTCATTTTTCCGATCCACTGATGACTTTTTTTTGTCAGTGGGACCGTTGTTGCTGTTCTTCGACATCTGTTGATTAAGCAGCCGCGGGCAGTTGACGGCAAACTTCACTATGGCATTTTACTTGCAAACTTCAGGTTAATTCGGTGGGTTAGCCGTCCACCAGGCAATTAAATAGCAGATATCGATAATACTAAACCATCCGCGAGGATGGGACGGAAAGCCTACAGGGTCTC
>MTLE01001049.1_pt1 | contig 42921 bp, 27 predicted proteins | sample 1982461 | NCBI WGS metagenome assembly MTLE01 (sample SAMN05712605, study PRJNA340218) | biofilm metagenome | isolation source: sample SPL anode biofilm adapted to -200 mV | place: USA | collected 2012-02-03
GGGGAACAGGAGAGGAACAGGATTTCATGCAATAAGAGAGGAAAAAGAGCGGGATTAGAGAGGAACGGGAGAGGATAAAAAGGATTCAGTGGTTTCGACTCCGCTCAACCACCGGGTCGCTGCCTTAGCGGAGTCGAAGGCAAAGTATAGGCGGGTAGGGACGATTCAAGAACAAGTCATTGATCAGTATCTTTAAGTTTTTGTCATGTGATTAGAACCAAAAATCCCTTTTTTTACCAGATTATTTGATGAAGGTTTTGGCCTTTCATTTAGGGTCTACCTGTGTCGAAAAATAGTAGCGAACAAACGCTTCAATAGCTTCGTATTCAGCCATTCCAAGTTGATCGTATAGTTTAGCGGTTGTGCGGTTTCGTTCTTCAGCACGCTGCCAGAATTCCCGATCATCAATGCCAGGGAAGAGAGCTTTATCTTTCTGCGATTGATGTTTAAATATGCTTTTTCTTTTTCTGAGTAACTCATCCGGGCTAATTGGAACAGCCATGTCAATATCGGCAATCTCCCACTCTTGCCATGCCCCACGATATAACCAAACATAACAATCATTAGTCCACTCTTCCTGCTTTACCTCTTCCAATGCTTTGAAAATTGCCTGAAGACAGACTCTGTGTGTTCCATGAGGGTCAGAAAGGTCACCTGCAGCAAAGATTTGATGGGGTTTTATTTTTCTTAAGAGGTCAATGATTATTTGAATATCTTTCTGGCTAAGTTCTTTCTTAACAATTGTTCCTGTGTCATAAAATGGCATATCAAGGAAGAAGACATTTTCCGGCTTTACACCTGCATAGCGACAGGCGGCTTTTGCTTCACTTCTACGTATTAGGGTTTTTATCTGACGAACGTTCTCAGGGTCTGTATCTCCAGGCTTTTTGTTTGTTAGTGCCTCTAGGATCTCTCGTGAAACTATCTCTTGTTTGTTATCACCCAGCCCAAACGTTTCAGAAGTATCTAGCACAAAATCAAGATGCCTCAAAACATCATCATCATGCACTGCAATTGAGCCTGTGGTCTGATAGGCGGTATAAACATCGTGCTTCTGTTCTACCAGACGTAAGAAAGTACCTCCCATCGAGATCACATCATCATCAGGATGAGGGCTGAATATCAGAACTCTCTTTGGATAAGGGAGCTCTCGCTCAGGTCTGTTAGAGTTATCTGCATTAGGTTTGCCTCCTGGCCATCCTGTAATGGTTCTTTGGAGATCGTTAAAGACTTTGATATTTATCTTGTTTGAAGAGCCCTCAAGCGCTAAAAGATCGATCATCCCATTGCTGTTATAGTCCTGATCGGTAAGCTTAAGAATGGGCTTGTTTGTTTTCTGACAAAGCCAAACAACTGCCTTCCGAACTAGTCTTGCATCTTCCCAGTCGCAGTTATCTGCTAGCCAAGGGGTTTTTGATCTCGTAAGATCATTGGCTGAGGCTTTATCTAGCAGAACGATCGTATTAGCATGTTTCTGAAGGAATGAAGCTGGTACATGATTGGTGATTGAGCCTTCTACAGCCTCTCTGATAATCTTTGATTTTCCCTCACCTAAAGCCATCAGTATGATCTGACGCGCTTTTAAAATAGTAGAGATACCCATGGTCACTGCTCTTCTGGGGACATCATCTTCACCATAAAAATCAGAAGCAGCATCAGCTATTGTGGAGTGTTCAAGAGTGATGAGCCTCGTTTTCGAGTTTCGGTCTGATCCGGGTTCATTAAACCCGATATGTCCGTTACGTCCAATACCTAGAAGTTGAATGTCGATACCTCCAACCTCTTCAATCAATGCTTCATAGTTATAGCAGTAATCAGAAATATTCTCTTTCTTGATAGTGCCATCAGGAATATGGATATTCTTTGGATCAATGTCTATGTGGCTAAAAAGATGTTCATTCATGAATCTGACATAGCTCTGTAGCTTGTGAGGCTCCATAGGATAATACTCATCAAGATTAAAAGTGATAACATTTTTAAAGCTTAACCCTTCAGTTTTGTGCTTTCTGACGAGTTCTTTATAGACATTGGTCGGTGTTGATCCTGTGGCCAAGCCAATTACCGCTTTTTCTCCCTTTACACTCTTTTCTTTTATTAGGTTTGCAATGGTTTCAGCAATCCAGTTAGCAGCCTGAATGTGATTATCTAAGATCATAATAGGGATCTTTTCAAAACTGTTTTGCATTGGTAAGTCTAGTTTTTGAGTTATTCTTTTAAAAGAGAGTCTTTGTAAAAATATTTATAAAGTTAGTGTTTCTTATATAAATTGTATGTATTGCATTGATTTTTTTTGAATTTTAAAGGTAATCTTTGTATCTGGTGGAGCTTTAGATTATCCGGATTTTGGCCGGATTAGGTTAAAACAACTATTAAATATTTCATGTTTTAGTGTTTTTGGTTATGGTGAGGATAAAAGGGGTTAGGGAATTTCAGCGGACTTTGATAAATTTGACCCTTATTATCTTAACGAATGGAAAAAGTTACCAATTTATCAGCGGCACCATATAAACTTAAGTCCGTTAAAACCGGAAAGATATTTAACGATAAAGGATGGCAGTTAGACCCCCCAGATGGTGAAGGAGCCAGTTTGATAAGAGCGATATATGAAGAGGTTCAACTTGTGGTTGGTGCCGAATCAGATGGATTATTTAAGTTTCGGTCTTGGCTACCTGTTTTGAAGAGTATGAAGGATTCTTCGGCTCCTGTCACCTACAAAAGTGAGGGGCTCTCATCGGTTTTAGGGTTGAGAAATCTTTGGATTACATTTAGCGGATATTGGCCAGAGAAAGGGGCTCAAATGAGCACATGTAGTTTTAAAGAGACAGAGGCATATTCCGTTTGTGGAAGGATGGGAGATGGATTGGGAAAAGTATTGGTTGTTGCATCTGCAGGCAATACAGCACGGGCTTTTGCCAAGGTTTGTTCCGATAATAAAATTCCTTTGTTGTTATGTGTTCCGGAAGATAATCTTGATTCCTTATGGTTTGATGGTCAATTGGATGAGTGTGTCAGGTTAGTATGTACACGAAGAGGTAGTGACTATTTTGATGCAATACATTTGTCAAACATAATAGTTTCATTTCCCGGATTTATTGCCGAGGGAGGTGCTAAGAATGTAGCACGAAGAGATGGCATGGGAACCACTGTTTTATCTGCTGTGACAACCATAGGGGCGATACCGAAATATTACTTTCAGGCAGTTGGTAGTGGTACCGGCGCAATAGCTGCATGGGAAGCCAATTTGAGATTTATAGACGATGGTCGGTTTGGTAAGCAGAAGATGCATTTGATGGTGTCACAGAATAGTCCATTTCATCCCATATACGATGCGTGGAAAGCAAGTAGCAGGGATATATTACCGATGGATGATGATCATGCACGTCACTGTGTAAATATCATGGATGCTAAAGTCCTTTCTAATAGGAAGCCTCCCTATTCCATTGTAGGTGGTCTGTTTGATGCTTTGAAAGATACAGATGGTGATGTTTCAATAGTAACCAATGAAGAAAGTAGGTGTGCTAGTCGATTGTTTAAGGATGTGGAAGGAATAGACATTCATCCAGCAGCTGCAGTTGCCGTAGCATCATTATCGAATGAGGTATCTAAGGGGAGAATTCATGCCGATGACCTGATAATGCTTAATATTACCGGAGGGGGTGAGGCTTTGTTCAAAGCTGAGAAGAATCTTTATTATCTCAAGCCAGATTATATCTTTGATATTAATCCATCAGTAGAAAAGGTGGATTCGGTTTTAAAAGAGATATTCTCAACTGTTGAGGTATTATAATCCTCATGGTTAGGCTCTACATTCACCATCTAATGGTTTTATTTAACCTAGTTTAAGGGATAATTTTAATAAGTCAGGTTTAGAAATTAGAAGATTAGCTAAAAAAAACTTGGCTTGCGGGGGCTTTTTGTGTAACTTGCAACCCCGTAACTGAAAAAGCTAAATAGTTCAGCTAATGCCGAATACGAAATACATATTTGTTACGGGGGGTGTAACCTCATCGTTAGGAAAAGGAATTATATCTGCTTCTCTGGCAAAACTGCTTCAGGCCCGCGGATACAGTGTTACCATCCAAAAACTAGATCCCTATATTAATATTGACCCGGGAACATTAAATCCATATGAACATGGAGAGTGTTATGTGACCGATGATGGAGCCGAGACAGATCTCGACTTGGGTCATTATGAGAGGTTCTCGAACGTACCAACCTCACAGGCTAATAATGTAACCACCGGACGTATCTATCAATCAGTCATTGAAAAGGAGCGTAGGGGTGATTATCTTGGTACTACGGTTCAAGTTATTCCTCATATTACAGATGAGATCAAGTATCGTATAAAACTACTGAGTCAGAAGGGGAATTATGATTTTATCATTACTGAGATCGGAGGAACAGTAGGCGATATAGAATCATTACCCTATATAGAAACGGTTAGGCAGATGAGGTGGGAGCTTGGAAATCGCTGTGCTGTGATTCATTTGACATTAGTTCCATTCTTAGCTGCTGCAGGTGAGCTTAAAACCAAGCCTACTCAACATTCGGTTAAAATGTTATTAGAGCAGGGAGTTCAACCTGATATTATTGTCTGTCGTGCTGAGCGCTCTATTAATGAGCAGTTAAGAAGCAAAATAGCTCTGTTCTGCAATGTTTCTCCTGAAGCGGTTATTGAATCTATAGATGCACCTTCTATTTATGATGTGCCCATCTTAATGCTTCATGAAGGGTTAGATCTTCAGGTTCTTCGCAGGCTAAACATGCCCGTAGAAAGAGCAGCAGATCTATCAGGTTGGGAAGAGTTTCTTTATAAGTTAAAACATCCTAAGTGTGAAGTTACCATTGGCCTAGTTGGAAAGTATGTTGAGTTAAAAGATTCTTATAAATCGATTATTGAATCATTTGTTCATGCCGGTACTGCAAATCAATGCAAGGTTAACTTAAGAATGATTCATTCAGAGGAGATCACTCAAGAGAATGTGGCTCAAAAACTGAAAGGGCTTAATGGGGTTTTAGTTGCACCTGGCTTTGGCAGTAGAGGGATTGAGGGTAAGATAGAAGCAATCAGATTTGCCAGAGAGAATAACATTCCTTTCCTTGGTATCTGTCTGGGTATGCAGTGTGCAGTTATCGAGTTTTCTCGTAATGTGCTGGGTCATAGTGATGCTAATAGCACAGAGTTTGATAAAAAGACCACATTCCCTGTGATAGATATAATGGAGCAACAGAAGAAGATTGCTGGCCTGGGTGGAACAATGAGATTGGGTGCTTATCCTTGCCGAATTGAGGTTGATACTAAGGCTCGAGACGTGTATCAAACAGAGCTTATTTTAGAACGTCATCGTCATCGTTTTGAATTTAACAATAAATTCATGGAGGAGTGTCAAGCTGCTGGAATGACTTTTAGTGGCATTAATCCAAAAGAGAATCTTGTTGAAATTATTGAGCTTGCAGGCCATCCTTGGTTTGTCGGAGTACAATTCCATCCGGAGTATCGCAGTACTGTTGCCAATCCTCATCCGTTGTTTATCGCTTTTGTTAAGGCTTCCTACGAGAATGGAGGCCGTTTGCTTTAGTTTTAGGCACTGAAATATCGGAAATTAGAATTATCTTTGCTGCCCTGTAAACATGGGGCAGCTTTTTTTTGCTCTAACCAAATTATCGATTACAAAATCGCATGGATAGAAATACGATTATCGGTCTGGTACTTATTCTCGGCATCTTTATTGGCTGGGGATTATGGATGACTCCTTCTAAGGAAGAAATTGAAAAACAAAGGAAAATCAACGACAGCATTGCGCTTGTTAAGCAACTAGAGTCTGACTCTTTAGCAAGGGCCACTGCAGCTCAGGTGGCTAAGCAAGAGCCTAAAGCTCAACAGTTACTCGCATCGGGTTCAGCTGACTCGACTGTTGTAGATTCTCTAAGGAAAATTGCAACGGCTCAGTTTGGTGCTTTTGCTAATGCAGCTCTTGATAGTAATCAGGTTTATACTGTTGAGAATGATGTGGTAAAATTAGAGATTGCAAAACTAGGAGGTCGTCCTGTTAAGGTTATTCTTAAAAATTATAAGACTTATGATTCGTTACCTCTGATATTATTTGATAGTGCTACTTCTGTTTTTGGATTCGAGTTTTTCAGTGGCAAGCGTCTGGTCTCTACTGATCAGTTATACTTTCAACCATACTTTGATAAGGTTGAAAATATCAGTAAGACCCAGTTTAGTGTCTCCGGAAAGGATAGCCTGACTTTTGTAATGAGGCTTTATGCGGATGGCCCAGATGGGAAGGTTTTACCAAATTCGTATATTGAGTATAAGTACACCCTGAAAGGGGATGACTATATGATTGGTTATAAGGTGAATTTTGTAGGAATGGAGAATGCCATTGAGTCGAATACTACCTTTATAAATTTAAATTGGAGCTATAATCTGTTGACTCAAGAAAAGAGCCATGAAAATGAGAAGAATGAAGCTACAGTGTATTTCAGAAATGCTCGTGATAAAGATGTTGATTATCTCAATGAGAGAAAAGATGAGCAGAAGAACATTGGAACTTCGTTAAAATGGATCTCGTTTAAATCACGTTTCTTTGTAAGTACTCTTATTGCTGATCAATCATTTGATGCTGCCGACCTTCATGTTTATACCCTTGATGAAGTTAAACAACCAAAGAGATACCTGGAGTCAATGAAGGCTTCTATACCTATGGCTTATAAAGCTGATGGCGATAATAGCTTTGGAATGCGGCTCTATTTTGGCCCTAATAAGTATCGCACCCTAGAAAAATATGATCTGAGACTAGAACGTCAGATTTCTTTAGGCTGGAGTTTCGGTCCGATGTGGTGGTTCAATGTTTATTTAGTAATTACCACCTTTGACTTACTAGAGGCGACTGGTATTAATTACGGTATCATCATTTTAATACTGACAATTCTTTTAAAACTGTTGTTGTTCCCCATTGCGTATTGGTCATATCGCGCTACCGCGAAAATGAGAGTTCTCAGACCTGAAGTAGAGGAGCTAAGTGCGAAGTTTAAGCCTGAAGATTCATTAAAGAAGCAACAAGCTACAATGGATCTTTACCGCAAAGCTGGTGTTAATCCTATGGCAGGATGTTGGCCTATGCTTCTGCAGTTCCCTATCTTGATTGCGATGTTTAGGTTCTTCCCCAGTAGTATCGAGCTTCGTCAACAGGCATTCTTATGGGCTGATGACCTTTCAAGCTATGACTCAATACTGAATTTAGGGTTTAATATCCCATTTTATGGTAGCCATGTAAGTCTCTTCACCTTGTTGATGACTATCTCAACCTTAATATATACTAAGATTAATAATGATATGATGTCAACGGGTAGTCAACAGCTTCCTGGAATGAAGACAGCTATGTATATTATGCCTATTATGTTTTTGGGTATCTTTAATAACTACGCTTCGGGTTTAAGTTATTATTACTTATTGGCTAACCTCTTCACCTTTGCTCAGATCTTTATCATTCGAAAGACTATTAACGAGGATAAGATTCATGCTAAACTGCAGGAAAATAAGAAAAAGCCTGTGAAAAAGTCTTCTTTCCAAAAGAGACTTGAGGACATGGCAAAGCAGAGAGGATATAAAGGTTAATCTTTAAAGATATTTTTATTAGACAAAGAGGAGTTCTGTTTACAGACTCCTCTTTGTCTTTTCTTATCTAATTATTTACTTGTTTTATGGTCAAATTTGAAGTAAATGGGTTCTTGGTAAGAAGTTTGAGTAAGAGTCATATTTGACTTTTTGATGGCCATACTGACGTTATTTGAGGCTATTTCGCCTATTCTCTGTATACCTGTCTTTCATGTACGTATATGCTCTCGGTGCTTATGTTTTATGTTTATAAATAATTGGGAGACTTGAGTGTTGAATTGGAAAGAGTAAGAGAGGTTCTTGAGTGCATCTGATTGCATCAACTTGAGGTTTCTGTTATGAACTATCCTGTCAATCTTAAGTCCTAAAATGCTCCTTTTTGTCTAAGAATTCTTTTATTAATAACTGTATGGATTTTATTGCTTTTAAAAAGAAATTGCTTTATTTTTGGCTAATAAGTGATTTTTATTAATAATTAAAGACGACAGTTATGAGAAATTTTTTACTTAGTGCTTTGTTTTTTATCTTCTTAGGAAGTTTACACAGTCAGACTTCTGTTCTATTTGATGAGCAGTTTACTGACTCTACTACTGTGGTTAATTCTTGGAAGTTTGTAGATCAAGATGGAGACAATCAGAATTGGTATTGGGATTGGTATGATAGTGGTACTGTTTTGGAGCAGTATATGACAAGTCGTTCATGGGATGGGAATCCTTTGACTCCTGATAACTGGCTTATCTCTCCTGCAATCAATCTGAGTTCGGCTACGGGTGGTTTGATTCTTCATTATGTAATATCTGGTGCTGATGATAATTATTATCAAGAGCACTATAAACTGATGGTATCTATCACAAACGATGAGGTAGCCTCATTTACGGATAATATCTACGAGGAAACATTACCGATCTGGGCTTCCAATGGTATTTGGGATCCAAGGAATATTGACTTATCAGTCTACGCTGGTAAAACGATTTACCTTGCATGGGTTCACTATGATTGCAGTGATATGTATAAACTATTACTCGATAGTATCCAGATAACAGGTCCATCTGGTATTGGTATTCAGTCACCTGTTCTTTCACGGGTTGATATAATGCCTAATCCTGTTGTTAATAATATGGTTGTTAAGGGCGATTTTCATAATGCTATCGTTGATGTTTATAGCTTAACAGGAGAGAAGGTACTTTCTATTGATAACGCTTCTGCTCCATTACAGGTTAATGTCTCAACATTAGTTTCCGGGCTTTACATGGTTAAAGTGACTTCAGGGAAGCAGACAGTGGTCAAGAAGGTTCTTATAAAATAGGTTATCGGTTAATGATTTTTAAGGTGTCTCTTCATTTGTAGGGACACCTTTTTTATTTGCCTTAAAACATAGTAATGGGCTTTTTTGGATGATATATAGAATCAGCACGTATGATTTGAATTTCAGGATTTAAACTTCAGAGTTAGAGATTTAGGATGGTGAACTCGGAACCTACAATAACAATGCGTTGATATTTAAACCTCAGAGTTAGAAATTTAGGATAGGTATTCAAGATTCAATAACCTAGAGGTGTTTTAACAATACGAAGTGGCATTTTCATTGCCAATAACAAGGGGCATTTGTGAAGATTATATGTTCTAAAAAAGAAAAGAGGATATCCGGTTAACGGGATATCCTCTTTTTTACAAAGATATTTGCTGAATTATAGCTTGATATCAGTGATGATTAAAGCATGCGGACTAGCACCCGTTAGCCAGTCGGTTTGTCCTGAACCATCAGGATTACTTCTGATGATTTTACCATCTGGGTTTTCATTGCTTGTTTTGAAGCTCCAGTATAGGTTCTTGTCCTTTTGGTCAAGTGCAATACCCCATGTTGCCTTTGCTCCAAAGTCGCCAATTTTAGTGACGCCAGAGCCATCCATATTCATCATATAAACTCCGTTTTCACTGAAGAGAGACCCGTCCTGACTGTAGGTAACTGCATAGATTTTATTGTTTACAGTATCGACTTCAATCGCAGTATTGTCAATATCAGGAATGATCTTAGTGAGACCAGTTCCATCAAAGTTTACTTTAAATAGACCACCTTCGTAGTCAGTTTTATCATTGGCAAAATAGAAGGTTTTAGTTGATGCAACATAATAGAGATCCAGAGGGTAGGAGGCACCTGAGTTCTGAAGGTTAATGAATTTCTCGGGAGAAGTTCCATCAAGGTTACAGCGATAAATACCATCAGGGCTACCAAAGTAAAGCTTATCTTTAATTACAATGATTCCTTGAGGAGTTCCAACGATCTCCTGTCCCGGTACAGCTGCATCTAGAATAACCGTTTCGTTCTTGCCATCGGCGTCATATCTAACTATTCGTTCATTATAATAATCTGCAACGAAGACTTTTTTAGTTGCGGTATCAACAGCAATTCCATAGGGACGTTCCAGTTGGGTAGCATTAAACCTCTGAGGAACCGGATTATTACCATCAAGGATAACCATCCAGACATCCCCACCCGTTGAGCTTCTTGTTGTATAATACATCACGTGGGTCTTCCCTGCACTTGGATCCTTTACAATGACTTGAATGGTTTTTGTAAGGTTATTATAATAGACACTGTTATCTCCTGTGCAAGTGAGGGTAATAGTGTAAACGCCAGGGGTATCAAATGTTACTGCGGGATTAGTTTCTGTTGAGGTAGAGCCATTACCAAAGTTCCATGAGTAGGAGTTTGCGTTTAACGACTTATTTGTGAATGTAACAGTACATGGGTAATACCCATCGTTAGATACGGTATAAGAGAAGTCGGCCTGAGTTGAGGCTGCCGGCTTTTTAATCTCATCATCCTTATTGCATGACACCAATGCGAAGGTGGCCAGCACAGAGAAGAGAAGGGTTTTAAAGATATTTTTCATATGATCTTATATTTTTCACCAGTAGATAATTAATTTGCCGTTGTTATTGCAATTATCAATGATTACCGTGAATAGTTAATCAAGCTTAATTATACTGATTTATCCGTTTCTTATTAATAACCTTCGTTTTGTTTTATTGCATTATTTGATTGGGTCTCACTTAATGGGATTGGCCAAAGTGTTCTGAATGGTTCAATACCCAGTACTGAGACTGCCATATTCGTTCTGGTAAGATCATGCCAACGATGACCTTCAAAAGCAAATTCATGCCTGTATTCCAAAAGGATTAGTGACAACAACTGCTCATGAGTAGCTGAAAGAATAGAAGAGAGTCCAGCTCTTAACCTGACATCATTAACTACACTTAGAACTTCACCGACAGGTTCATTTAATAGGTACTTAGCTTCAGCAAGAATAAGCTTTACTTCAGCGGATCTGATGACATAGACTCTATCAGCACCGGCACTTACATCCTGATATTTATTGGCATAAGGGAAATTTGACCCATCAACCAAAATCAACTGACCTCTTTGATCATCTGCTTCAAAAGAGTTGATAAGGTCAGTTGTAGGAGCAAACTCATAGCGGCCTGTAAGTGATCTGGGATATAGATATTGGGCGATGACGTTTTTATCTTGTTCATTAAATACTACCTCGAATAGGGACTCTGTATTAGCAGAGTTATTCCCGAAGAGAGATGCATACGAATCAACCAATGGATAAGAAGTAACTATCTCATCTGCTAGTGGAATTAATGTATTAAGATCCGTTACATCATTTGTAAGATAAAAACGGTACAGATAGGCTCTGGTGAGTAATGCTTTAGCGGCATCGCCTGAGGCATAACCTTGTCGTGCGGCTGGAGACATGTTTTGAACAGCAAATTTTAAATCGCTAATCACAGCATTAATAACCTCGATTTTACTGCTGGCTGGTGTGTTGATGTTGTTTAAATTCGTTGTAGCTTGTAGCTTTAAAGGAATTTGTCCCCAGTACCTTACGAGATCGAAGTGCATTAAGGCTCTGATGAATTTGCATTCACCCTCAACGGAAGCCTTTTCAGAATCGGTCATATCTGAGACTGATGGAAGGCGTTCAATGATATTATTTGCCCTGTTAACAGCATCATAGGCACTAGTCCACATACCATCAATAACCACGTTATTAGATAGAATTTTCTTGTCAGAGATCTGGCCATAGTCATAGGTAGTACCTGTCCATGTCAGGTTATCAGCGGCTAAATCCGCCATCAAAGCCATGTTTCTGCCATACGAACCTGCCTGTTGTAAGGCGTCATAAGTTCCATTTAAGGCTCTCTCGACCCCTCTTTTATTTTTGATAGCTTCATTTACATCTATGCTAGCTGTAGGTTCAACATCGAGAATTTTACTACAGGCAGAGCTAATGATCAGAGCCAGGATAAGATATATACTTCTTTTCATTGTCTTTCAATTTAAAGTTAAAAACCTAATGTTAAACCAGCCATAAATGTTCTGGATTGGGGATAGGTGTAAAAATCTGTTCCTCTACGAAGGTTGTCATCACCTGCATAGTTAACTTCTGGATCCATACCTGAGTAGTTGGTAAAGGTGAACAGGTTTTGAATTGTAAAGAAAGCTCTGGCATTTCTAAGGTGAAGCTTTGATACAATGGATTTAGGGAATTTGTAGGCTAATGTAACATTCTTGATTCTCAAGAATGATCCATCTTCAAGTAGCCTGGAGGAGGCATAGCTGTCACCGACTTTTGCTACATTGGTGATATCACCTGGTTTCTGCCATCGATCAAGAACAGTGGTTAATTGATTATCTGATCCTGAAATAGCTTCTGCATATATCCTCATCCCATTGAAGATATCGTTACCAACGTTATAGCTTAGAAGTACATTTAGTTCAAAGTCCTTATAGCTAAAGTTATTTGAGAAGCCACCATAGAAGTCGGGATTGGGGTCGCCAATAACCATCTTATCGGCATCGGTCAGTTGTCCGTCTTTATTAACGTCTTCATAGACATATTCACCTGTAGTTGGGTCTACTCCAAGCCAATTAAAGCCCCAGAACACGCCAATTGCTTCACCCTCACGAACTGAGTTTGAACCACGTCCTACCTCTGGTATTGGCTCGCCATTGTATAGCTTTGTGACCTTATTACGGTTCATTGTGAAGTTGAAATTACTCTCCCATTTGAATTCACCGTTGAGGTTAACAGTGTTAATGGTGATTTCTAAACCTTTGTTTTCCAATTCACCAATATTACTTGTAATAGTAGTAAACCCAGAAGATGGGGGTAATGGTCTATCAAGTAGCAGGTCTTTTGTCTTATTGAGGTATGCATCAACTGTAACAGTGAGTCGATTATTAAATGCTGCAAGATCAACGCCAATGCCTAATTGATTAGTGGTCTCCCATTTTAGATCAGGGTTAGGAAGCTGAGATGGATAAATACCAGATCCTTGATTGTAGTTAGCTCCTCCGCTATAGAGCCCTAATGAGGCAAAATCTGAAATACCATCATTACCAGTTACCCCCCAGCTTGCTCTCAGTTTTAGATCATTCAGTTTTGAGTATTGTTTCATCCATTTCTCTTGTGATAAGCGCCAACCTAATGATACGGCGGGGAAGAAACCATATTGGTTGTTCTCTCCGAATTTAGAAGAACCATCATATCTTGCAGTTACCTGAACAAGATATCTGTAATCATAATTGTATTTGAATTGTCCAAACCAGGAATTCATGCCTCTGTCAGTGGCGCTGGTTGAGGCAGCTCTGATGGTACCAGCTGATGTGATATATTGGAAATCTTCATTAGGGAAATCGATAGCCTCTATGTAGCTTGAGCGACGAGCGTACTTTTCAAAACTATAACCTGCTAATGCGTCAATGTTATGCTTTTCATTAACCTGAGTTATATATTGTAGTACATTATTGCTAACAATATTGGTTACAGTTGAATTTCCTTCGATTCCTAGTCCGTTGTATTTCTTACCTTGTCTGGTAAGTACCGGGTCGTAGGTGTGTTCTCTGAGTGTATATACATCAGCACCTAACTTTGTGTTGAAACTTAGTCCTTCAATGATTTTTGCATCCAAGTAGATGTTACCATTTGTCCTGTTTGTGAAGGCTTGGTTTACCGTTTCATTAGCTATAGCTACGGGGTTTGCGTAAGGGCCAGTCTCATCGTAGTTTCCATTTGCATCATATACGGGGAATATTGCAGGGAGAGCGATAGCATTGGGCAGTGGGCCATTTATTGACTGGTCACCTTCAACACGATTGTTTTTTGAATAGGTAACTGCGAGATTTCCCCCAACTGTAAATCGATTGTTAATGGTGTGATCAAGATTTAATCTACCACTGAAACGTTCATAGTCAGTTCCCTTTACGATACCATCCTGATTGTAATAGTTACCAGACATATAGAATCTTGTCTTCTGGTCGCCACCCGAGATCGATAACTCAGTGTTCATTGTCGGAGCTGTTTGTAACACCTCTTTCAACCAATCGGTATCAATTCCCTGAACATTAGTGCCCATCACTTCATTGTATTGGGCTGCGTTTAAGAGTTTTGGTCTTCTCTCCCAAGGAAAGGTTTGGAAACCATAAGACATTGAGACGTCAACATCTGTCTTCTTAATTTGCCCCTTCTTTGTTGTAATTAAAATTACGCCATTAGATCCTCTCGAACCATAAATAGCAGTTGCTGAAGCATCTTTCAGTACAGTAAATGATTCAATGTCTCCGGGGTTTAAATCACTCAGGGCATTAATACCTTGTCCTTCGAAACCTACTTGACTGAAATCGCCTGTAATTACGGGAATTCCATCAATTACGACCAGAGGAGCATTACTTGCATTAATTGAGCTTCCACCTCTAAGTCTGATTGACATTGCTGACCCTGGTGTTCCGGAATTCTGGTTAATTTGAACACCTGAGGTCTTACTCTGAAGAACTCCGTCAATAGTTCTTAGGGGAGTGTTTTTAATCTGCTCACTTCCAACAACGCCTACAGAACCAGTGACTAACTTACGGCTTGTTGTTGAATATCCAACAACAACGACCTCGCCAAGATCAACCGCTTCATCTGTCATCTGTACTTTAATGGTAGTTTGGTTATTAACCGAAACTTCTTGTTTCTCCATTCCAACCATCGAAATGACCAAAATGCCATTTCCCGGTACTTTTAGTTGGAAGAGTCCGTTAATATCGGTGGTTGTTCCACGCACCGTACCTTTTAATTGAATCGTAACCCCAGGTATTGGAGTCTGGTCTTTTGCCGAAGTAACTGTTCCATTCACAGTTATATCCTGTCCCCAGCTGATCATTGGAAAAAGGATAACAGCAATTAGTGTTAATAATTTATAATTCATAAAAGCTAAATTGGTGATAGTTATCTTATTCTGTTGCGTTAGCTTGCAATGTCAATGGTCTATTTAAGGACCTTAATCTTTAGTGGTGTAATATCAAATGATAGATGAGTAACCGAGAAACGGTTCTTTTGTTTGCTTGAACGGTATAAAAGAGTCTCTTTTGTATTCTTAAGACTAAATTGAATTGCGGTATCTTGATTAATCAGTGTTAAATTGTTTAAAGTCTCTTCTTCTTCACTATGGGATATGAGTTCTTCCACCATGTCAAGAAGTGAATAACCATTGCCTCCAAATGCACCTGTTTGTATAAAGCCAGGTTTCTTATTTTTAGTCTCTTTTTTTATGAGAGTCTTATCTTTTGCTATTGTGATTTGACTATGTATTAGATCTATTTCATCACCTTGCTGTAAGATGGAGAGTGTGACATTTTTAAACGAGTATCCTAGATCGTTTTTTATCCCTTGACTCTGTTTTAAGTCGATTACAAGAATGTGATTTCTACCCCATACTGTTCCAGTTCCATTCTTTAAATCAACTTCTAATGCTGTGTCTTCATCAATTCCTATTGCCTGGCTCCATTTGTCTCTGTTTAGCCAGGCAGCTAATGTTAATCTGCCTAATCTGGAGCGCTGACTGAAATGTTGATCCACTATTCCATATGGAAAGAAACCACAGCCTTTTGTTAAGTATATGCCTTCATGATCGGGATCTTCAGTCATCTCAATCGAAGTAGCTTCGCCATTAGTAATTGCTCCTAATGAGGTCCCCCCACCGATCATTACAATGCTTTGTATAGCCGCTCCTGCACTAGATCCGGCAACTACACCACCGCGGTTAAGTACATCAATAACTGCTTCATATGCGGGTGTTGGTTTACCATCTGGAATTAAGAGCTTCATTGTCCTCATCTGATCACCACCGGTAAACCAAACAAGGTTACTCTCCCTGATCTTTTGAACTATTTCTGGATTATTGGCATTTGATGCCCATGTAGATTCATCTATCTCTTTTGTGTCCGGATCATCAACGCATGCAATCTGAATTATTTCACAATTCCATGGTAATGCTCCGAATTTTATACAGTTATTGGCAAATATCTGAGGTCCTGTAGTAGCATATCCACTGGCACTTGGTATGATAGCAATTTTTGCCTGGGTTGGTCCTCCTGCAAGTTCAAGCATCCGCTTATAGATAGCCTGATTTGTATCTTCTAATGCCCCTCCGACAATCATCAGGTGGCCATTTTGGGCGATTACCCGGAATGAAACGATATAAAATAGGATAAATAGTAATACTGTTAGTTTTCTCATAATAAGTGTATTGCGTGGTGTGTACTCAGAATAGGTGACTTAATCTGATATCATTTTTTAAAGTCTGTACCTGACTATCTTGGGTGAATCTTTAAAGGATAGTCGCTTACCTCGTTGGGAAAATGAGTTTAAAGGTCTGACTGTATTTTTCGACGGAGATGCTTAATAAAAGAACTTGGGGTGAAGTTAAAGCAATTCTTGGAATCGATATATGTGGCATATAACTTATTCCCTTGTCAAGAGTTTTTCCGTCTATAGAAATTAGCTGATATGCGAACGGTAATGATATCCCTGAGAATGTCACCTCGTTATCAATTACGATGATTGATATAGGTTTATGTTCTGATTTTATGTTCTCAATGGCGACACTATTTCCTACGGTTACCGACTTTGATTCATCAAAAGAGGTAAAGGTCATCTCCGAAAATCCTGCCACCTGCCTAGGTTTAATGCTGTTACTTCCGTTAGCAGTTTTTGAACTAAAATCCGCAATTATATCGCCTTGATTAGTCAATAGTAGTACAGGAGCTTTCCCTCCACCTTTTAATGTTGCCTTTGAACCGTTTGTTGAGTAACATATGTAATTATCACCGGTTAACCAAATCCCATACTGCAGAGAATCAAGAATCATACTGTAAGGCAAAGCTGTAATTGTATTTTCATAATAATCAGAATTTCTGAAGGTCTCTGGAATTATTACCGTATTTGATAGTAGGCTAATTCCTGGCAAGAAATTCATCTTTCCATCATAAGATGCATATTCAGTCTCCAGGTTTGTGACGACCGATTTCCCAATGAGTCTGGCATCAGAGCCAAGGAAGGCAACAGGTAAGTTCTGACTCTTAATCTGCATTAGAAGAGTTTGTCCATTCTCGGATTGAAGGAAGGTTGATGCTATATTATCTTCATTCTCAGTAAAAATGACTCTATCACACGAGAGTATCTGCGATAAAATTGTTGTTGAACTTCCATTAGCCGATGTGGCGGTTACAACTATGGCAGATTTTCCTGTCAGTTGTTCTATTTTGTTCTTTAAATCTGTAACATAAGCATTAACCTCTTTTGTAAGAATCAAGGTAGTTTGAGCAGGTGCCGAAAGTTTTGCCCAATAGTCCAGTAATGCATCGTTGTTGCCATGTGACCCCTCACCACCTGCAACTATTGTAAAGAAGCCATTTTCTCCTTTGTTTTTTGGGGTAATTGATAAGGTCATATTTTGAGAAATGACCTCCATAGTCTTCATATTCACGGTACATCTTTCAAGAAGTTGGGTGATCTTGACATTATCGGCCACTAACCTTCCGTTGTTTTGGGTAAAGTCACCAGGATCACTTTTAACGATTGTTGCTACACCAGTTCCGTAGACTGTACCAATTGAAAACTCATCGATGGTCATGCAGGTCATATCATCTAGTCCAAGTCCTATGATTTTTGTATTGTCAGTTAGGGCTTTGTTAGCAACAAATGAGACCAATCGAGGCATTCTCCCTCTTTCTGCCATATGGGTATCGAAAATCAGATCGGGGAAAAAATTGAAGAGATCATTGGCTAGTTTAACATATTTGTTTTTTGGATCGATGATGCATTCATCGGGGTAGACAGTGCCATTCTCAGCCGTGAAAAGAGTCTCAGAAAGTATGTGCATTCCGGCTGAGGTTCCACCGATAGTACCTCCTGAACTGTAGACAGTGTTTACGGCCTCTTCTAATTTGGTGTTTTTGTACTGAGAATAGTAGTCCCACTGATCGCCCCCGGCAAAGAAGATTACCTGATAGGTGATTAATGAATCATACAGTACTGGTTGGTTTGCTGTTGTGCTAGTGGCGACAATGAAGTTTTTCGCATCCGTTGCGTTGCACCAGTTTTTAAAGTATTCTGGATACTCACTTCCTGATGTCGAGATGATGGCAACTCTTTTCCCTTCAGCAGCCCATTTGTATGCCGGCGTACTCCAACTATTGGTGGTCTCTTTCTCATTGCCCCCTCCTACAATCAAGAATCTACCCTGAGAATAAGCACTGAATTGAAGCATAGATATCAGAATCAAACTAAGAACAATGCGAAATAGTCTGATAACGTTAAGTTTAACTTTAGTGGACATTGTTTTTATTTTAAGTTTTTATATAAGATCGTTAAAATACACTATTTTTAAAAGTGTTTATGAGTTGTTAAAAAATAAATCCTATATGCATAAAAATCTAGTGAAACTTATTAAAGGGGGTGAAGTTTATTCTCCCTCTTATCTTGGAAAAAAGGACATCCTGATAGGTGGTGATAAAATCCTGCAGATCTCAGAGGATATTAATATCAATTTGGAGGATGTCGAGGTGATTGATGCTGAGGGAATGATAGTTGTACCTGGGTTGATTGATGCGCATGTACATATAGCTGGAGCCGGTGGTGAGGGTGGCCCTGCATCTCGAACACCGGAGCTTCAATTGAGTGATTATACAACTGCTGGTGTTACTACGATTATTGGATGTCTGGGAACCGATGGGGTTACCCGAACGGTTGAGTCTGTGCTTATGAGAGCAAAAGGTCTTAATGCTGAGGGGTTGTCTGTCTGGATCTATACCGGGTCATATCAACATCCAACCCCGACCATTTTAGGAGACGTTTCTAAAGATATCTCAATGATTCAAGAGGTTATCGGGGTAGGTGAGGTGGCTATCTCTGATCATCGTTCGTCAGTTCCAACTACTGCTGAACTGATCAGACTTGCGGCACATGCAAGGGTAGGAGGTATGCTTGGTGGAAAAGCAGGAATTGTGAATCTTCATATGGGAGATGCCAAGGAACCGTTTGCTCCGATTTATAAGGCGGTAAATGAGAGTATGCTTCAGTTCAGACAATTCCTTCCCACTCACTGTAATCGTAATGAGTGGATTTTCGAAGATGCTAAGTCCTATGGAGTAAAAGGATTTGTAGATATAACAACCTCCAGCTATCCATATTATCAGGATGAGGAGATTAAACCTAGTAAAGCCTATAAATTGCTCATCGATTCAGGTGTACCGGCTGAGCATGTTACTTTTACCAGTGATGCCGGCGGTTCTCTTCCCGGTTTTGACCCTGTGACAGGCGAGTTGACCAGTATGGTAACTGCAACTCCTCACTCAAATTTAAAGGAGATGGCAGACTGTGTTCATTATGAAGGAATGAAATTAGATTTAGCTTTGTTACCTGTTACCCTTAATCCGGCAAAAATCCTAAAGCTTAATAGTAAGGGGCGATTGACTACTGGTGCTGATGCCGATCTTCTTCTTCTTAAACCTGATGATCTTTCTCTGATCAGTACAATGGCGAGAGGTGAATGGATGGTAAAAGATACCGTTATTGTTAAAAATGGAAGTTACGAAAGAAGACCTAAATAGGTGATTTTATAAGGAATAGATCTATTAAGACATTGATTTGTATGATCATACAAGTGTTTTGTCTTTTTAGGTCTATTTCTGTTTTGGGTCATCTGTCATTCTCGACTAAGAATTTCAGTTTGTGACTTATTTGGAAGAGAGATCTTTTTCGGTTTTAATAAATATTACTGCAATTTATTAATGGAGTTCTATATATTTGTTATGTAGATTACTTGGATGTTTTTACTATTAAGGTTATCTGCTGTTGATTTTAGATAGGGAAATTGTACTTTTATTTAATAAACTTTTTTGCAATGAAAACGATTATTCTAGTTGAAGATGAAAAGATGGTTCGGGAGGGATTGCGAGATGTCTTAGAGCGAGAAGGTTTTTCCGTATATGAGGCTCAGAATGGTTTGGAAGCGATGCAATTACTTACAACTGTTAAGCCCGATCTGCTTGTGACAGATATTATCATGCCCGATTCAGATGGTTTCGAGTTGCTTTTTAGTTTAAAAGACTCTGGCCATACTTTTCCGGTACTTGTTATGTCAGGTGGTGGGCGAATAGGGTCTAATGACTATTTAAAAATGGTACAAGTCATCGGCTATCAACAGGTACTCCACAAACCATTTTCTATAAGTGAATTTCTAGAGAAGGTAAATGAAATTGTCGCCTAAACGTGAATAGATCCTTACTGGTAGAGCAGTCTCTTAGACTATAGCAAAAGATTGCAGTGGGTTCTATTAAATCGATCGTTTAGGGAAAACAAAAAAAGCTGTTCGAGGAACAGCTTTTTTTTGTAGCGGGGACGAGAATTGAACTCGTGACCTCCGGGTTATGAATCCGACGCTCTAACCAACTGAGCTATCCCGCCGTTTTTGAAAAGCGAGTGCAAAGATAGTTATTTTGAGTTTACCGGCAAGCGTTTCTGCTTAAATTTTCTTTAATTCTCAATTATCGATTTTCAATTCTCCATTAAAAAGTTGGTTTCATTCCCAGATTGTACATAACAAACGACCACATATCAGTTTGTGCATCAATCACTTTACCGATTGGTTTGCCTGCCCCGTGTCCGGCCTTTGAATCTATGCGTATCAATGTAGGATTTGTTCCATCGTTTGCGGCTTGTAATGTTGCAGCAAATTTAAATGAATGAGCCGGTACTACCCGGTCATCATGGTCACCGGTCATAATGAGAGTCGCGGGATATTTTGTACCATGAATAATATTGTGCAGCGGAGAGTATGATTTCAGGTATTTGAACATTTCCTTGCTGTCGTCGCTGGTGCCGTAGTCGCTCGCCCATGACCAACCGATGGTGAATTTGTGGTACCGCAACATATCCAATACTCCAACTTCGGGAATTGCTACAGCATATAAATCCGGACACTGAGTCATACATGCGCCGATAAGCAGTCCTCCGTTCGAGCCGCCATCAATAGCCAGTTTTGAAGATTTTGTGTATTTATTTTTTATCAGATACTGTGCTGCGGCGATAAAATCGTCAAAAACATTTTGTTTATGCATTTTAGTGCCGGCAAGATGCCAGGCTTCGCCATATTCGCCTCCACCCCGGAGATTGGCAACTACATAAATACCTCCGTTTTCTAAAAATGGTATGCGCGAAACACTGAAAGTAGGGTTGAGACTGATATTAAAACCTCCGTAACCGTAAAGCATCAACGGGTTTTCACCATTTTTTTCCATTCCTTTTTTGTAAGTAATTGACATTGGTACTTTTGTCCCGTCTTTGCTGGTGAAAAACACCTGTTCACTTACATAATCTTCAGGATTGAAATTTACACTGGAATTGCGGAAAACGGTTGACTCATTATCTGAAACATCAAATCTGAATATCGTTGGCGGATAAGTATACGAAGTGTACGAATAAAAGGCTTCGTTATCATCTTTATTTCCTGAAAAATTGCCTAAAGTTCCTGAACCGGGAAGTTTTACTTCGTACAATTGTTTTCCGGTTAAATCAGAAACATAAGCATGATGGCATGCATCTTTCATATAGACAGTTACAATTTTACCACCAATTATGGTTGCGGATTCTAATACATTGGTATTTTCAGGTATTATTTCTTTCCAGTTTTCCTGCTTTGGATTTGCCGGATCAATTTCCATGAGTCTTTGTTTAAGTGCATTCCAGTTGGTTAATATGTATATCTTTTTATTGATATCATCAATTACATAATTATCACTGGCAAAGCCGTTTACTATTTCAGTAAAACCGGAATTTGGTTTTCTGAGATCTTTGAAAATCAGGCTGTTTCCGGTAGTTGATTCGGAAATGGATATGAAAAGATAATTTTCATCGTCGGTAACACTTGCATAACATTCTCTGAGAGCATGTTCTTTATCTTCATATATCAGCTTATCTTCGCTTTGAGATTGTCCTACTGTGTGATAATAAACTTTTTCAAATTCATTTTTTACTGAATATTCCTTGCCTGCTTCGGGAGTGTCGTATGCGCTGTAGTAAAATCCGTTTCCCTGCCATGCAATTTGCGACGATTTCGACCACATGATATGGTCGTCTAATTTTTTGTTGTTTTGTGTGTCCAAAATGAAAATTTCGTTCCAGTCGGAACCACTTCGGGCAATGGAATAAGCCAGATACCTGCCATCTTTCGAAAATGCAACATCGGCCAGTGCTACTGTTCCATCTTTCGAAAATGCATTGGGGTCAAGCAAAACTTCGGGTTTGGCATCAAGCGATACCTGAGAATAAAGCACGCTCTGATTTTGTAAACCATCATTTTTGTAATAATAATATTTTCCATTCTTTTTAAATGGAATTCCATATCTTTCATAATTGGTTAGCTCTGTAAGCCGCTTTTTCAAATCCTCTCTGAAAGGGATTTTGGATAAATAGTCAAAAGTAACTTTGTTTTCTTTTTTTACCCATTCGGCAGTTGCAGCTGATGTGTCGTTTTCGAGCCAACGATAGGGTTCGGCTACTTTAATACCAAAATAAGTGTCCTCCATATTGTCTTTTGGAGTGTCGGGATATTTTATTTTATGAGAACTACATGCACTCAGAAGTACCATGCCGGCTATAATAATAGGTTGAAATTTCATAAGGATATATTGTTTTGAATTTATGTTTTTATTCAGATTTGTTATTAATCATTTCGTATCCGATTTTCAGCATAAATGCGTGAGCAGCTTCATATTCGTTTGGGATTATACCATCAAGAATCGCATCTTTTATTTTCAACTTAATTTCACCGACAAGTGAACAGGCCGGTAAATTAAATGTTTCCATAATTTCCTGACCATGGACGGGTGGTTGAAAATTTCTTATCTGATCTTTTTCTTCTATTTCTTTGAGTTTTTTTCGTACAAGTTGAAAATTTGATCGGTATTTTTTTACTTTCTCGGGATTCTTTGAAGTAATGTCAGCTTCACAAAGCATCATCAGGTCTTCAATGTCATCACCTGCTTCAAACAAAAGACGGCGAATGGCCGAGTCGGTAATTTCATCTTCGCTGAGTACAATCGGACGCATGTGCAATGTTACTAATTTTTGCACATATTTCATTTTTTCATTGGTCGGTAGTTTCATTTTCCTGAATATCTCGGGAATCATTTTTTCTCCAATGAAATTATGGTTGTGAAATGTCCAGCCAAGGCGGGAGTCGAAACGTTTTGTGCGGGGCTTGCCGATGTCGTGCAGTAATGCAGCCCAACGTAACCATAGTTTATCGGTATGTTCGCATAAATTATCCAACACGGCAAGTGTATGATAAAAATTATCTTTGTGTCCTATTCCGTCTTTTGTTTCAGCGCCTTTTAGCGCAAATACTTCAGGAAATATGAGTTCCAGTAAACCTGTTTTTTCCAACAGGATAAATCCCACCGAAGGCTTACGGGTCATCATTATTTTATTCAGTTCGTCGGCTATTCTTTCTTTCGAAATAATTTCTATTCTTTGTTTATTTCTTGAAATGGCTTCAAAAGTATTTGTTTCAAGAAAAAAACCAAGTTGTGCTGCAAAACGAATTCCCCGCATCATTCGCAATGGATCGTCGGAAAATGTAATATCAGGATTTAAAGGAGTACGAATGACAAAATTTTTAAGATCTTCCAATCCTCCGAAAGGATCAACCAGTTCACCAAATCTGTCTTTGTTCAGGCAAAGTGCCAGAGCATTAATAGTAAAATCTCTTCGGTTCTGATCATCTTCCAGTGTGCCGTTTTCTACAATCGGTTTGCGCGAATCACGCTGATACGACTCTTTTCTGGCACCTACAAACTCCACTTCAAGATCTTTCAACTTAACCTGAGCTGTTCCAAAATTTTTAAAAACAGTCAGTTTCGCTTTTTTTCCGAGTTTTTCAGTTACTTTTTCGGCAAGTTCTATTCCACTTCCAACTGTTACGACATCAATATCTTTAGATGGACGTTTCAGAAAAATATCGCGAACAAAACCTCCTATCACATAGCATTCTTTGCCTTGTTCGTCGGCTACTCCGGAAATTATCTGAAATATCTTGTCCTGTAAAAAACTTTGCATAAAAATTCAACTAATTTTGTAAACACAAAGGTAAAACAATATATCTGAACAACAAAAAACCGCAAAGCTGTAAACTTTACGGTTTTTATATCATTGAAAATTATCTTATAATCAATATTTTATTCTTTTTTTTCCTTTTTTGCCTTCAGCTTTTTTACTTCATTTTCAAGTTTCTCAATTTCATTTTCCTGACTTCTGATTGTTTTCAGCAACTCGTTTAGTTCTTCATTTTCAATCGTAGTAGGATATTGAGCATCAACTCTTTCCAGAAAGTCAGCCAAAACATTCATATAATTCATAAATGCTTCATAGGCCGATTCGTAATGTGTTCCCCAAGGATCTTTGTGGCTCATATACCTGAAATGATCGGACGACTGAAGTGTCAGCCAGTCGAGCAAAAGAGGTTTGTCCGTACACATTCTTACACGTTCGCCCACGGCATACAATTTTTTCAAAGCTTCCTGCTGTAAATCATTTCCGGTCCACGGAGTTAGGTCTTTATCATCGCCAACCCAACTGATAGGATAGGGAACGGTTAAAGGTTCAGCTGATTCGGATTTTTTTGCCATTTCGCCCGGTAAAACAAAAGACATTTTTTGCTCCATCGCGTAATAGGGAAGTGCTTTCATAAATTCAAAAATACCAGTATAACCTGGCTGTGTAATACCTAAAACCTCATAACCCATTCCTAAATTGATAATGGTTTCATCTTCAGGCAAACCAGCAATCCACTGCACGAAAGTTTCGGCTGTCAGGGATAAATTTGAAAACCTGAATGCAATGTCATCACTCAGTTTGTGATTTCTGACGAGTAATTTCAACTTTGGAATGTAAGAATGCGTGTATACATAATTCGGGCTTTTCCAGCCTAACACATGTTTGGCTTCGTCTACCATCATTGTTTTATAACCCATTTTCGAAACCAATTCACCAATTTCGTCCGAATAAATTAATTCGGTGTTGAAGAGAGTCGTTGGTTTTTTACCGAAGAGTGCTTCAATTTTATCGGCATGCATTTTTACCTGGCGTTCAAATTCACTGGCATCAAAAACAGACGAAAGTGAGTGTGCATATGGTTCAACCATAAACTCCACACTTCCGGTTTTGGCTAATTCTTTGAAGCTGTCAAGTACTTCAGGTGCAAATTGTTCCAGTTGTTCTAATGTTACTCCGGAAATACTGAAAGCACAGCGGAATTTTCCGTTCGAACTACGTATCATTTCGGCAATAGTCCTGTTGGCAGTCAGATATGATTGCTCAACCACGTACCGGATACGGTCACTGGTCTGAAAATCGTCGTAATAATAATGATCCTGACCAATTTCAAAAAAACGATAACGTTTTAGCCGAAATGGCAGATGAAGTTGAAAATAAAAACAAATGTTTTTCATATATATTTTGGTACAAGTTACAAATTACAACTAAGAGTTTATATTGAAATTTATTTGATTCTCTGATAATTCCGGAATTGTAAATTGTAAGTTAATAAATTGTAAATTAATCACATAACACTTTCGTAAATAGCTCTGACCTTTAATCCCGCATCGTACCACCTGATGTTATTGACTTCATCAAGTCCCAGTTTGCTTAAACTTTCGTACATGGCAGGATTTTTAACTATCGAATAAATGGCATCTGCCATAGCATCAATATCCCAATAATCGGTTTTAATAGCATGTGTCAGAATTTCAGCACAACCGGATTGTTTTGAAATGATTGTCGGAGTGCCAACCTGCATGGCTTCTAACGGCGATATGCCAAATGGTTCGGATACAGAAGGCATAATGTAAACGTCACTTTCTGCCAACATTTCATGAACCTGTCTTCCCTTCAGAAATCCTGTAAAGTGAAATCTGTCAGCAATATTTCTTTTTGCGGCGAGGTCAATCATTGCATGCATCATATCTCCGCTTCCAGCCATTACAAAACGTACATTCTTTGTTCTTTGGAGTACTCTGTGAGCCGCTTCCACAAAGTATTCAGGGCCTTTTTGCATGGTAATACGGCCAAGGAAAGTCACAACTTTATCTTTCCGGGGTGTTTTTGTAAATGATTCCACGTTGGGCAAAGGTTCCACGGCATTGTGAACTGTGGTAACTTTTCGCGGATCCTGATGATATTTTTCTATTACAATTTTCCTCGTCAGATTACTTACAGTCATAATGTGATCTGCCGCATCCATTCCTCTTTTCTCAATACTGTAAACGGTCGGATTTACCTGTCCGCGGCTTCTGTCAAAATCAGTGGCGTGAACGTGTATTACCAATGGTTTGCCACTAATCTGTTTCGCAAAAACACCGGCCGGATATGTCAGCCAATCGTGAGAATGAATAATATCAAAATCCATTTGATGAGCCAGAACACTTGCCACAGCTTCGTAATTTGAAATTTCCTCAATCAGATTGTCGGGATATCTTCCGGAAAAATCTATGCAACCAAGATCATTTGTATAAATTCTGCTAAAATTATATTTGATACCGTTTCTCAACCAAAAATATTCATCCGGATGCATCATGTGTCCGATTCTCTGATTCACATAATTCCAGTCATTTTCTTTCCATACAACCGGGACATTGCATGCTCCTATAATTTTGAGGAAACTCTGATCTTCGTCGCCATGAGGTTTGGGAATTACAAAAGTGATTTGCATGTTCTCCTGTAAAGCCATTCCCTTTGTCAGACCGTAGCTTGCCGTCCCTAATCCGCCTAAGATATGAGGAGGAAATTCCCAACCAAACATTAATGCCTTCATGTATTTATTCGTTTTCGTAATTTTTCAAAATGTCCAATACTCTCAATACTTCAGCCACACTCATGGCAAATGACATTCCTCCATGACCTTTAAATGGAGGATTTCCATCAAACAGCTCCGGAATTGTTCCAACGCATAATTCTGTCATCTCCGCTTCAAATCCAACTAACATTCTTTCAATGAATGATTTACCACTTTGCTTGTATATTTTCAGATAGGCAGTTGCAAATGCTCCGAAAGTACAGGGCCAAACAGGTCCGTTATGATAATTTCGGTCTCTTTCGAGCTGCCCTCCCACATAATTAGGCCTGTAAAATCCGCTTTTCGGACTTAACGATCGTAATCCTTTAGGAGTCAGTAATTCTTTTGTTGTAATATCCAATACCGATTTTTGTTGCTGACGGTCAAGTGGCGAAAACGTTAGTGCTACTGCCAGTATCATATTGGGACGTACTTCCAGATCGGAAAAATTTCCATCTACATAATCATACAAATAAGTACCATTCCAAAAAATGTTGACGAAGGATTCTCTCGCAATTTCAGCCTGATAATCAAGTAGATCGGCAGCATGTTCGTTGCCTGATTCGCGTGTCAATAATGACGTAAATTTAAGTGCGTTGTACCACAAAGCGTTTATTTCAACTACATAACCTGTACGCGGAGTTATCGGCCATCCATTCTCAATTGCATTCATCCACGTTGCAGGTTTTTCTTTTCCGTTCACATACAATAATCCGTTATTATGTAAAAACAAATTCGGGTGATTATGTTTTCTTATAAATGCAATAATTGTTGTAGCGAGTTGTTCGTACCTCGAAGCGGCTTCGGCTATGGATACTTTTTTTGCATATTGCTGTATGGTCCAGATAAACCACAACAAAACATCCGGGTCTTCAATGCCCTGTAATTTGTATTCTTTTACTTCTCCTTCAATAAAACTTTCGATTTCGGGAATAGCCGTTTCCATTATTCTGTCAAAATAATCGAGCCTGTTGATAGAAAGAGTACAACCGGGCAATGAAACAAACTGGTCTCTTGCACGTGCACCGTACCACGGATAACCTGCCAGTAAATATGTTTTTTCACCTTCCCTTTTATAAAATTGCTGTGCAGAATTTTTTAAACAGGAATACATATCCACCCGAAGATCTCTTTTTGTTAATTCCTCTTCCCAAAGAGTTTTTAGTTTGCGGGGAGAAATTTCAGATATTCCGGCAGAGAATATGATTGATTCTCCTTTTTTTATTGGCATTTCAAAATAACCGGGTACCAGTAAATCTTCCGTATACTCATATCCACGTTCTTTTTCCTTGAAATATTCAATGTTTTTATACCAGTCAGGTTGATGATTGTAACTGTTTTTTTTAGAAAACTGCATGCATAAATGCGGATAACTCTCGTATAACCTCATACTTATTCCATCCGTTAAATCCGAATATGAAGTATCGGCCAGATCATTCTGATGCGTCAGGCTGTTTACACTCCTGAAAGCCAGAAATGGTTTAAATCTCAACAAAGTGGGAGAATGAGCTTCAATTAAAGTGTATTTTATTAATACTCTGGGCTCAAAAGAAACCAGCATCCGCTCTTTAGAAAGTACAACTCCGCCAACACGGTATACGGTTCTGGAAATTACCTCACAATCAAACTGCCGGATATATTTGTGTCCATTCGGACTGAAATTATTCCCCTCGTATTTGTGAATTCCTAAATTGAATTCGGCCCCGTGTTGAATTACTGTCTCGTCCAATGAAGATAGAAGTACGTGGTTGGAATTATCAAGTTCAGGTATGGGGATAACTAATTGTCCGTGATATTTCCTTGTATTGCAGTCAATTATAGTGGTACTGTTATATGTTCCCGCCCTGTTTGTACGAATCATTTCTTTAGTTAATGATTTGTCCAGATTTGTAAGTAGTGTTTTGTCAAAATTAAGGTAACTCATATCTTTTTCAGACTTATTTGATACATTGATAAAAGATGTTTGGTGTGATATAAATGCTGCACTTTCAGGGCTGCCTTTTCATTGCAAAACTATATTCAGAGCCCGAATCTGTTTAGTAATTATTGGTTCGCAATTTATTTAAAAAAACTGAAACCACAAACTTTTAATAAAAGATATTTATTGAATTGTTACATATATATTTTATTAAAATTAAATTTTTAAAAAAAGAGAATGTTTTTGTTGTATTTATGTTTTTGTTAAAATTTAAATATCAAATAGAAGTATATACTTTTAAATACTTTTTTACGTTAAGTACACGAAGTTATTGTAACTTTGCGTCGAAAAGACCTTATTTAAATGTTGTCTGATTCCGACACTTCTTCAGAAAAGAAAAAATTTTACTATGCCATTTTTATTCCGGTAATAATCGGAATACTGATGGTATTGAGTTTTTTGTTGGAAGAAGGTATGAATTGGGATTTTCATACCGGTGGGGTTTTCCCTCGCAGGATTGAAAATATTTGGGGAATTTTTACGATAATATTTATACATTCCGGTTGGGATCATCTGATTAATAATTTAATTGCATTTTTAATATTAGGAACTCTACTGTATTATTTCTACAGCGATCTGGCCTCGAAAGTATTAATAATATCATATATTTGCAGTGGATTTATTCTTTGGGTCATTGGCAGGGAGAACTGGCATGTGGGTGCAAGCGGTCTGATTTATTCAATTGCTTTTTTCCTGTTTTTCAGTGGAATTATTCGTAAACATGTACCTTTAATTGCCATATCTCTAATTGTCGCGTTTATTTACGGGAGTATGATATGGCATATTTTCCCCTGGCAGATTCAGGATCCGGTTTCGTGGGAAGGTCATTTGGCAGGAGGAATTACCGGGCTAGTATTATCAATTATTTTTAAAAATGAGGGCCCTCAAAAGCCTGTTAAAATATGGGCGGACGAAGATGATGAAATTAATGATGAAGGAACGGCTGGAATGGAAGAGCCTGAAGAAAATGACAATGAATCTAATAATATAAAATATTAAACTTGAAAAAATATGGAAGACAATAACTCTAAAGAAATCAATTTGTTGCAACTAATTTCTTTGTTTTTTGACTGGTTAATAAAAATAGGGAAAAACATCCTCAAGGCTGTAAGCTATATCCTTCGTTTAACTTTCCGCAGAAAGATTACATTTATAATTGTAATTTTAGTTGCAATAGCAGTTGGGCAATATATGTCAAGAAAATCGGCCCGAATTTATAAAGCGGGAGCTACTGCCATGATTTATGGTGGAGACGCCCAAACTGTAAGGGCAATATGCAAACAACTTGAAAATTCCACGCCTGCAAACAAACTGATTTCTTTGTCTACAAAGTTATCATTACCTGATAGTGTTGCGAAGAATATTGTTGCAATAGGTTCTTATTATTGGATAGATTTTATGAGAGACAGTGTGGCCGATGTGGTTGATTTTAAAGATAAGCATTCACTGAGCGATACGATGAATGTTCGTATGCGTGATCGGGTTTACATTCAGTTAATGACCAAAAGTATAAGTCAGGTGCCGGTTGTACAGCAGGCTATTTTGAACTATCTGAATAATAACAGTGATTTGAAAACTCAGTTTGAGACAAAAAGAAACGATTTGCTTCAGCAAATTAAAATTTGTAACACTGAATCTGCAAGAATCGACAGTCTTGCTAAAGAATTTTATTTTAAAAGCCCCGAAAGTCAATTACAGGTTACTAATAATAGTGTGTTGCTGGGTGAGCAGCGAAAACAACTTTTTTATGGTGAATTGCTGAGATTGCAGGAATTGAGAGGTGCCGCTCAAATTAAACTTGCCGATTTCAAACAACCCGTAGATATGCCTTCAGGACTCGTGGTGGATCCATTTCCGATAAACGGGAGAGTGAAGTACGGAATTTTAAGTATTTTAATAGGATACGCTTTAGCGTTTGTCCTTGCTGTTCTTTTAGAAAATTTTAAAGGGATAATGTCTTTTCTAAAGAAAAAATAATTTTAATTATTCATATACAGAAACGGGTCTGCATCTATTTGCAGACCCGTTTTTTTTGTAAATATCTCTATTGATTTAAAAAATTATTTCCTTGATTTTTTTTCTCGTATCAATGGCTTTTGATAAAGTTTTGTCATTTTTCTTGAGAAGTGTGTTGTATCTTATTTTTGCCCTATATTTTTTGAACCGGCTGTTCCAGTTTAAAGCAAATTTTCCGGCAAAATACTGACTTATAAAGAATATTACAGGTAACCACCAGGGTGAATTGAAAACAGAACTAAACAGCAATGTTTGCAATAGATAAAAAACGGGAAATGTAAAAATTATCGCCAAAACATAATGGAGTGAACTGAAAAATCCGTGATCTTTAGCTTTTAATATGTTTTTACGAATATATACCGGCCCGAAGAAAGGTAAAATATTTAATAATAATCCGTATATGAAGAGAAAGGAACTGATCAGTAAATATATGCCTTCTACAAATAATCCTGATTTTTTCAGAACTCCAGAGCTAAGCACCCAATCTTTAAGTTTCAGTTTTTTCAGATATTCGTCATAGTTCGCGCAAAGTTTATCAAGTAATTCAATTTTCTCCGGTTGATTTTGTTCCGTTTCCACCAAATGTTCCGCAACTTTCTGACGAATTCTGAATTTATCTAAGATATAATTTTCTGTATTCGATTTTTTTTCAATAGAATTAGCCGCAATTTGTGTCGCAGCTTCAAAGCATTTATAGTATTTTTCAGTGCCAAGATCCATTGTCAGATTACTTAAATCGTTTTTAAGCCTGGATCTTAGTTCGTTAGTGGCGTTTACCGGATTTTCATTGAAAGAATTCATGTATTCTGATATCTCAATCGGCTTACCAAAATTGACAATGATATGTTTTCTGGCTTTAACATAATCACCTAAATCAATTCCTACCGGAATAATTTTTACTCCGGGCTGTGTTCCGTATTTTTGCTGCGCGGCAAATGCAATCCTGAAAATTCCTTTTACCAGCGGACGAATTTTCCGTTCGTATCCCTGATTTCCTTCAGGCATAATTCCAAGTGCCTTTTTGTTGTCCAGAACTTCGATGCACCGTTCAAAAATTTCATTGTTCTTCCCTAAGTTTTCCATGCCGTCTCTCATACGAAAAGCCGGCATAATTTTAGTGAAACGCAGAATTTTTGCTGCTGTTTTGTTGTTAAAAATATCTGCTCTGGCGAGAAAGACGATTGGCATTTTGAACGGAACGGCAGCCAAGACGGCCAAGGCATCCATTAAAGCATTAATATGGTTGGGGGCGAAGATAACAGGCGTGTTTTCCGGAATGTTTTCATAGCCAACTACAATGAATTCACTGTAATATCTTTTAAATGTGAAAACTACGTATTTTTTTGCTAACTTATATGAAGTGGTAAAATCGTAAATTTTTGACATGTCTGGTAATTATATCCTGTAAAGTTGGACCCTGTTGTTCAAAATCCGAGTTCGTTATTTAGGTTCTTTCCTCGACCAGAATGTGGCTATACTCAAACCCGAAATTATATGCCAGATTCCCCACCATGCGGTAATGAACAACATTCCACCCAAAGCCATATCGTCAGGGAAAATCTTGGTATTAAATAAAAGTACTAACCCCAATCCTGAATTTTGGATTCCGGTCTCAATTGTAACTGTTCGTCTGTCCCGGTTTGGAAGCTTGAATAAAGTTCCTAATGAATATCCGGTTGAGAAAGCTAAAAAATTATGAACGAGTACTATGAAGAAGATGTAATAAATATATTTCAAAAATAGCTGAAGATTATTCATGAAAGCCAGCACAACCATTGCAAGAAAAAACAAGATCGAAATATATTGAATGGGTTTTTTTAGTTTTTCAGTAATTCTTGGCAGGTATTTTGCAAAAAGTATTCCCAGAATTAATGGAATCCCCAATAAAATAAATACTGTCTGAAACATTTGAGCATTATCAATTTCGAGTGGTTTTATCAGGTTGCTTGCATCTCTGTTGGTAATAAAATTCATATACATGCTTCCCCAAAATGCAAAATTAAAAGGAGTAGTTAGTGTTGCAAGCATAGTGGTAGCCGCAGTAAGACCTACTGATAATTCTGTGTTTGCTTTAGAAAAAGAAGACATGAAGTTCGATATATTACCCCCCGGGCAAGCAGCAACCAATATCATACCCATAGCAACAGTAGGTGTTATGTATTTATTTAAAATAATGACCAGTAAAAAAGTAATGAGCGGGAGTGCTATAATTTGCGAAGAAAGTCCTACAATTACCGACTTTGGTGATTTTAAAAGTTCTGTAAATTGTTTAGGTTTAATTCCTAATGCTACTCCAAACATGATAAAACTTAAAATAATGTTTATGATATTCATGCCCGACCTTGAAAAATTTATTTTTATCGGGTCCAGTTGAAGTAGTGCTTCGTACATAGATTTAATTTTAGAAATTTTAAAGTACAAATATATAAAATTATTGCTGTCGAGGGGTACTAATCTTATTTTTTCATTTAATATATTCTGATGTAAACCGTATTTTGAGTATTTTTGCAATACTGAATTTATAAATTTAAGCCACAAAAAATTAATATTCTGATAATATGAAAAAGTATATTTTGGTTTTTTTTGCTGTTTTTTTTGTTCATTACATTGCCGGAGCCGTTACCCCAGATACCTGCTCGATGGTTAGTTTGCAAACAAATTACGGGAAAATAGTTGTGAAGCTGTATCCCGAAACGGTAAAACACAAGAAAAATTTTCTGAAACTGGTGAACGAAGGATTTTATGATGGAGTATTGTTTCACCGTGTTATAAAGGATTTTATGATTCAGGCAGGCGATCCGGAATCCAAAACGGCTTTGCCCGGCACTTCATTGGGTTCGGGTGATGTGGGTTATACTATTTCTGCAGAGATAATTTACCCGAAGTATTACCATAAAAAAGGAGCGCTAGCAGCTGCACGTCAGCCTGATAACACTAATCCTAAAAAAGCATCGTCCGGTTGTCAGTTTTATATTGTCGAAGGGCGAGTGTTTAGCGATGCTGAGTTAAATGCCATGGAAAATAAAGCAATGCAAAAACTTCAGTCGAAAATGTACCGGCAAATTCTGAATAAAAAACAAAGCGAAGTGAAAAAGTACAAAGCAGAAAAAAATCAGACTAAACTCGATGAATTAAGCGATAGTATCATGCTCGAAGTCAGAATTCAGCTACAAAGTATCTCCAGCTATAAATTCACCCCACAGCAACGTATTGATTACACGACAATTGGAGGAACACCTCACCTGGATGGTGAATATACGGTTTTTGGAGAAGTGATTGAAGGGTTGGATGTGGTGGATAAAATTTCCAAAATAAAAACCGGTAATCTTGACCGTCCGGTTGAAAATGTAAAGATTATAAAGGCTAAATATGTATACTGATAAAAATGAATAATGCAGTTTCTGTTGATTGAAACTGCATTATTTTTATTTTTTCTTCTGACCTCTTGTTTGCGGTTTCCCGTATTTGTTACGCATTGCTTCGGCTCTGCGTACTTTCATATTCACTTTTTTGTTTTTTCCTTTCTTTTCGTGAAATGCTGCTCCTTTTTCTTCAGGCTTTGGCAATGAAACCAATGTGTTTTTCATTTTTATCTGTGGCATTTCATCGTCTGTCAGTTCTTTTGATACAATCACTTCGTCCGGCATAGCTGACATTGGAATTTTTTTAGACATTAAAGCCTCGATGGCTTCGCGGTTTTCTTTATCAGCTTTTGTTACAAAAGTAAGAGCCACTCCTTTTTTGTCTGCACGCCCTGTACGGCCAATTCTGTGCATGTAATTTTCCGGAACCTCGGGAACATCAAAGTTTACCACATGCGAAACATCGGAAATATCCAGCCCGCGCGCAACAATATCGGTAGCTATCAGAACCCTGAATTCACCTGCTTTGAATGCTCTCATGGATTCAAAGCGGTTATTCTGACTTTTATTTGAATGAATTAATCCAATTTCTTCAGGATATTTGTCGGAAATTTCATCAAATAAAGCATCAGCCATTTTCTTTGTTGAAGTGAATATCAATACTTTAGAAAATTCTGGATGATTATTTAGCAAGAATTCCAGCAAATTTATTTTTGTATAAAAATTTGGAACCTTAAATCCGATTTGTTTGATATTTTCAAGTGGCGTTCCTGTTGGAGCAGCCTCTATTTCAACTGGTTCAATGAAGAAATCATGTACCAAATCTTTTAATTCATCGGAAATTGTTGCAGAAAACATCAGATTCTGACGTTTCGGAGGCAAAAGGTCAATGATTCTTATCAACTGTGGACGAAATCCGAGATTCAGCATTTCGTCTACTTCATCGATAATAAACCGTTTTATGGATTTTAATTTCAATGTTCCGTTCAGTGTGAAATCGAGCAGTCGACCGGGTGTTGCTATCAGCACATCTACGCCATTTAACAACAACGGAGTCTGCCGAATCATATTTACACCCCCGTAAACACCGGCAATTCTGACATTCATGTAAGTTGTAAGTTTTTCAACCTGCTCAACTACCTGAATAACAAGCTCACGTGTGGGAACAACCACCAGAATCTGAGGATGTTTTTCTTTTGTAAATTTCCATTGCCGCAGGCATGGAAGCAGATAAGCAATGGTCTTCCCGGTTCCGGTTTGCGCAATACCAACCACATCCTGCCCGGACATAATTACCGGATAAGCTTTTTCCTGAATGGTTGTTGGTTGGGTTAAACCTAAGTCATTCAGTGCGTTAATTAAGGGCGTGTTGATGTTGAAATCGGAAAAGGACATACAATAAAATGTTTAAATGGAGCACAAAGATAGCTTTTATACTTCAATAAATATAAAACAAGATGTTTTTACTCTGATGAGATTTGTTTATATAGCGGATTTTTAAAAGCGAAATATGCTGAAATACATGAAATTACGGTGCCAGCCGGTTCATTTTCCAACCATCACCTTCAATTGAAAATAATAGTCTGTCGTGCAGGCGATTGGGTCTGCCCTGCCAGAATTCAAACGAAACGGGTTTTACCAGATAACCACCCCAATGCGGAGGTTTGGGTACCGAATCGCCAAATTTATTTTTATAATATTGAAATTGTTGTTCCAGAAAATCTTTTGAATGAATCACCTGACTTTGTGGTGAAGCCCAGGCGCTGATTCTGCTTTCAAGAGGACGTGACAGAAAATAAGCTGTGGAAATTGCTTCGCTGATTTTTGAAACATTGCCTTCAATCCTGACCTGACGTTCCAGTTCGGGCCAGAAAAACAACAATGACACCTGATTGTTTTGATCCATTTGATGGGCTTTGTGACCTTCGTAATTTGTGTAAAAAACAAAACCATCAACTGACAATTCCTTAAGAAGTACTATTCTTGAATGCGGACGAAGGTATTCATCTACCGTAGAAACAACCATGGCACTGGGCTCCAGCTGTTTGCTGTTTATTGCTTCATTCAGCCATAAATCAAATTGGTCGAAAGGATTTTTGAGTATATGTTGCTCGTCCAAACTGGAAAAAATGTATTGTTTACGAATATCCCGAAGCATTTTTGATAGATTTTTTTTAAGTAATTGTAAATTGAATGTTCATAACTTATTCTATTCTGACTAACAAAACTACATTCAATTGGTTTACTAAATGATTGAAATGTAAACATAAATATGCCGTTTTCTCAAATATTTATCGTATATCTGTTTGATTTCTTTCAAGTTGTAATTATGTTAAAAATATATTAAAATAAGCATGAAAATCAACTAAAAATAGTCTTCTTTTTAAAAAGAAAAAAGTAACTTTGGGCAAAATTTATAAAAAACTTTCCATTATATGAAAGACCTGCTAAAAGCCCGCCACATAGGCGTTTCGGAACAAGACGAAGCTAAAATGCTTCAAACTGTAGGGGTGAAAAATCTGGATGAATTAATTGCTCAAACTATTCCTTCTTCAATTTTGTCAGAAAAGAAAATTGAATTACCGGAACCACTTACAGAGAAACAATATGCGGAACATATTGCTGAAATTGGTTCGAAAAATAAACTTTTTACTTCTTACATAGGTCAGGGTTGGTACGATACCTGTACACCGGCTGTCATTCAACGTAATATTTTTGAGAATCCATCCTGGTATACTTCCTATACTCCTTATCAGGCCGAAATTTCACAGGGCAGACTTGAAGCATTGCTAAATTTCCAAACGGCTGTATCTGATTTTACAGGCATGCCTCTTGCCAATGCTTCTTTACTCGACGAAGCAACTGCTGCCGCCGAAGCTGCTACCATGATGGTGAATTTACGTAGCCGCGATCAGGTGAAAAACTGTGCTGATATCCTTTTTGTGGATCAGTCGGTTTTTGCTTCAACACTCGCCGTTTTAAGGACAAGGGCTAAAGCTCAGGGCATTCAACTTGAAGTAGGAGATTTTTCAAGAGTCAGATTTTCTGCAAAGCATTTCGGTGCGATTATTCAGTACCCGAATGCAAATGGTAGTGTTGAAAATTATGCTGATTTTGTGGCTGAAGCGCATGTAGTTGGTGCAAAAGTAGCTGTTGCTGCTGATATTTTAAGTCTTGCATTACTGACACCTCCCGGAGAATGGGGAGCTGATATTGTTTTTGGGTCGACCCAGCGCTGGGGAATTCCAATGGGATTCGGAGGTCCTTCAGCAGCTTATTTTGCCACACGCGAAGAATTTAAACGCGATATGCCCGGACGAATCATCGGGATCAGTAAAGATGCAAACGGAAGAATGGCTTTGCGCATGGCTTTGCAAACTCGCGAGCAGCATATTAAACGTGAAAAAGCAACTTCAAATATCTGTACAGCTCAGGCTTTACTTGCCTCAATGGCTGGTATGTATACTGTTTATCACGGAGCTGAAGGAATAAAGAATATCGCGCTCAGGGTTCATTCCTGTGCAAGTTATATAAACGAAATACTTCCGGTTTACGGATTTTCACAGGAAAATGAAAACTTCTTTGATACTTTGAAAATTGTTTTACCCGAAGATGTTTATGTGGATGATTTTAAGGCTATTGCTTTGGAATATGAAGTCAATTTCCGTTATTTTGACACAGGAGAAGTAGGGATCAGTTTTGACGAAACAACTGATATTGATGATATTAATACCTTGATTGAAATTTTTGCCGTGGCGGCTGACAATGCAGCGGTATATGCTGATGAGGAAAATCTGGAGGGCCTTAAGTCGATTGACGAAAGTTTTGAACGTTCATCAGAATTTCTTACTCACGAAGTATTCGGTAAATACCACAGTGAAACAGAAATGATGCGCTATATAAAGAAATTGGAACGGCGTGATATTTCATTGACACATTCAATGATTTCACTGGGGTCGTGTACAATGAAACTGAATGCAGCTTCGGAAATGTTGCCAATGAGTAAGCCTGAATTTGGTGGTATTCATCCACTGGCACCTGCCGATCAGACCGAAGGTTACAACGAAATGATTGCCGAACTGGAAAAATACCTGACTGCTATTACTGGATTTGATGCTTGCAGTTTGCAACCGAACTCCGGTGCTGCCGGTGAATATGCAGGTTTGATGACTATCCGCGAATATTTCAAATCGAAAAGTGAAACTTACAGAAATGTGGTGCTGATTCCTGCTTCGGCACATGGTACAAATCCTGCAAGCGCACATCAGGCCGGTTTTGAAATTGTTGTGGTTAAATGTGATGACGGCGGCAATACAGATCTGAATGACTGGATTGAAAAAGCGGAAGCCAACAAAGAAAATCTGGCAGGCTGTATGATTACTTATCCTTCAACACATGGAATTTTTGAAACCCATATTAAAGAAATGTGTGAAGCAATCCATCAAAACGGTGGTCAGGTTTATATGGATGGCGCCAATATGAATGCTCAGGTTGGACTTACAAGTCCGGGAGTGATTGGGGCTGATGTTTGTCATTTGAATCTGCATAAAACTTTTGCCATTCCTCATGGAGGTGGCGGACCCGGTGTGGGACCCATTTGTGTTGCAGGACATCTTGCTCCGTTTCTGCCAAGTAAGAATTTTGGAACTAATACTGTTGCATCTGCTCCTTACGGGAGTGCAAGTGTTACCACAATCACTTACGGTTACATCCGAATGATGGGTGAAGAAGGCTTAACGCACGCTACAAAAATTGCAATTCTGAATGCTAATTATCTGGCAGCCAAACTGAAAGATAGTTATGGAATTTTATATACAGGCGAAAATGGTCGTGTCGGTCATGAATTGATTCTGGAAGCCCGTAATTTCAAGGCAACTTCGGGTGTTACCGAAACTGATATTGCTAAACGCTTGATTGATTACGGTTTCCATGCTCCGACTCTTTCGTTTCCGGTTCACGGAACATTGATGATTGAACCAACAGAAAGTGAATCTCTGGCTGAACTTGATCGTTTTGCTGATGCAATGCAGCAGATTTTTGAGGAAATTAAAGAAGTGGAAAATGGTGTTGGTGATAAAACTGACAATGTGTTATTAAATTCACCACATCCTGAATATTCAATTGTCTCGGAAGAATGGAATCACCCGTACAGTCGTGCAAAAGCTGCTTATCCGACTGAGTGGGTTGCTGAAAATAAGTTCTGGGTGAATGTGGCGCGGGTTGATAATGCTTATGGCGACAGAAATCTGATGTGTACCTGTCGGCCGGCTTCAGAGTGGGAAAATTGAAGATAAACCGGGATGGCGTTGAATAACTCAGAATTAAGCGAAATAAAATATTTACTGGATAACCGCATAGTGCAGTATAACTGTAAAGATTTTATTGACTCTGATCCTGTTCAGATTCCACACCGTTTTGTCCGCAAAGAAGATATTGAAATTTCCGGTTTTCTGACGGCAACCATATCGTGGGGGCAACGTAAAAGCATCATCAATAATGCAAATAAATTGATGAATCTGTTAGACAATTCTCCGTATGATTTTTTGATAAGTGCTGAAGAATCAGACTGGAACTGTGTTTCGACCTTTGTTCATCGCACCTTTAATGGTCAGGATTGTCTGTTTTTTCTAAAGTCACTGAAAAATATCTATCTGAATCACGGAGGTTTAGAGAACGTATTCACAACCGGATTTGAAAAGGAAAAAACCGCTTATTCGGCATTAAAGCATTTCAGAAAAGAGTTTTTGTCTGTTGATTATCCTCAGAGGGTTGTCAAACATATTTCGGATGTTGCCGCTAATTCAAGTGCCAAAAGACTGAATATGTTTCTTCGTTGGATGGTAAGACAGGATGAAAATGAAGTCGATTTCGGGTTATGGAAGAATATTCCAATGTCTGCTCTGATGCTGCCGCTCGATGTACATACGGGCGATGTAGCCCGTGGTTTAGGATTGCTCGAGAGGAAACAAAATGACTGGAAAGCCGTGACTGAAATAACTTCCGTACTGCGTGAATTTAATCGGGAAGATCCGGTAAAATATGATTACGCTCTGTTTGGAATTGGCGTTTTCGAAAAAAGAGATTTGTCGCTGGATGTTTAAATAAACAGAGGGTCTCTAAAAAGAAAATAGAACGCAATCCCGATTCTTCGGGATTGTGTTCTAAAAAATACTTATTGGGCAACTTCTTTTGTGTTAAATGTTATTGATGTTCTGGGCGAAGTAAATCGTTGACTGTTTTAACCGGATTAAATGTTTCAATAGGAACTTCAACAAATATTGTATTCCAGTCGCTCATTGCACCATTCCACAAACCAGGCAGTTCCAGCGCTTTAAGCTCTTTCCCGCTTTTTGATTTAAGCGAAATAAAGCCGGTGTTTTTATCTACATGACTGAGCAGATTAAACTTTTCACCTTTATAATTCTTAGTGGCGCAAACTAAATCTACCGGATTGAAATGAGTGGATTTCAGCATTTTTTCTTTGTCGGCAGGATTGTTCAGATTTATTTGCGAACTTTCCAGTATCTGGGGAGAAACTGTTCCATCCGAATTAACGGTCAGGAATGGACCTCCACCTGGTTCACCCACGTTTTTTACCATTCCGCAAACACGAATTGGCCTGTTCAGTTTCGCAATCAGATAATTCCTGAGTTCGCTTTGCGAAAGAGCATGAATATCAGCTTTGTGGTTATTTAATCTTACTTCGCAAAACTGAGAAATTACTGCGAGTTTAGCCGCCGAAATATCTTCTTTTTCCAACTCGTGTAAATAAGCAAAACATTGTGCCTGAATATTGACAAGAATACCTGCAATCACTTTTTTGTAGGTTACCGTTGTGCTTTTAAGCGAATCCGGCACTACATTGTCAATGTTTTTGATAAATATAATATCTCCGTTCAGATCGTTCAGGTTCTCGATAAGCGCTCCGTGCCCACCGGGACGAAAAACAGGTTCTCCTTTTTCGAGGAATGGCTGGTTATTTGAATCGGCCGCGATTGTATCGGTTGAAGGCTTTTGTTCAGAGAAACTTACATTGTATTTTACCTGATAATTTTTTTCAAAATCTGTTATTGAGGATTTTAAATGATTTTCAAATAACTCGTGATGTTCTTTTGAAACAGTAAAATGTATATTTACTTCTTTGGATGTGTTTCCGGCGTACAAAGCTCCTTCCACAAGATGTTCCTGCATTGGTGTGCGGTTACCGGCAGGGTAGGAGTGAAACTTCAGCAAACCTTTCGGTAATGATCCGTAATTGAGCCCCTTTGCCGACAATAAGTTTTCTACTACTGGTTTATAGCTGCCGTTTTGTGTTAATTCATCAATTGTTTTGTTGTTGTTTTTCAGGCAGGTGCTATTTAAATCATCGTAAAAAGCAAACCTGTGTATTTCATCAAAAAACTTTTTTTCAAATGGTTTTGCAGGTAACTCATTCTGCCCTTCCAAAAATTCGAAAAGATCTTTAAACATTCGGCTTGCGGCACCTGAAGCCGGAACAAATTTAAGGATAGACGCATCGGTTTTCAGATAATTTTCCCACTCATTCAGATATGTTGAAATTTCATTTTCAGGGATAACCACAATTCCTTTTCCGGGTTCTGCTGCGTATTTTATTTCCAGAAACGGAAAACCTGTTCTGAAGGATTTCAGTTGATCTTCAATTTGATTCATGGATATTCCCCTTTTTTCCAGAATGTGATTGTCGATAGAATTTGTCATGTTGATTGATTATTTAAGTTTTAGAATTATATGTTTTATTCTCCGAGTTGTTCTTTAAGTTTTCCGATATCTTCCTTTCGCTGAGTCAGAATATTGATGTACTCTGAAAGTCTGAAGAATGAGTCCATATCGGTGAATATCAGATCTCCAAATGTATAATATGATGTGGTGGCGTATTCCAGTGCTTTATCCAAATTTCCGGTAATTTCATAACCTATGGCGATATTGTTTGCTGCTTCAGCTTTTAATCTGTTGTTTTTTGTTTTGTCAAATTCCTTTAGCCAGAGATCAATTGCAGCCGGCCAGTTTTTTACATAAACCGAGTCCATTCCCTGTTTCATCAATTTGTTTGAAGAACTGAAAAAGTAACGATCGGCTTTTTCCCAGTATGGAATAAAACGGTTCATACATTTATGACCCACGTTCAGCGCTCCATCAACCAAGGCATCGTCTCTTGAAGGTAATCCGGGAACTGCCTTCCGCCGCAGGTATGATTCTGATTCCCAGTAAACAGTGTCCTTGAATTGTATCTTTGTAGTTTCTTCTTTGTTCGGGTAATGGATGCTCCAGTATGTTTCGAAATGAAATTCCAGTGTTGCTAAATAAGTGTTGCTTTCGCTGAGATAATATTCGTTTAATTCGTCGTTTACTTTTATTTTATCTAATGAAAGTACGACATCGACATTGTTAGAATAACACAGATTCATTACTTTGTTGTGCATCAGTGGATTAACCACATTAAAATCATGTTCTTTATTTTGAGTTTCGGGGATGAACTGAACAGAATTGAAAAAATTATTTCCGTCCATATCTTCTTTTAGCGCACCGAGACAAAACAGAGCCATGCTATCGGTGTTCATTGATATGTTTTGCGGATCTTTATTTAGCAGAGAGGTTTTATGTCCGTAAAACGCAGGTTGATTAATTGTGTTGTTGACTAATATTAGGTTATTGGCGTTTTTGTCAAACGAGACAGATGCCGGATGTAATACGTCAAG
>MTLE01000434.1_pt4 | contig 42818 bp, 22 predicted proteins | sample 1982461 | NCBI WGS metagenome assembly MTLE01 (sample SAMN05712605, study PRJNA340218) | biofilm metagenome | isolation source: sample SPL anode biofilm adapted to -200 mV | place: USA | collected 2012-02-03
CCTCGGCGTCTTCGGCGCCTCGGCGATAGGCTCTTCGATGGAATTTGCTGGATTCACCGGGTAACAGGTCGGCAGCAACAGATTTCAGGCATCCTGGGTTTGTCGAGAACCCGAGATAAAGAAGGCTGCTACCAATTTCTTCATTACGGCGTGAGAGGAAGAATTTTTGGCGGTATAAAGCAGTATGACCTCCTGTGCTTCTGGCTCCTGCTCACGCGCTGCATGCAAAGCCCACGGGCAGCCAAGATTCCCTTTTACATCGGCGAGAAGAGGTGGCCTGTGATGTCGTGTGCAGGAAGGGGCCTGTTGCCAATCCTAACCACCATATGCCTCAGCGCGGCACCACAATCCACTCGCTCAGTGAATCCTGCCGCCCAAAAGCTAGTGGACGAACTCTACCGGGAAAAGGAGAATCCCAAAGCGGAGACATGGTCTCCGACCGTAAAGAAGCTCATTGCTCTTGGTGAGGCTGCCGTTCCAACCCTGGAAAAAGGTATGCATTCTGGCAATGATTATGTTTCCAATAGTTGCGTCACGGCACTTGAAATGATTGGGGGATCAGCCGTCGATGTCTTCATTCGGACTTTGGTCTCGAAAACCCCAAGGATGAGGAAAAGGGGTCTTCTGGGGCTCGCCTTCGTAGACAACAGGACACCCTCGGAATCCATCAAGGTGCGAACAACCTTGATGCCACTGGTCCATGCCAAAGATCCTGAGACGCGCAAATGGGCCGTGTACGGGCTTCAGCGGTTCCGTGAACGGGAAAGCGTTTTGCTCATTGTTAGGGCGCTTCAAGACCCGTCCGCTATTGTCAGAAGGGAGGCGGCCTTGGCGCTGCGGTCCACCAAGGACGACTTCGCAGGACCAGCCCTCATCAGGGCTCTCGAAAGCGATGACCCCGAACTGCGGTCGGATGCCATCTGTGCCTTGGGATTTCGCCACAGGGATCCTGGGGCCTTCCAGGCCCTGCTGCGACACCGGACCGACCCTTCTCCTAAGGTGCGATGGATGATCGTCAACTACTTGGCGAACTTCGGCGGCAAGCGGTCGATGAAATACTTGGCCCTCTTCTTGGGCGACAACGAGTCCTGTGAATTTGGCAATCCCTCTGAAGCAGCGGCGAGCATCATCAGTGGCATGATCGGCATGAAACTGAACCATTCCCAGGAAAGTGTCGAGAGGATCAGGCGCTGGTGGGAAGCCATCGGTTCGCCCAGGTACGGCGGCCTCGAAGTACCTGACCCATGTGGCCAATACCCGCCACCCTTTATTCCTTCGCGGATTCTTCCTCAGGGATGGGAGTTCCTTTTTGCTGAATACTGCCCAGCCCCGCCAGGTTGGACTTCCAGCGTGAAGGACATTCCGGTTGACCAGGATGGGGCCTGTCGCCACTACCGCTATTGGTTTCCGGTAACTCCGGACCCTGAGAGCACTGCACCCTATTTCGACATCTATCTGGCTCCTCTTTCCTGGTCCGGTGAAAGCCGATCTGGAGCCACCCGGATTATGAACGGAGAGTTGGCGTTCGAACCTCCGGCCAATGGCCAGGAGGCAGCGTATCCCCACGAAGCCCGATTCATCGGGAAGTCAGGGCACGACTTCGTGTTCTGGTACTCAGATCGACTGGGCACATGGGAGACGGCCCCCGCAGACTTCAGGGAATATCTCAAAGCCAAGTAAGGAGGACTGGAGCCTCCGCATCCCATTCATGACAGGCAAGGAGGGCGGCTGGGGCCGCCCTCCAAAGGGGAATCCTAACTGAACTGCCTAACCAGTCCACCGGGACTTTTTCCTGCGCCGAAGCCGGTCAGGCTTCGATGCGCGTCCCAAGCACCTTCAGGAACTTGGCGATCCAGTCCGGGTGGGCGGGCCAGGCGGGGGCGGTGACGAGGTTGCCGTCCACGTGGGCCTTGTCCACCGGGATGTCCACGAAGGTCCCGCGGGCCTCGGTCACCTCGGGGCCCACGGCCGGGTAGGCGGTGCAGGGACGGCCTTCCAGGACGCCGGCCGCGGCCAGGATCTGGGGGCCGTGGCAGATGGCGGCGATGGGCTTGCCGGCCTTGGCCATGGACCGCACCAGGTCCAGGACCTTGGGGTTGAGGCGCAGGTATTCGGGGGCGCGGCCTCCGGGAATGACCAGGGCGTCGTAGTCCTCGGCGCGCACGTCGGCGAAGGCGGCGTTCAGGGTGAAGCGGTGGCCGGGCTTCTCGGAGTAGGTCTGGTCCCCCTCGAAGTCGTGGATGGCCGTGCGCACGAAGTCCCCGGCCTTCTTGTCCGGACACACGGCGTGGACCGTGTGGCCGACCATCAGGAGCATCTGGAACGGAACCATCACTTCGTAGTCCTCGACGAAATCGCCGACGAGCATCAGGATCTTCTTCGCTGCCATGGGAGCCTCCGGAATGGGCGGGAACCGCTGACGAATTCTAGCTCCGGATGGTCAAAATCCGCACGCAAAAAGGCCGGCTCAGGGAGCCGGCCTCGACGGGAAGGGGAAGGTCCTAGGGCAGAACGGTGAAGGTGTCGGCGCTGGTGGCCGAGGAGCCGTAGGCCGTGAAGGTGACGACGCCCGTGGTGGAGCCGGCGGGCACGACGGCGGTGAGGGTGTTGGGGCCGGTCACGATGAAGCTCGCGTTCGGCCCGCCACCGAAGGTCAGGGTGGAATTCCCGGAGGAGCTGGGGTCGGAGAACCCCGTCCCGGTGATGGTGATCGTCGCGCCCACCTTGCCGCTGAGGGAGGACAGGGCCGTGATGGAGGGGGTCACGTAGAACGTCGACGGGGAGGAGGTGGATCCCAGGGCGTTGGTGACGGAAATGAACCCGGTGGCTGCGGCGGTGGGCACCGTCACGCTGATGGTGGTGTCGTCGGTCACGGTGAATTCGGTGGCTTCCGCCCCGCCCACGGTGACGTTGGTGACCCCGGTGAACCCGGTGCCGGTGAGGGTCACGCTGTCGCCGACGGCGCCCTTGACGCTGCCGACGCTGGTGATGACCGGCCTGTTGACGGCGTCCGGGACGAAGGTGAAGTTCGAGGAACTGGTGCAGGTGAGGCCGTTGCTGGCCACGGTGATGGCCCCGGTGGCCGAGCCCGCCTTCACGTTGGCCTTGATCGTGTTCGAGTCCACGACGATGAAGCTGGAGGGGACGGCATTGCCGAAGGTGACCTGGGTGGCGCCCGAGAACCCGGTGCCGGTGAGGGTGACCAGGGTGCCCGCGGGCCCCGAGGCGGGGGTGAAGCCCGAGACGGTGGGCGTCACCAGGAAGCGCGAGGCCGAGGTGGCCGTGCCCAGCACGCCGGAGACCTGGATGAAGCCCGAGGCCGCGGCCGCGGGAACCTGGATGCTCATGGCCGTGTCGCTGGTCACGGTGAAGTAGGAGCTGATGCCGCCGATGGTGGCGCTGGAGACGCCGGTGAAACCGGAGCCCGTCAGGACCACGTAGTCGCCGGTCCCGGCCTGGCTGGGCGAGAACGAGGTCAGCACCGGCGCCTCGACGCCGCCGCTGGAATAGGTGAAGGCGGGCGAAGTGGCGGTGAGCTGGACGCCGGCGGTGTTGGTGGTGACGGTGATGGGGCCGGTGCTGGAGCCCAGGGGCACCACCGCCTGGATCTGGGTGGCGCTGTTGACGTAGAAGTTGGCCGCGGGGCCGCCGCCGAAGTTGACGACCTGCGCCCCGGTGAAGCCGGTTCCCGTGAGCGTCACCGTGGTCCCGGGGCTGCCGCTGGTGGGGCTGATGGCCGTGATGGTGGGGATGACGTTGAAGGTGGAGGTGCTGCCGCCGCTGCCCAGGGAGTTCACCACGCCGATGACGCCCGACATGGCCCCATCGGGAACCTTCACCGTCATCGAGGTGTTGCTGTGCCGCTTCCATTCCGCGGAGACCCCGCCGATGCTTACGCTCGTGGTCCCGTCGAAGCCCGTGCCCGTGAGTTCCACGGAGGAGCCGGTGAGGCCCTGCGACGGCGTGAACGAGGTGATGACCGGGACCGACGAGGCCGCGGGATCCTTGCTCTTGCTGCACCCCAACGCGCCCACGAGGCAGGCGACCGTCACCATCGACCAGCAGTATCGAACGACCATTTCCGTGATCCTTGCGAAAAGGAGACCACTCCAGGAAGGGGAGAGGCCCTGGAATGTGCTGAAAAAATTGACAACCCCAAGGAAGGTTAGCGGTTCGACCCGAAGGGGGTCAAGGGTCCAGGGGCTCGGCCAGAAGCCGGAGGAACTCCTCGCCGTACGTCTCCAGCTTTTTGGGTCCAACCCCACTGATAGCCATCATTTCCTGCGGGGTGAGGGGCTTGAACCGGGCCATCTGGTGAAGCGTCGAATCGCTGAAGACGATGTAGGCGGGGAGGTTCCTCCGGTCCGCGATCTGCTTGCGCAAGGCCTTGAGTTTCAAGAATAAGCCCGCATCTCCCTCGCCGGTTCCGGGCGAGGCGTCCGCGGGGGGCGGAAGCGGAAAATTTCCCTTGGGAACCTTTGCCTTCCTTCCCGCACGGGAGGCGCCGAACGCCGCCGCCAGCGGGATTTCGGCCAGCACGTCCCTCCCCGTGCACGCGTCGCAGGAGCACCCGCACGCCTCGATGCGTTCGCCGAAGTGCCCCACCAGCGCGCGATGGCGGCAGGAGCGCGTCTCCGCGAAGTCGTACATGGCGCGGATCTGCTTTTTCTGCACCGAAGCCACGGCGGGATCCAGGCCGTCCAGGAAACGCTCCAAGCTCATGACGTCCGCCCAGGAGTAGAAGAGGACGCAGTCCGCGTCCGCGCCGTCGCGCCCGGCGCGGCCGATCTCCTGGTAGTAGCTTTCCAGGCTCTTGGGCAGGTCGCGGTGGATGACGTAGCGGATGTTGCTCTTGTCGATGCCCATGCCGAAGGCGATGGTGGCGGTGACCACGTCCACGTCATCCCGGCGGAAGGCCTCCTGGGCCGCCTCCCGCGCCTGGGCGTCCAGGCCCGCGTGGTAGGCCAGGGCGCGCACGCCGCGGCTGCGCAGGTAGTCGGCGGTGGACTCGGTGGATTTGCGCGACAGGCAGTAGATGATCCCGCTCTGCCCCGGCCGGGCCCGCACCAGGTCGAAGATGGCCTCCCGCACCTCCGGGGCGTCCCCGCCCTTCTTGATGGCGTGGAGCCGGAGGTTGGGGCGGAAGAAGGAGCCCAGGAAGTCCAGGGGTTCGTTCATGCCCAGCTGGGCGATGATGTCCCGGCGGACCTCCGTGGTGGCCGTGGCCGTCAGGGCCAGCACCGGCAGGTGGCCGAAGCGCGCCTTGAGCCCCGCGAGGTTCCGGTAGGCGGGGCGGAAATCGTGGCCCCAGTGGCTGATGCAATGGGCCTCGTCCACGGCGATGAGTCGAAGATCCAAGCGATCAAGCAAGGGCCCCACGCTCTGCTCGATGCCCTCGGGCGCCGCGTACACGAGTTCATACTCGCCCCGGTGGAGCTGGCGAATGCGTTCCAGGCGCTCGCCGGGTTCCAGGGAGGAATTGAGGAAGGTGGCCCGGAGGCCCGCATCCACCAGGGCGTCCACCTGGTCCTTCATGAGCGCGATCAGCGGCGAAATGACCAGCGTGGTTCCGCCCAGGAGCCGCGCCGGCAGCTGGTATGTGAGGGACTTCCCGGCCCCCGTGGGCATCACCGCGAGGCAGTCCCGGCCGGACATCACCGCGCGGATGACCTCCTCCTGCCCCGGCCGGAAGGTGTCGAACCCGAAGACCGACTTCAGCCGGGCCTTGAGGTCGGGTTCGCCCTTGAGGGCCTCGGCGATCTCCTTGAGGGTCCCGATGGACCCCGCGTCGAAGATGTCCGGTTCGGTGCGGTAGCGGCTCCGCAAGGCTTCCAGGGACTGCCGGCACGCGTCCCGCTCCCCGGATTCGAACAGGAGGCGAAGGGTCTGAATGGCTTTTTCAAGGGGCATGGACCACCGGGCAGGGTTCCATTGTCGGGCCTGGGGCCCCGGATGCCAAATGCCGGCCCCGGCGCCCATTCATGTTCACGGCTTCTTCCTTGGGGCACACTGGTTGCATGAGCAGTCAAGACCGCGCCACCCTGAACGACCTCCTCCGACCGCTGGACCCGGGGGGCCTCGAACAGGCCGGCTCGCGCCTGCGGTGGACCTCCCCCACGGCCCTGGCCCTCATCCTGGCCCGCTGGACCGCCGGGGACGGGCGCCAGAAGACGCTTTGGGTAGACGCCCCCACCGAACTGGAGGCCCAGACCCTCGCCCACGACCTGGCCGTGGCCCTGCCCGACGCCCGGGTGGCCCACTTCCCGGGCTTCGCCCCCTTCGCCGGCGGCGAGTCCAGCCCACCCTTCGTCGTCACCCGGGACCGCCTGGCAACCCTGGTGGGCCTGCTGGAGCACCGGGTGCAGGTCCTGGTGACGGGACCCCTGGCCGCCCTGGAGCGGCTGCCCCACCCCACCTGGTTCCAGCGCCAGAGACTCGAACTGGCCCAAGGCACCGAGGTGCCCCGGGAACTGCTCCTGGAGACCCTGGTGGCCCTGGGCTACCGCCGCACGGAACTGGCCGGGAGCCCCGGCGAATTCAGCGCCCGCGGCCTGGTGGTGGACCTGTGGCCCGACCACCTGGACATGCCGCTCCGCCTGGAGTTCTTCGGGGACGAGCTCGAGCGGCTCAGCCCCTTCGATCCCGACACCCAGCGCCGCGGCGGCGAAGGGCTCCAGGCCATCACGCTCTACCCCCGCTTCGAGGGCGAGCGCGGCGAAGGCGCGCCCCTCATGGCGGCCGTGGAGAGCCGCGCGGGGCTCACCCCCGAGCCCGAGGACGACCTGGAGTTCCGACGCTCCCGCCTGGCGACCCACGGCCACTTCCCGGGCGAGGAGCTGTTCTACCCCATGCTCGCCCAGCCCAAGGGGCAGCTGGCGCACTGGGTCCCCCCCTGCCTCCGGGTGCGCCTGGAGCCCCAGTGGGAGGAGGCCGTGGCCGACCGGGAGCGGGCCCGCATCCAGGAGAGCCTCGCGGTGCTGCGCCGGGGCGGCGTGGTGTGTCCCGAGTTCGAGGACCGCTTCCTGGCGACCGATCCCAGCCGCACGACCCTCCTGCTCACGGAGTGGCAGAGCGAGGCCACCGTTCCCCTCCAGGCCACGCCCCCGCGGGAGTTCCACGGGCGGCTCGGGGACCTGGCGGAGTACCTCCAGGAGCTTGCCCTCTCGGGCCACCGGATCTTCCTGGCCGGGTCCACCCCGGGCATGCGCGACCGGTTCGGGGAGATCCTCCAGGAATACGAGCTGCCGGTCTCCTTCGGCACCCAGGCCGGGTGCCGCGCCGTCCACCTTCCGCTGTCGGCCGGCACCTTCCTGAAGGAGCCCCGCCTCCTGGTGCTCACCGAGCGCGAGGTCTTCGGCCGCAAGGCCCTGGCCGCTCCCCCCAAGCGCAGCCGCTCGGCGCCCTTTCTGTCGGACCTGCGCGACCTCAAGCCCGGGGACCGGGTGGTGCACCTGGACCACGGCATCGGCGAATTCATGGGCTTCACGGCCCTGAACATCGGCGGGGAGGAGCAGGAAGTGGTCCAGCTCCGTTACGCCGACGGCGGCAAGCTCAACGTGAGCCTGGAACGGGCCGACCTCATCCAGCGCTTCGTCTCCCCCGACGGAGGCCTGGCACCCCTGGACAAGCTGGGCGGCGCCTCCTGGGCCAAGGTCAAGCGCCGGGCCAAGAAGGCCATCCGCGACATGGCCGAGGAGCTGCTCAAGCTCTACGCCCAGCGCAAGCTGGAGGCGGGCCACGCCTACCCCCCGGACGGCCCCGAGATGGCGGAGTTCGAGGCCACCTTCCCCTTCGAGCCCACCCCCGACCAGATCGAAGCCACCGAAGCCATCAAGGCCGACCTGGAGCGCCCCGTGCCCATGGACCGCCTCCTGTGCGGCGACGTGGGCTTCGGCAAGACCGAGGTGGCCATGCGCGCCGCCGCCAAGGTGGCCCTGGACGGCAGGCAGGTCGCGGTGCTGTGCCCCACCACCATCTTGTGCTTCCAGCACTTCCGGACCTTCAAGGAGCGCTTCTCGGCCTTCCCCATCCGCATCGAGATGCTCAACCGGTTCGTGGACGCCGCCGAGGCCAAGGCCATCCTCCAGGACGTGGAGGCCGGGAAGGTGGAGATCGTCATCGGCACCCACCAGCTGCTGGGCGCCCGGGTGAAGTTCAGCGACCTGGGCCTGGTCGTCATCGACGAGGAGCAGCGCTTCGGCGTCAGCCACAAGGAGCGGCTGAAGAAGATGCGCGCCAACGTGGACGTGCTGGCCATGAGCGCCACGCCCATCCCCCGCACCCTCCACATGAGCCTGACGGGACTGCGCGAAATGAGCCTCATCGAGACCCCGCCCAGGAACCGCCTGGCCATCGAGACCGTGGTGGCCCCCTGGTCGGACGAACTCATCGCCACCGCCATCCAGTTCGAGCTGCGCCGGGGCGGCCAGGTGTACGTGGTGCACAACCGGGTGGACTCCATCGTCACCGTGGCCGCGCGCATCCGGGAGCTGGTGCCGGACGCCCGGGTGGGGGTGGGCCATGCCCAGATGACCGACGAGGCCCTGGAGGCCGCCATGCTGGGCTTCATGGAGGGCCGCATCGACGTGCTGGTCGCCACCACCATCGTGGAGAACGGCCTGGACGTGCCCAACGCCAACACCCTGATCGTGCACCGCGCCGACACCTTCGGCCTGTCCCAGCTCTACCAGCTCCGGGGCCGCGTCGGCCGCAGCGACGTGCCCGCCTACGCCTACCTCCTCATCCCGGGCAAGGGCGAGATCAGCGAGGACGCCCGCAAGCGCCTGCAGGCCCTGGAGGACTTCTCGGAGCTGGGCTCGGGCTTCCGCGTGGCGGCCCAGGACCTGGAGCTGCGCGGGGCCGGCAACATCCTGGGCGGCGAGCAGTCCGGCCACATCCACGACATCGGCTTCGAGCTCTACATCAAGCTGCTGGAGGAGACCCTCCAGGAGCTCCAGGGCCAGCCCAGCGGCACCTTCGAGGTGAAGATCGAGCTGGGCGGCGCCCAGCTCTCCCGCCTCTGGGTGGACCAGGCCGCGGAGCGGCTCGTGGCCTACAAGCGGGCCTCGCGCCTGCGCACCGAACGCGACCTGGAGCTCTACCGCCTGGAACTGGAGGACCGCTTCGGCCGGATTCCCGAGAAGGACGAGGAGAGCGCGCGCTTCTTCGAGCTCCTGCGGGTGAAGATCCTCGCCCAGGCCCTGGCCGTGGGCGAGGTGTCGGCGGAAAAGGGCCGGCTCAAGCTGCGCCTGAGTCCGATGACCCCCGTGGACCCCGGCAAGCTCATGGCCTGGGTGCGTCAGCAGAAGGGGGGCCAGTTCAACCCCGACGGCACGGTTCTCGTGGCCGCCCCGGCCCCCGGGGACGCCACCATCCGGCTGGCCCAGGAGATCCTGGCGGCCTGGGCCAGTTTCTAGCTATTCGAACCTCAGGGCCCGCACGGTGTTGGCCGCGGGCGCGGGCATCGCGGGCCTCCCCGCGGCCTTGGCGTCCTTGTACTCGAGCTTCTGGTTCGGGGGTGCCACCCTGCGGATGCCGGGGAGGAAGGGCCTCACGAACGTCACCGTGTGGGGCGACGTCAGTTGCACCGCCGCATCGGACAGGCCTTTGGCTTCCTCCTCGGGGACGAGGTTGAGCGTGGTCAGGGCGGGCCCCCCCGGGACGCCGCCGTGGGTCACCTCCAGGGTGCAGAGGTCCTCCCTTTGGCCGTCGAAGATCCGCGCGCGGCGCGTGCCCTCCGTCACGAAGTTGATCTTCTTCTGCTCCTTGGGCTTGATGCACAGGGGATCCGTGGGGTCCAGCTGACCATCCGGGCCGTACCAAACCAGCGTCCAGGGGGCATCCGTCCGGTTGTCGAAGGTGATTTCTTCGGCGGCAAGAGGTGCGCCCAGGCTGAGGGCAATGATCGACAGGGCTGCCGAGCGAAACGGGGATATGCGCATTTGAGTTCCTTTAGCGGGGCCGACGGGCCCAACTATGAATGGCTAGTTGCACCCATGGGTTCCCCGGGCAAGATCCCCCGCCTCTCCGCACGGGCGGCAGGGAGCCGCGGATGCAGGACATGCCCCGCCCGGAGCCGAATTCTAAAGGTGGCCCGCGCCCTCCCGCTCTGACAAAATAAACACTTTAGGATTCGCCACATGCAAGAGATGGACAAGGCCTTCGATTTCAAGACCGCCCAGCACCGCTGGTACGAGCAGTGGGAAACCTCCCGCATCTTCGAGGCCCAGCCCGCCAGCGGCAAGAAGCCCTGGTCCATCGTCATCCCGCCCCCCAACATCACGGGCAACCTGCACATGGGCCACGCCCTGGTGTTCACCCTCCACGACATCCTCACCCGCTTCAAGCGGGCCCAGGGATTCGACGCCCTCTGGGTGCCCGGCGTCGACCACGCCGGCATCGCCACCCAGGTGGTGGTGGAACGACAGCTCAAGGAATCCGAGGGCAAGACCCGGCACGACGTGGGCCGGGAGGCCTTCCTGGAGCGCCTCTGGTCCTGGAAGGACGAGAACCAGGGCGCCATCGAGAACCAGCTTCGCCGGCTCGGGGCCTCCGTGGACTGGACCCGCAAGCGGTTCACCATGGATCCCGACCTCAACCGCGCCGTGCGCAAGGTCTTCGCAGCCTCGTACAAGGCGGGCCGCATCTACAAGGGACCCCGCATGATCCAGTGGGACCCCGCGAGCCAGACGGCGCTCTCCGACCTGGAGGTGAAGTACGTCGAGCGCCACGGCAAGCTCTGGCACCTGCGCTACCCCCTGGCCGACGGCAGCGGCTTCGTGGTCGTGGCCACCACCCGCCCCGAGACCATGCTGGGCGACACGGGCGTGGCGGTGCACCCCGAGGACGAGCGCTATGGCCACCTGGTGGGGAAGATGGTCCGGCTGCCCCTCACCGACCGGGAGATCCCCGTGGTGGCCGACACCTTCGTGGATCCCAAGTTCGGCACGGGCTGCGTGAAGCTCACCCCCGCCCACGACCCCAACGACAACGCCGCCGGCAAGCGCCTGGGCCTGCCCAGCATCACCGTCATCGGCTTCGACGCGAAGATGACCGCCGCGGCCGGACCCGCCTACGCGGGCCTGGACCGCTTCGACTGCCGGAAGAAGGTCATCCACGACCTCGAGAAGCTCGAGCTCATGGAGAAGATCGAACCCTACACCCACCAGGTGTCCGTGAGCGACCGCAGCGGCGCCGTGCTGGAACCCCTGGTGTCGGAACAGTGGTTCATGAAGGTGGACGAGGCCGCCGCCAAGGCCCTCGCCTCCGTGCGCGACGGCCGCATCCGGTTCACCCCGGAGCGCTGGGCCGGGGTGTGGGAACACTGGCTGGTGAACATCCAGGACTGGTGCATCTCGCGCCAGCTTTGGTGGGGCCACCGCATCCCCGCCTGGACCTGCGACGCCTGCGGCCACCTCAACGTGGAGGAGGACGCCCCGGCCGCCTGTGAGAAGTGCGGCTCCACCGCCCTCACCCAGGACCCCGACACCCTGGACACCTGGTTCTCCTCGGCGCTCTGGCCCTTCAGCGTCTTCGGCTGGCCCGACGAGACCGCCGACCTCAAGCGGTACTACCCCACCAGCGTGCTCATCACCGGCTACGACATCCTCTTCTTCTGGGTGGCGCGCATGGTCATGGCCGGTCTCACCTGGACCGACGAGGTGCCCTTCCGGGACGTGTACTTCAACGCCCTTGTGCGCGACGAGCACGGCGCCAAGATGTCCAAGAGCAAGGGCAACGTCATCGACCCCCTCCAGACCATGGACGACTACGGCACGGACGCCCTGCGCTACTCCCTGGCCGCCATGGCCGCCCCCGGCACCGACATCTCCCTTTCGGTATCCCGCCTGGAGGCCAGCCGCAATTTCTGCAACAAGCTCTGGAACGCCGCGCGGTTCGTGCAGATGAACCTCACCCCCGACGTCACGCTGGACGTGGTGCCCGAATTGGGCGAGGCGGAGTTCTGGATGATCCGCCGCCTGCGGGAGAGCCTGGGCCAGGCCACCCGCGCCATCGAGGAGTTCCGCTTCCACGAGGCCGCCGAGACCCTCTACCACCTGGTGTGGGACGACTTCTGCGCCACCTACATCGAACTGGCCAAGGTCACCCTGCAGAACGGCACGCCGGCCCAGAAGGCCGCCATCCTCCACTTCCTCGACATCCTCCTCCGCGCCCTGCACCCGGTGGTGCCCTTCCTCACCGAGGAGATCCACGCGGCCGTCCTGGACGGGCGACTCCCCCAGGGCGAACCCGCGCTCCTCGCGGCCCGCAGCTGGCCGCTGGACGACCCCCTCCTGCGGGCCGAGGGCGGCGATCCCGACCTGGTGCCCCGCTTCCAGGAGGTCCTCACGGCCCTCCTGCGCCTCAAGGCCGAGAACGGCGTGGACCCCGCCCGGCGCGTGCACGCCTTCTGCACCCTCAGGGCCCTAGAACCCTTCGCCGAGGGGCTCAAGAGCATCGCCCGGCTGGAGTCCGTGACCTTCCCCGAAGGCGACATCCACGCCCCCACCCGCGCCGTGGGCGTGGTCACCGGCGGCACCGTGGCCCTGGAACTGGCCGGCCTCAAGGATCCCGCCGCTGAAAAGGCCAAGCTGGAAAAGGAGCGGGACAAGCTGGAGAAGGAACTGGAATCCTCCCTGGCCCGCCTTGCCGACGAAGCCTTCGTCACCAAGGCCCCCGAGGCCGCCGTGGCCAAGATGCGCGCCGGCGCCGCGGAAAAGCAGGCGAGGCTGGACAAGATCAGGGAACTGCTGGCGATCTAGAAGAGGTTCTTTTTTTTCCTCTGCGAGCCTCGGCGAGTCCTCTGCGCCTCGGCGACAACGTCGTTTCACGGATGCTCCGGCGCAAGGGTCCGATGCGCCGGCTCAACCATGAAAAGGATTTAACGCGGAGGCGCTGAGGGCTCGCAGAGGATCGCTGAGAAAAGCATTCAAAGGCAGGCTTGGCACACCTTCGCCCTCCACCCGCCGGGCCAGGGACGGCGTTCGCCGATGGAGGCCCGGAATTGGCGGAATCATGCACCCAGGTCCCCCCCAAAGGCCTACCCTGGAAGCCCAAGGTGACCCCATGAGAATCCAAGTCCTTCCCCTCATCCTTTGCGCAGCCCTTTCCGCGGCGCCCCCCTCCCGCACGGAGACCCGCACCGAACCCCTGGCCATGGGCGCCAACCTGCGCATCACCCAGGGCGACGGCAAGGTGGAGATCAAGGGATGGGACAAGCCCGAGGTGCAGCTGGTGGCCGAGTTCGTGCCGGGCTCCCACCGCGGCGAGGCCAAGCTGGAGGTGCGCCGGGTGGCCGACGGCCTCGAGATCGAGGTGGACCGGCAGCGGCGGCACCGTGTCCGGATCCTCTTCTTCGGGCGGGTCCACGATCCCGTGTGCAACCTGACCCTCATGGTGCCCCGGAAGCTGAACGTGGATGTGCGCACCGTGGACGGGGCCATCGGCATCCAGGACCTGGAGGGCTACGCGGGCTGCCGCAGCGTGGACGGCCCCATCCGCCTCGAGGACATCAGCGGCGAGGTGCACGCCCGGGCCGTGGACGGGACCCTCACGGCGCGCAACCTCAAGGCCCGCATCAAGGGTGGCACCGTGGACGGCGGCATCACCCTCAGCCGGGTGGAGGGCGGCGTGGACGTCCACACCGTGGACGGCTCCATCACCGCCGAGGACCTGGACGGCTGGGGCGAGGGCCTGGCCTTCCGCACCGTGGACGGCGCCATCAGGGTCAAGCTCGGGCAGGCCAAGGGCAACGTCGAGGCCAGGTCCGTGGACGGGCGGGTGCGCTCGACCCTTCCCTGCGCCCCCGACGCCGGGAGCAAGCGCAACCGCTTCACCTGCTCCATACCCGGCCGCGACCAGAAGATCTCCTTCCGCACGGTGGACGGGAACATCGACATCGAATGACCCGGCCGCGCCGGGCTACTGGACGGACTCCACGCGGATGGAGAGCTCCCCGCCCTGGACCTCCAGGCGGGCCGCATCCCCGGGCCGCAGGCGCCCTTCCAGGAGCATGCGGGCCAGGCGGTTGACCACCACCTGCTGCACCAGGCGCTTCAGGGGCCGCGCGCCCATCTGGGGGTCGTAGCCTTCCCGGGCCAGCCAGGCCAGGGCCTCCTCGGGCACTTCCAGGGTGATCCGCTTGTCCTGGAGCATCCCCACGACGCGGAGCATCTGGATGCGGGCCACGGCCTTCATGTCGTCCACGCCCAGGGCGCGGAAGGTCACGACCTCGTCCAGGCGGTTCAGGAACTCCGGCCGGAAATGCAGCTTCAGGGCGGCCTGGATCTCCGCGCGGGCCTTGTCCACCTCGCCCCCGGCCTCGAAGATGGCCTGGCTGCCGACGTTGGTGGTCATGAGGACGACGGTGTTCCGGAAGTTCACGGTGCGGCCCTTGCCGTCCGTGAGGCGGCCGTCCTCCAGCACCTGCAGGAACAGGTCGAAGGTGCGGGGGTGGGCCTTCTCCATCTCGTCCAGGAGGATGACGGCGTAGGGCCGGCGGCGCACCGCCTCGGTGAGGCGGCCGCCCTCCTCGTAGCCCACGTAGCCCGGGGCCGCGCCGATCAGGCGCGTGGCGTCGGCCTCGTGGGTGAACTCGCTCATGTCGATGCGCACCATGGCGTTCTCGTCGTCGAAGAGGAACTCCGCCAGGGCCCGGGCCACCTCGGTCTTGCCCACGCCCGTGGGCCCCAGGAACAGGAAGGACCCGATGGGGCGCTTGGGGTCGCCAAGGCCCGCGCGGTTCCGGCGCAGCGCCTCGCTGATGGCCTCCAGGGCCGGATCCTGGCCCACCACCCGCTCCCGCAGTCGCTCTTCCATGTGGAGGAGCTTCTGGATCTCACCCTCCAGCAGGCGGGAAACGGGCACGCCGGTCCATTTGCTGACCACGGCCGCCACATCCTCCTCCCGCACTTCCTGGCGCAGCATGGCCCCTTCCAGGTCCTCGGAGGAGGCGAGCTGCTTCTCCAGGGTCGGGATCTCGCCATATTCCAGGCGGGAGGCCACCTCGTAGTCGCCGCGGGCCTTGGCCCGGTCCAGCTCGATGCGAAGGTCGTCCAGGCGCTTCTGGCGCCCGCGGTTCTCCTCGATGCGGGCCTTCTCCTGGTCCCACCGGGCGCGGAGGCTGCGCAGCTCCTCGGTGAGGTCGGCCAGTTCCTTGTCCAGCTCCCCGAGGCGGGCGCGGCTTGCGCTGTCCTTCTCCTTGGCCAGGGCGTGCCGCTCCAGCTGGAGCTGCATCTCCCGGCGTTCGCGCACGTCGATCTCGATGGGGCGGGTGTCGATCTGCATGCGCACGAGCGACGCCGCCTCGTCCACCAGGTCAACGGCCTTGTCGGGCAGGAACCGGTCCGCGATGTAGCGCTGGCTCAGGTTGGCCGCGGCCACCAGGGCCGCGTCGCGGATGCGCACGCCGTGGTGGAGCTCGTAGCGCTCCCGGAGCCCGCGCAGGATGGAGATGGTGTCCTCCAGGGCCGGCTCGTCCACGAAGACGGTCTGGAACCGCCGCTCCAGCGCGGCGTCCTTCTCGATGCGCTTGCGGTACTCGTCCAGGGTGGTGGCGCCGATGCAGCGCAGCTCGCCCCGGGCCAGGGCGGGCTTCAGGAGGTTCGCGGCGTCCATGCCGCCCTCCACCGAGCCCGCGCCCACCAGCAGGTGAATCTCGTCGATGAACAGGATGATCTCGCCGTCGCTTCCCTGGATCTCCTGGATGACGCCCTTGAGCCGCTCCTCGAACTGGCCGCGGTACTGGGTGCCCGCCACCAGGGCGCCCATGTCCAGGGACATGAGCCGCATGCCCTTGAGGCTCTCGGGCACGTCCCCCTTGGCGAGGCGCTGGGCTAAGCCTTCGGCGATGGCGGTCTTGCCCACGCCGGGCTCGCCGATGAGCACGGGATTGTTCTTGGTGCGCCGGCTCAGCACTTGCATGACCCGCCGGATCTCCTCGTCCCGCCCGATGACCGGGTCCAGCTTGCCGGACTGGGCCAGCGCGGTGAGGTCCTTCGCGTACTTCTCCAGGGAGGCGAACTTCTCCTCGCCGCGCTCGTCCTCCACCCGCGAGCCCTTGCGGGTCTCCCGGATGGCGGCCTCGATCTTCTTCCGGTCCAGCCCGAAGGACTCCAGGATCTTCTTGGCCTCGGTGCCCGCGTTCCCGAAGGCCAGGAGCATGGCGTCCGCCGCCAGGAACCGGTCCCCCAGCCCCCGGCCGGTGTCGCTGGACACCTCCAGGAAATGGCGCAGGGCCGGACCCGCCTGGGGCTCGGCGCCGCCGATGGCCTTGGGCAGCCCCGCCAGGGCGGCCTCGGCCGCGTCCGCCACGCCGGCCACCGCCTCCGGCGCGAGGCCGGCCTTCTCCAGGATGGGCCGCAGGCCACGCTCGGGAACAAGGATCGAAGCGAACAGGTGCTGGGGCAGGATCTCCGGATGCTGCCCGGCCACCGCGAGATCCCGCGCGGCGACCAGGGCTTCGTTGGCTTTCTGAGTGAACGGCAGCATGGCCATGAAACGCCTCCGGATCCAAGCTTAGGCCAAATGTGATTCATTTCAACTAAAGTTTTTTGAGCCAGATAACTAACCATTGAAAATCATCCCTCGATTTATTTTTATTTCATTTTGAGTCGACAAGCACGCTTACGGACACGAAGATTCATGGGCCGATCATGACCGCCCATCCCCGAACGGCATGATTAATTCAATATTTAATTCATACAGGAATCTTCCCATGAGCGCCCTTCACCCCTTTCTCCGGGAACCCCGCCGCCGGCGATTCCTCCTCCCCGCCCTGGCCCTGGGTTCCTGCCTCCTCCTGGCGACCGCCTGCGGCCGCAGCACCCGCTCCTTCCGGGACGATGCCACGACGCCTCCCACGGTCGTGTCCGTCTCGCCCGGCAGCGGGTTCCCCGGCGCCGGCGGCATCGTCATCACGGGAACGGGGTTCAGGGGGGCCGGCCAGGTCCTGTTCGGACCCACCCAGGCCCTTCGTTTCACGGTGGACAGCGATTCGCGGATCACCACCTCGGTCCCCGAAGCCACCCCTCCGGGCGCCGTGGCCGTCACCGTGCGGAAGGGTTCCATGTCGGGGACGTCCCCGGCACTGTTCACCATCAAGCCGCTGCCGCCCCCGGTGGTGCTCACCTCCTTCAGCCCCCAATCCGGAGTCGCGGGCACCGTCGTCACCCTCGCCGGATCGGGGATGACCGGCGCCACCGCCGTGGCATTCAACGCCAGGGCGGCCCGATCGTTCCAGGTGCTGGACGACACCCACATCGAGGCCACCGTCCCCGACGGGGCCGACTCGGGCCTGATCACCGTCACCGGCGCCGCCGGTTCCATCGCGAACAGCAGCGGGGACTTCACGATCGAGGCCTCCGGGGCCCCGGTGCTCCTCGCCCTCGCGCCGGCCTCGGGCGCCCCGGGCACGGCCGTGACCCTCACCGGCACCGGCTTCCTGGGCGCCACCGGGGTCCGGTTCGGGGGCGTGCCTTCGGGTCCCTTCCAGATCGACGCCACCGGCACCCGCATCACCACCACGGTGCCCGCGGGGGCGGCGACGGGCCCGGTGGTCGTGCTCACCCCCGTCGGAAATTCCCCCGAAACCCCCGCCACCACCTTCACGGTGGATGCCCCGGACATCCCTTCGGCCCCGGTCATCACCGCCTTGACCCCCGCCCAGGGCATTCCCGGCACGGAGGTCACCGTGACCGGCACCGGATTCAAGGGGGTCACCGGCGTCACCTATGGGGGCCTGGCCCTGCCTGCGGCACGGTATGACCTGGATTCCCCCACCCGCCTGCGGGTGCGGATTCCCGACGACGCCCAGGCCGGCGGAACCATCGGCGTGGCCACCGCAACGCCCCCCGCAGCCACGTCGCAGGACTTTGTCCTCCTGCCGTCACGCGGGACGATCATGCCCCAGCCCCTCGTCTCGAGCACCCACACGTTCGGCATGCCCTTGCTGGACTATCCGGCCAGGAGGCGCTCAGCCATATACGAGGGATTGTCCCTGCCCCTGGCGCCGGTCTTCCATGCCTACAACCCCATCGGCTCGACGGGATTCCGCCCCGACAAGTCCTATCCGTCCCATACCCTGAGCATCCTGCTTCCGCCCCCGTTCTACGAGGCGCTGCCCCGGCCCATCAAGGACCGGATCCAGGCCCTCGGCATTCCCCCGGCCAATGTGCAGATCCTCGTTTCCAGCCAGGACTACGCCTACGACGGCGTTACCCCGAACGACGGCGTCTACCTGTTCCGGCCGCACTACTGGACGGATCCCGACGCTCCCGACACCGGTGTGTACTTCCAGAACCATGCCCTGTCGGGGGGCATCTTCGAGGCGGACCCGGGCATCACGATCTCGGGCCACGCTCCCGGCGAATGGTTCGATTTCTCCATCACGACCCACGGACCTTCTCCCACGGTCGCCGGCCAGATCCTCGCCTCCGGCAACTCGGAACCCATGGCGGGCTTCGACACGAACACCTCCACCGGACTCTACAGCGTGGTCAGGGATGGCGACCGGGCCGCGGTGACCCTGCACCTCCTGTTCAACGACGCACACCAGGAGGCCCTCCTCTCCATCGCCGGCAACCCCAATACGGTGGGCGGCCTCCTCGAGGCCCTGGTGAAATCCAGTTTCGGCAACTCCCGGGGCATCCAGCTTCTGCTGGCCCTGGCCAGGCCCATCGTCGCCACCGTGACCCGGGCCCCCGCCAACGGCGGCGCCAACGTCCAGCTGACCCTCACCGGTTCAGGTTTCGGAAGCGCCACCTCCGTCCTGCTCAACGGAACGCCCCTGGCCGTCCAGGGCACGGGCAACAGCGACGCCATCCTCAGGGTCGAGGTCCCCGCGGGCACCACCGGAACCCTCCAGGTGGAGAGCCCCCTCGGAACCAGCGACGCCGTGGCCCTTCCGGCCCCCTGAACACCAGGAGCCGGGGGCGCAGGCCCCCGGCTCCTGGCAGAGAGCGTTTGTTCCTACCGCTCCGGGGCCAGCCCGAGGCTTTCGGGGGACCGCCACAGGGAGCTCAGCAGCAGTTGGCGCATGTGGAAGAACTCCTTGGGAAGCTTGTCGTAGAGCTTCTCGAAGAGTTCCTCGTGCAGCAGGATCTCGTGGCGCCACTCGTCGCGGCGGATGGCCATGGCGGCGCGGAAGCCCTCCTCGCCGAAGTTCTCAAGGCCTTCCAGGTGCAGGTCCTCGTAGCGGGGCACCCAGCCCAGGGGGGACTCGGCGGCGTAGGCGCGGCCGTGGACGCGGTCCACGATCCAGTTCAGGATGCGCATGTTCTCGGAGTACCCGGGCCACACGAACCGGCCGGCATCGTCCTTGCGGAACCAGTTGACGCAGAAGATGCGCGGGGGGTTCTTGATGTCGCGGCCCATCTGCAGCCAGTGGTTGAAGTAGTCGCCCATGTGGTAGCCGCAGAAGGGTAGCATGGCGAACGGGTCGCGGCGCACCTCGCCGATGTTGCCGGCGGCGGCGGCGGTCATCTCGCTGCCGATGGTGGCGGCGGTGTAGACACCGAAGTTCCAGTTCACCGACTGCACCACGAGGGGCACGGTGGTGGCGCGCCGGCCCCCGAAGACGAACGCGCTGATGGGCACGCCGTCCGGGTTCTCCCACTCGGGATCGATGCTGGGGCACTGGCTCGCGGGGGCGGTGAAGCGGCTGTTGGGGTGGGCCGCCTTGCGGCCGCAACCGGGGGTCCAGGGCTGGCCCTGCCAGTCGGTGAGCTTCTCGGGGACCTCGTCGGTCATGCCTTCCCACCACACGTCGCCGTCGGGGGTGAGGGCCACGTTGGTGAAGATGGTGTTCTCGGTCATGGAGAGCATGGCGTTGGGGTTCGACTTCATGCCGGTGCCGGGGGCCACGCCGAAGAATCCCGCTTCGGGGTTGATGGCGTAGAGCCTGCCGTCGGGGCCGGGCTTGATCCAGGCGATGTCGTCGCCCACCGTGGTGACCTTGTGGCCCGCGAACGCGCCGGGCACCTGGAGCATGGCGAAGTTGGTCTTGCCGCAGGCGCTGGGGAAGGCGGCGGCCACGTAGGTCTTCTCGCCGCCCGGCTTCTCGACGCCCAGGATGAGCATGTGCTCGGCGAGCCAGCCCTCGTCCCGGGCCATGCAGCTGGCGATGCGCAGGGCGAAGCACTTCTTGCCCAGGAGGGCGTTGCCGCCGTAGCCGGACCCGAAGGACCAGATGGCGCGCTCCTCGGGGAAGTGCACGATGTACTTGTTCTCCTTGTTGCAGGGCCAGCTCACGTCCTTCTGGCCGGGCTCCAGGGGCGCGCCCACGGAATGCAGGCAGGGCACGAAGTCGCCGGTGCCCATGACATCCCACACCTTCCGGCCCATGCGGGTCATGATCCGCATGTTCACGGCCACGTAGGCCGAATCGGTGAGCTCGATGCCGATGTGGGCGATGCGGGAACCCAGGGGGCCCATGCTGAACGGGATGACGTACAGGGTCCGGCCCTTCATGCAGCCACTGAACAGACCCTTGAGCTTCTCCTTCATGACCGAGGGGGCCACCCAGTTGTTGTTGGGGCCGGCGTCCTGCTTGCGCACGGAGCAGATGAAGGTGCGGTCCTCAACGCGGGCCACGTCGCTGGGGTCCGAAAGGGCAAGGTAGCTGTTGGGGCGCTTGGCGGGATTCAGCTTCTGGAAGGTCCCCCCGGCCACGAGCCGCCCGCACAGGGCGTCGTACTCCTCCTGGGACCCGTCGCACCAGTGGATGCTCTCGGGTTGGCAGAGGTCGGCGATTTCCTGGATCCAGGCGATGGCCTTCCTGTTGTGCACGTATTCAGGGACGTTCAGCACGGCGCTCATATGCCAGTCTCCAGTAGCATGTCCCGGGAATTCCGGAAAGGCCCGCCATTCCCTCAAACAGCTGATTGAACCCAGTCTAGACATGGGGTTTTCCTCCCGCAACGCGGAAGAAGGCTCCATGGGGCCGCGACGCGTTCTTCTTGGTATGCTTGGAACGCACCAACCCCTTGTTCCATGGGCTTCTTGGCCCCGATCCCGGCCAGTGTGACTTTTATCATTCTCCACCGGGACCCGCCGGGCGGATCATTAGCCCAGTCATTCGGCACCAACCTACCAGGAGCGGCCCGTGTCCATCCATCCCGAAGCCCAGGATCGCAACGATCGCCTCAAGGCCATCAACCCGGCCATCGCCGAGGCCCTCTCCCCCCTGGGGCAGCGCTCCTTCTTCCCCAAGGGCATTCCCTACCAGGCCGGCCAGAGCAAGGGCTGCGCCATCAACGCGACCATCGGCCAGATCACCGACGGCGCCGGCAACCCGCTTCCCCTGGCCCCCATGGCCGAGAAGCTCGCGGGCCTGAACCCCAAGGACGCGTTCCTCTATTCGCCCATCCAGGGCCGCGAGCCGGCCCGGAAAGCCTGGCACGGCAAGCTGGTCAAGGAGGACGCGCGCATGGAGGCCGTCGGCCTTCCCGTGGTGAGCGCCGGTATCTGCCACGCCCTGACCATGGGCGCCGAGCTCTTCTTCGGCAAGGGCGACACCCTGGTGCTGCCGGACCTCTACTGGGACAACTACGAGCAGATCTTCAGCATCCGCCTGGAAGGCGACTTCAGGCGGTTCCCCTTCTACAACGCGGCCATGGGCTTCAACGTGGAAGGCCTGCGGGACAGCATCGCCGGCGTCAAGGGCAAGGTCCAGGTTCTCCTCAACTTCCCCAGCAATCCCAGCGGCTACAGCCCGACCCCCGCCGAGATGAAGGCCATCGCCCAGGTGCTCGTGGACGCCGCCAAGGACCGCACGGTGGTGGTGTTCTGCGACGACGCCTACCACGGCCTCGTCTTCGACGAAAAGGCCACCACCAAGAGCCTCTTCTTCGAGCTCATCGGCCGCAGCCCCAACCTCATCCCGTTGAAGTGCGACGGCGTGACCAAGGAACTCAGCTTCTTTGGCGGGCGCGTGGGCTTCCTGTCCTTCGGGGTGGACAAGGAATCCGCCGCCATCCTGGTGGACAAGTGCATGGGCCTGATCCGCTCGGGCATCGGCAGCCCCGTGGGAATCAGCCAGTACCTCATGGAGCTCGAGCTGGCCGACGCCCGCCACGAAGCCGAGTTCGAGAAGATGCGCAAGGTAATGGGACGGCGCTACGAGATCCTGCGCAAGGCGCTGGACAAGCCCGTGCCCCACTGGACCGTCTTCCCCTTCAACGCCGGATGCTTCTGCCTGCTGGAACTGCGGCCGGGCCTCAACGCCGACGCCATCCGCCAGAAGCTCATCGCCGAGGAAAGCGTGGGCGTGGTGAGCCACGGCGACAAGTACATCCGCCTGGCCTTCTGCTCCATGAAGGAGGAGGCCATCCAGCCGCTCGTCGACGCGCTCGAAAGGGTCTGCGCGAGGAGCTAGGAGGCTGACCTAGACAACCCTCCCATCCAGGGGCGACCCTGGAGGGATGAATCCCTGGCGCGGTCTTCAAGGCCTTCCTTCCGGAATGTGGGTGCTGGCCCTGAGCACCCTCGTCAACCGCATGGGCACCATGGTGGTGTTCTTCCTGGCCCTGTACCTGGTGGGGGCGCGGGGCTGGACGGAGGCCCAGGCCGCCACGGCCCTCGCCGTCTACGGCCTGGGGGCCCTGGCGGCGAGCCCGTTCAGCGGGTGGTTCGCGGACCGGTTCGGCCACCGCTTCACCCTCGCCCTCAGCCTGGGCCTGTCCGCGGCCCTCCTGCTGCTGCTCCCGTCCGTTCCCACCCGGCCGCTCCTGCTGGCCACCATCGCCCTCTGGTCCGCGGCCACCCAAGCCTACTACCCGGCCTCCATGGCCCTCATCACGGACCTGGTGGCGCCTTCCTGCCGCAAGCAGGCCTTCGTGCTCCACCGGCTGGCCTCCAACCTGGGGATCTCCGTGGGACCCGCCCTGGGTGGGTTCATCGCCCACCGGTCCTTCGATGCCCTCTTCTGGATCGACGGCCTCACGACGGCCCTGGGGCTGGCCGTGCTCCTGGCGTTCGTGCCCTCCCCCGCGCCCGAACCCGCCCCCGCCCTGCCCACCCTCTCGGGCTGGCGGGACAGGCGCCTCCTCTGGCTCCTGGCGGCGCTGCTTCCCGCCACGGCCGTGTTCACCCAGATCCACGGCGCCCTGCCCCTGTGGGTCGTGCAGGGCCTGGGCCGCGGGACCCAGGTCTTCGGCCTGCTCTTCACGCTCAACACCGTCCTCATCCTCCTGCTGGAGGTGGCCGTCAACCACCGCCTGGCCCACTGGAGCCACGGGAGCCAGCTGGCCCTGGGAGCCGCCCTGATCGCCCTGGGCTTCGGCTCCCTCGCCGTGATGCGCCCCTTGCCCCTCCTGATCCTGGCCACCGTTGCCTGGAGCCTGGGGGAGATGATCTTCCTGCCCGCCTCCACCGACGCCGTGGCCGCCCTGGCGCCGCCGGACCGCAGGGGGCAGTACCTGGGCCTCTACAGCCTCGTGTGGACCCTCGCCCTGACCGTGGGGCCCTGGCTGGGCCTGGTGGTCTACGCCCACGGCGGCCCCTGGGCCCTGTGGGGAGGCTGCGCGGTGGTGGGCCTGGCGACGGCGGCCATGGCCTTCCGGACGCCCTGAAGGCCCATCCCCGGTATCCTGGATGTTTCGAGGTCTGCCGGATGTCCACCCCCATGCTCACGCAGGTCGCGGCTCTCAAGCGCGAGGCCGGCGATGCGATCCTCTTCACCCGCATGGGCGACTTCTACGAGCTGCACGGCGAGGACGCGGTCAAGGCGGCGCCGGTCATGGAGATCGCCCTGACCCTGCGGGGCCGGGGGACCGAGTTCGAGACGCCCATGTGCGGCATTCCCCACTTCGCCCTGGAGAGCTACCTGCCCAAGCTGCTGGCCGCGGGCTATTCCGCCGCCATCGCCGATCCCACCGCCCGGCCCGATGAGGTCAAGGGCCTGCTGCCCCGCGCCATCACCCGCATCATCACCCCCGGCACCTGGCTGGACGACGACGGCCGGTGGCTTGCGGCGGCCCACCGCGTGGGGGAGAGCTGGGGCATCGCCCTCCTGCAGCTGGCCTCGGGGCAGCTGCGGGTCATCCCCGGCGAAGGCCTGCCCATCCTGGCCTCCACGCTGGAGCGCCTGGGCCCCCAGGAACTGATCCTCGCGGAGAACACCGCCGATCCCTTCGAGCTGGAGGCGGCCCGGGTGCGCCTTCCGGCCTGGCGCTTCGAGGCCGCCCGGGCCCGCACCCAGATCCTCGCCTTCTTCGGCTGGACCCACCTGGAAGGCGTCGGCCTGGATCCCTACCCCGCGGCCATCGGCGCCCTGGGGGCTCTCCTGGACCAGGTGGAGGCCACCCAGAAGGGCCGCCCCGCGCACATCCAGGGCGTGAACCTGGAGCTGGGCGCCGCCGGGCCCCTCCTGGACGCCACCTCGTCCAGGCACCTGGAAGTCTTCGCCAACACCCTGGACGGGTCCAGGGCCGGCAGCCTCCTGGAGCTCATGGACCAGTGCCGCTGCCGCCTGGGCTCGCGGCTCCTCAGGGCCTGGCTGGACCAGCCCCTGCGCGACCGGGGCGCCCTGGAGCTCCGCTGGCGCCAGGTGGCGTGGTTCACCGAGGACCGGCACCGGGAGCCCATCCAGAAGGTGCTCGGTTCCGTGCCGGATCTGGACCGCATTCTGGGCCGGGTGGCCCTGGGGCTCGCCACCCCGCCGGAGCTGGCCCAGCTCCGGGACGGCCTGGCCCGGGCGGGGAAGCTGCCTGAGCTCATCCGGGAGGGGGGCTGGTTCCAGGAATCCCAGGAGCTCGACGTCTGGCCCGGCGACACGCCCACCTGCGCGGATCTGGTGGACGAGCTCCGCCGCTGCCTCGCCGAAGCCCCGCCCCTGGAACTGGAGAAGGGCAACACCATCAACGACGGGGTCGACCCCGAGCTGGACGCCGTGCGCCGCCTGGCCCGGGACGCCAAGCAGGTGATGCTCGAACTGGAGGAGGAGGAGCGCGCGGCCTCCGGCATCAACAGCCTCAAGATCAAGTACAACCGGGTCTTCGGGTACTACTTCGAGATCACGAAGGCCAACCTGGCCGCCGCCCCGGCCCACTTCATCCGCAAGCAGACCCTGGCCAACGCCGAGCGGTTCACCACCGAGAAGCTCATGGCCTTCGAGCAGCGGCTCCTCTCGGCCGAATCCGACCTGCTCCGCCTGGAGGAGGCCCAGTTCAAGCGCCTCCTGGCCCGGGTCCTGGAGGACCGGGCAGCCCTGACGTCCCTGGCCCGGGCCGTGGCCAAGGTGGACGTGCTCTGCGCCTTCGCCGAACTTGCGCGCCTTTCGGGCTGGACCCGGCCCGAGGTGAGCGACGACCGGGAGCTGATCCTCGCCGGCGCCCGCCACCCCATGCTGGAGGCCCGCCTGGGCCGCGAGTGCATCCCCAACGACCTGCGCCTTCCCGCCAACCGCTCCATGGCGGTGGTCACCGGCCCCAACATGGGCGGCAAGTCCACCTTCCTGCGCACCGCGGCCCTGCTGGCGGTGCTGGCCCAGGTGGGTTCCTTCGTGCCCGCCGAGCTCATGCGCTTCTCCCTGGTGGACCGGATCTTCACGCGCATCGGCGCCTCTGACTTCCTCGCCAAGGGCCAATCCACGTTCATGGTGGAGATGACCGAGACAGCCCGCATCCTCAACCAGGTCACCCCCGCGAGCCTGGTCATCCTGGACGAGATCGGCCGGGGCACCAGCACCCGGGACGGCCTGGCCCTGGCCGAGGCCATCGCCCTGCACCTGCGCGACCTCAAAGGCGGCGAGCCCCGGACGTTGTTCGCCACCCACTACTTCGAACTCACCCGCCTCGCCGACGACGCCCGCATCCAGAACCTGCACGTGGAGGTGCAGGAATGGGAGGAGCACCTGCTCTTCCTGCACCGCATCGCCGAAGGCCCCGCGGACCGCAGCTACGGCATCCAGGTGGCGCGCCTGGCGGGCCTGCCCAGGTCCGTCATCTCGGCCGCCCAGCGGATCCTGGCGGAAACGCCTGAGAAACCCCTGGAGGAGAAGCGCCCCCGGCGCCAGGCCCCCGTGCAGCCCCTGCTGCCGCTTTTCGAACCCGAGCCGGACCCCCTCCGGGAGGAACTGGCCGCCCTGGACCTGAACCGGATGACCCCGCTGGAGGTCATGGCCTGGGTGGCGGAGCGCCAGAAGGCCTAGTCTTCAGCCGCGGGTGCCTTCCCCAATCCTTCCGGCTTGTTGGTGACCACCTCGATCACCCCCTCCCGGTGCAGTTCCATGAGCTCCCAGGGCAGGCGCGGGCCGTGGGCGGCGCGGGCCAGGCCGTCGCGGGCCTCGGCGCCTGCCCAGGCGTCCCGGCCCGCGCGCTTGGCCAGGTACAGGCAGGCATCGGCGATCTCCACCACCTTCTCCCAGCCCAGCCAGCTGGTGTCCTGCAGGCAGAAGGGGTAGGCCGCGTACCCCACGGAGCACGTCCAGCGCACCTCCTCGCCGGTTTCCAGCACCAGCTTCTGCTCGGCCATGAGGCTGCGGATGCGCTCGGCCAGGATGGGGGCCTCGGCCCGGGTGGAGTTGCGGGCCATGACGAGGAACTCTTCCCCGCCCCACCGGATGACGCCGTCGGTCTCGCGGGCGGCCTTGCGCAGCACGTGGGCCACCTGCGCGAGCACCTGGTCCCCCACGGGGTGACCATAGGTGTCGTTGACGCCCTTGAAGTGGTCCAGGTCCACCATGAGGAACAGGAGGTCGTTGTTGGGCAGGGCCTGGCCGGGGGCCCAGTCCCGGTATGAGCGCTGCACCTTGGCGGTGTCGTCGTCCACTACCACGGAGAGGAAGCGCCGGTTGTGGAGCCCGGTGAGGGGGTCGGACAGGCTCTGCGCCTTCAGGGCGAGGTTGGCCTTCTCCAGGGCATGGTTGGCCTTGAGAAGGTCGCCCGTGGCCTTGTCCACCAGGGCCGCAAGCCGCTCCTTCTGGTTGGCCAGGGTGCGGAAGCGCCAGTGCATCACGAAGCTCACGAGCCCCATGGCCGCCACCACCTCCAGGGCCAGGAACCACCAGGTGCGCCACCAGGGCGGCAACACCTGGAAAGGGTATTGCGCCGCGGGGCCGAAGGGCATGCCCGGATAGGCGGCCCGGACCTCGAAGGTGTAAGTTCCTCCGGGAAGCGCCGCGTACCGCGCCTGGGGCACGTCCGTGGACCGCCATTCGTCCTCGAGCCCGGCCAGGCGCACCTGGTAGAGCACGGCCTTCTCGTTGACGAAGGTGGGCGAGGCGAACCGGAACTCCAGCGTCGCGTCCGCGTGGCCCACGGGCCCCAGGTTCCCGAAGGGGGGCTGGAGCTCCCGCCGGCCGCGGGTGACCTGGGTGATGACCGTGCCCAGGGGCGCGAGGTTCCGGGGCCGGTTTTCGGCAATGACGTGGGCAAGGCCCGTGGTGGTGCCGATCCACACGTCCTGGTCCCGGTCCACCAGGATGGAGTTCTGGCTGCAGTCGTCGCCGGCGAGGCCGTCGCCCCGGCCCAGATGGCCGGTGGACGTCCCCAGCACCGATTCCAGGCCGCGGTCCGTCCCTAGCCAGAAGCGGCCCTGGGCATCCACCGCCCCGGCGTAGGCCACGTTGGACCTCAGGTGGTTGGAGGTGTCCAGGCTCTCGAGCACCTGGAGGGCGCCGTTCGCGTAGGCCACCCGGGACACCCCCCGGGGTTCCCGGTACAGGAGCCACGCCGTGCCCTCGTTGGCCAGGGCCAGGCCGTTGAGCGGATCGACCTTGAGGCCGTGGGCGCGGCCGAACCGGTGCCAGCCCGCGTCGTCGTGGATGACCAGGCCCGCGCTGGTGGCGCCCCAGATGCGGCCCTCCCCGTCCTGGACCAGCTGCCAGGGAATGAATTCCGGCACGCCGGCCTGGGTCGCCCCGAAGTCCAGCCGTACCGTCCCCTTCCGGGAATCGATGCGGAAGATGCCGCGGCTGGGGTCGGCCACCCAGATGATCCCGTCCCGGCCACAGGCCACCGATTGCGAGCGCTCCGGGTGGCTGAGCCCCTCGGCCCGGAGCCCCCGCAGGAAGCCCTCGGTGGCCGCCCGCGCCCGGGGCTCCAGGGTGCGCAGGGGGGCGTTGGAGGACCCGATGAGGAGCGCGCCCGTGTCCCCCTGGACCAGGCTCGTCACGTTGAGGCCCTCGGTGCCGGGCACCCGGGACCAGCCCTTCTCGCCCAGCATCGCGAGGCCTTCGCTGGTGCCCGCGAAGAGCCGTCCCGAATGGTCGCGGAACACGCTCCACACCAGGTCCGAGGGCAGGCCGTCCGCCACCGTGAAGGTGCGGACGTAGCCCCTTCCCAGCTGCCGGTACAGGGTGGGCCCCACCACCCAGAGGTTGCCTTCCCGGTCCCGCAGGGAGGAGACCGTCCACTTGCACGGGAGCCCCGCGGCCTGGTCGATGACCTCGTGGTCGTCCCCCTTCAGGCGCAGGAGGCCGGAGTTGGTGGGGATGCCCACGCTTCCGTCGATCTCGCGGTTGATGGTGCAGGAGGCGAAGGGCGGCGCCGGCAGCCAGGAGGATGCGTCCCGGAAGGCGGTGTCCATGGGGTCCTGGTACCGCAGGAGCCGCCGCCCCACCACCCACAGCCGGCCTTCGCCGTCCACGGCCAGGGTCTCGATGCCGTCGCCGGGCAGGCCGTCCTCGTTGGTGTAGTGGACCCAGGTGGTGTCCCGGCGCCTTTCCCACACCTGCCCGCCCACCACCGCGAAGACCGATCCGGTGGCCGCCCGGCAGGCAAGGCCGCGGCCCTGGCCGGAGGGCACGTCCGCCACCCGTTCCATGCCGTCCCCTGCCGCCCGGTAGAGCCCATCCATTCCCAGCGCCCACAGGACGCCGTCGCCATCCAGGTCCACCGCCGAGCCCCGGATGGGACGGAACGTCTGCCCCCGGTAGGTCACCGGCGTGAAGACGCCCTTGTGGAACTTCACCAGCCCGCCTTCGGTGACCACCCAGAGGCCGCCGCCGCGCCGCCGCAGGAGGCGGTTCACCGCGGTGGAAGCCAGGCCGTCGTCGGCGGTCCACCGGCGGAACTGCACGCCGTCGTAGCGCACCAGGCCCGAGTCCCCCCCGATCCAGATGAAGCCCTCGGAGTCCTGGGTGATGCAGGTGAGCCCGGGTTCCACGAAACCCTGCTCGGGGCCGTAGGCCCGGAACAGGTAGCGGCCGGCCGGCTCAGCCTGGGCGAACACCAGGGCGAGAATACAGACGACTAGGGCTCGGATCGAAGGCATTCGGGGTTCCGATTTCGGACGCGCAAGGGCTTTGGTATCCCTTAAAATACACGGCCCGCACGCAGGCTGGCTTGGGAATTAACTACAACGTATCACCCGCGCCCGGCCCGGTCCAGGTAGGCCTGGGATCCCTTCATGACGGCCGCGGGCCCCTGGGAGGCCTTCCAGCCCTTGCCGGCGCCCCACTCCCGGGCCAGTTCCACGGCCTCGGGGTTCCCCGGCGCCAGCGCCAGCACCTCGGCCAGGTCCGCCCGGGCCAGGGCCGCGCGCCCGGTGCGGTGGAGGAGCAGCGCGCGCTTGAGGAAACCCCAGGGGTTCCCGGGCTCCCGGGCCACCACCTCGCCGTACTCGGCCTCGGCCTCGCCGAACCGGCCCTCCTCCTCGGCGGCCTCGCCGCACAGGAGGTTCGTCACGGCGCAGAAGCCCAGCCAGGCCTTCTGTTCCCGGAACTGGGCCGGAGTGTAGATGGCCCGGGGCTTCGTGGCCTCGGCCACCTGGGCCAGCCGCCGCAGGGCCTTCTCGGTGTGGGCGTCCACCCGCGCGAAGACCTCCGCGTCTCCGGTGCCCCGGAAGAAGTCCGGGCTGATGCGCCCTTCGGCGCGGTACCGGTCGAAGAGCCGCGTCCCGGGGTACAGGGCCAGGGGCGAGACCTGCACGTCGTGGGGCCGGGCGCTGCGGATGAGGTCGCAGGTGATCTCCACGTCCTCCCAGGTCTCCCCGGGGATTCCGGTGATGAGGTAGATGCCCAGGTTCATCCCCACCTTGCGCACCAGCGTGAGGGCCTTCAGGGCCTGGCGCATGTTGGTGCCCTTGTCCAGGAGCTGGAGCACGCGCTCGCTGCCGTGCTCCACCCCGAACTGCATGAACTCGCAGCCGGCGCGCTTCATGGCCACCAGCCGGTCCTCGTCCACCAGGTTCACCCGGCTCTGGCAGTTCCACAGGGGGTGCATGCCCGAGCCCTGGATGAGGTCCATGAGCTTGAGGATCCGTCCCCGGTTGGCGGTGAAGGTGTCGTCCCGGAAGCTGAAGTAGGTCAGGCCGTGGCGCGCGCGCAGCAGGGTCATCTCCCGCAGCACGGCCTCGGGGCTCCGGAAGCGCACGGAACTTCCCCAGAACTCGGGCGTGTTGCAGAAGTTGCAGGTGGCGGGGCAGCCGCGGCTGGTGCTCAGGTACGAGAGCTGGCCGGGGTCGTCCAGGAAGTCCGCCTGGAAATGCTCCACGGGGGCTCCCATGACGTCCAGGTCCTCCAGGGGCGGCACGGCGGGGGTCTCGCCGTCCCGCAGGATGAGCCCGGGGGCCTCCCGCCAGGCGGCGCCGCGCGAAAGGACCTCCAGGAGCGGGATCTCCCCCTCGCCCTTGACGATGGCGTCCAGGCTGGGGCAGTCCTCGAAGACCTCCTTCGCCAGGTGGGTGGGATGGGGCCCTCCGGCCAGCAGGATCGCCCGCGGGCAGGCCTCCCGGGCCAGGGCCAGCAGGTCGCAGCTGCGCTTGCGGTTGAAGGTGAACATGGACACGCCGATGACGGCCGGGTCGTGGCGGCGCAGGTAGGCCAGGATCTCCTTGCGGCCCTTGCCGCTGAGGTTCGCCAGGCGACAGGCGTGGCCCCGGGACCGGAGCATGGCCTGCAGGAACCCCAGGCCGATGGGGAGGAAAGTCATCCACTCGTCCCCGTATCCGCTTTTGGGAGCGCTGTAGAGCAGGAGGGCACCGCCCCCGCCCCCGGCTTCCACGCCCTCGTGCACCATGATCCCTCCGGTTCCATTTCAACACAGGTGACGGGCCCGCACGAATCGACAACAATGGCACGATACGAAACCTTCGGAGCGGCCCGTGGCTGACGCGATCAAGAAATCCGGCGAGATCCAGGATGTCCTGGCCCAGGCCTGCGCCCGCCGGGAGCTCCTGATCCTCGCCACGCCCTACCTGCGCTTCGAGTCCTCCTTCCTGGCGGTGCACAACGGCGAGCTGCACATCCTCGCCACCATGAGCCGCGAGGATGCCACCTTCGGCCTGCGGGCGCCGGATCTGACCATCCGGTTCCCGGATGGCCTGGGCTTCTTCGAGGCCCACGTGGAGGTGCTTGGGCTCGGGATGCTGGACGGGCGCCGCACGATCCGCCTGTCCCTGCCCAGGACGCTCACGGAGAACGACCAGCGCGACTCCTACCGCGTGGAGCGCGTGGGACGGGTGCTGGTCACCTACAGCACCCTAAAGGGGGACCTGCTGCAGGGCGCCCTGGTGGACATCAGCGCCACGGGCGCCAAGATCCACGCCCAGCGGGACGTGGACCCCGCGGTCATGGGTCCGGGAACGCCCCTCCTGCTCTCCATCCCCCTGTCCCCCGATATCCAGATCGAGACCCGGGCCGAGGTCCGCCACCTGGGGGCCCGCACCCTCGGCCTGGCCTTCCGGCCCGCCCTGCCCGAGCGCACGGAGCAGCCCCTGTCCAGGTGGATCTTCCTGCGCCGCGAGGAGGAGCGGGAGCGCCTGGCCCAGCGCCTGGAACTGAACGACAGGGCGACCAAGCCGCAAGCCGCGGGTCCCACCGGCATCCTCCTGGTGAGCGCCGACCCGGCCCTGGAAACGGCCCTGCGCGAATTCCTCGCCCCCATCCAGCCCCTGATCCGGCTGCCCTACTCCGCCCAGGCCATCAAGGACGCCCTGGCCGCGGCCCCGCCCCTGGCCATCTTCCACGTGAAGAGCACCTCCCTGGACGAGCGGCGCCTCCTGAAGGCGCTGGTGGAAACGACCCTCCCCAAGGTGCCCGTCCTGCTCCTGGGCACCCAGGTGGACGCTACGGCCCTGTTCGAGCTTTCCGCCGAATGGAAGGCCTCCAGCGCCATCGTGTGGAATCCGTCCCGGGGCCTGTTCCTCCAGCGCCTGGCCCAGGGCATCATACGGCGGAACACCCACGGGGGGGACAGCCCCATGGCCCCCGCCGAGCCCTGAGGGGATCCGGGTGTAGACTGCTTCGAAACCGGAGCCACCCATGAGCCTCACCACCCTCGACCGCCGTCGTTTCCTGGGCCTCGCCCTGGCCGCGGGCGCCGCGTTCGCCGCCCGGGCCAAGGTTCCCGGGTCCGGCGGCCCCGCCCTGGACGAAGCCACCCTGGACCAGATGGCCGAAGGCATGAGGACCGGGCGCTGGAGCGCCGAGGGCCTTGCGAAGCACTACCTGGCCCGCATCCGCACCCTGGACCGCACGACCCTCCACGCCGTCCTGGAGGTCAACCCCGAGGCCCTGGACATCGCCCGGGCCCTGGACCGGGAACGCCGCGAAAAGGGCCCCCGCGGCCCGCTCCACGGCATCCCCGTGCTCCTCAAGGACAACATCGACACCGGCGACCGCATGCAGACCACCGCGGGCTCCCTGGCGCTGGTGGGCGCCAAGCCCCCCGCGGACGCCCCCATCGTGGCGCGCCTGCGCGCCGCGGGGGCCGTGATCCTGGGCAAGACGAACCTCAGCGAGTGGGCCAACCTGCGCTCCTCCCATTCCATCAGCGGCTGGAGCGGCCGGGGCGGCCTCACCCGCAACCCCTACGTCCTGGACCGCAACTGCTCGGGCTCCAGCTCCGGCTCCGGCGCCGCCGTGGCCGCGTGCCTTTGCGCGGCGGCGGTGGGCACCGAGACCGACGGCTCCATCGTCAGCCCCGCCACCACCTGCGGCATCGTGGGCCTCAAGCCCACCGTGGGCCTCCTGAGCCGCACCGGCATCATCCCCCTCTCCCACACCCAGGACACCGCGGGCCCCATGACCCGCAAGGTGCGCGACGCCGCGATCCTCCTGGGCGCCATGGCCGGACCCGACCCCCGGGATCCCGCCACCGCGGGGTGCAGGGCCCACCCCGACTACACCCGCTTCCTGGACCCGGACGGCCTCAAGGGCGCACGCCTGGGCGTGGCCCGCTCCTTCTTTTCCGGGAACCGGGGCGTCCTCGAGCTCATGGAGGCCACCCTGAAGACCCTGGCCGCCCGGGGCGCCGTGCTGGTGGACCCCGTGGACGTCCCCACCGCCGGCTACGAGAAGGCCGAACTGGAGGCCATGCTCTTCGAGTTCAAGGCCGGTCTCGAGGCCTATCTGGCCGGGCGCGGCGTCACCACCCCCATCCGCGACATGGCCTCCCTCATCGAATTCAACGAACGCATGAAGGACAAGGAGATGCCGCTGTTCGGCCAGGAGCTGCTGTACGACGCCCAGGCCAAGGGCCCCCTGACCGACCCCGCCTACCTCAAGGCCCTGGACACCTGCCGGACCCTTTCCCGCCAGGGCATCGACTCCGTCATGGACGCGAACCGCCTCGACGCCATCATCGCCCCCACCGGCACCCCCGCCTGGGTGACCGACCTGGTCAACGGCGACAACTACGGCACCAGCTGCGCCACCCCCGCCGCCGTGGCCGGGTATCCCCACCTCACCGTCCCCGCGGGCTTCGTGATGGGCCTTCCGGTGGGCCTGTCCTTTTTCGGAAGGGCCTGGAGCGAGCCGGTGCTGCTGAAGCTGGGCTACGCCTTCGAGCAGGCCACCAAGGCCCGCCGGGCGCCGAAGTATCTTGCGACGCTGGGCTGAGCCTTCACCGTCTCATATGCCTCAGGATCCGCCCAAGGAACGCCAGCACGTGACCAAGGCAATAAAAAATAACCCCATTCAAGATTATGCCCATCCCCCAAACAACAAATGACAACCATCCCGTGCTTCCGAGAAAGAGAATCTGGATACAATGCCCTGGGCTCATTACGAGAATCATATTATTGATAAAAAAATACATCTTGCCAGCCGAAAAAGTTTGGCATTTGGCGGCATCGTACGAGGAGGGCAAATCAAAAGGATTAAAATATCTAACCCACCAAAAAACCACAAACGACAATATCCCCAATACACATCCAATATAAGCCATTTTTATCGGAAGAGTTTTGCGCATAAAACCGAGTTCCTATTGGCCTTTCTTCTGTTGAATCAATGATTTTACCATCTCTTCAGGCGTCACGACAGTTGGCACATTTGAAATTGAAAATTTCAGCACTTCCCTAACCCATGAAACACAATTTCGGCTTATCGGATGATAAATTTGTGGAACCAATATCGCCTTTTCCATATATTTGATCATCACCAATGCCTCCTCTTGGCTAACCTCCAATGATGTTGCAGAAAGCACCTTCTCCTTCGGATCCTTCGATACGATACGACCTCCAACGAACGATGAGAATGGCTGCGCCGAAGTCAATGCGGAGCCAATAGCATTCCTTGCGATCGCAATTGTTGAATCCAGGCCCGAGTCTGGGACCAGACCAAGCGGGTCCCCTTCGCCAACTTTTATGACAAGATGGCCCCACCGAGAATTTCCGGTTATGTGCTGGATCTCGACTTTGACCCGCTCACAAGAAAGCCCTTCTTTGGCGCGCTCCGCATTCACGAGTGCTTGGATTTCGTTGTTGATGGATTCCGAACTTCTTTTGATGTTCTTCTGGGCATCAGCAAGGGACACGCCCCTTGTTATTCGCATTACCCTCGTGTATTCATCACCTTGCCTTTTCAGGGCTTCCACCAGCGCCTTTTCGGCCGCCTCGACCTGGGCCCTTGAAGATACCTCAGATTTCTGAATCGTTAAGTTATTGAATTGAACTTCAAGGCTCTTTTGGATTTTCCATTGAGCAACATATTCCTCGAATGATTTCCGCTCATCCTTCCGCCTTTTCTCGGCCTCACGTGCCTTTGCCGCCTCCGCATCCCCAGTCACGGGAGGGAACGGTGAAGGCCGGCTCCTGAAAGTCGCAGAGAAGATATTGTTCGGATTCCTCCGCCACTCCTCGAATTCGCTGTTGGTCATCCCAGTGGGGCCGGAACCGCGGCCACCACACACCATCGCAGGCCCACTCGGGTCCGGCGGTCGCTCCGAAGCCGGCGGTCCACCTACACCAGAATGCGGCGGAGCCATCGGCACGTTCGGGGCGAATAGAGGTCCGGGAATCCCCATGTACGGAATCGGCCGATCATTGGGGATCGGGCCCAGATGGTAGGGAATGGGACCCTGATTTCCCCACACGGTCACGGTGGCAGATCCGGCAAAAGGTGGTTTGTCGGCCATTCCCGTGGGATCGGTCACGAGAAAGGGTGTCCCATCCGCATAGGTGAAGCGGTTCCAGGAGAGGGGGGCGGCGCCTCGGTCCGGAGACAAGAACCGGTGCCAAGTCGGGCTGAAAAAGCGCGCTCTCATGTATATAAGCCCTGTGGTCTCCGTGCGCAGATGCCCGGTGAAACCTGTCAGCGGCGCATAGCCGCACACGTTTTCCATAGGTTCCCCGAAGGGGCCGAAATCCTGCCTGCCTTCGATGGTCCCGGTACCCGCGGTGACAATCCGGGGCGTGCCCAGATGGTCGCAATGAAGTTCGTGGACCCCGCTGCCATCCACTTCGGCGATCGCCTCGTCGCCCAGGTAAAGGACATCCCGGTTCCAGCGACCATCCCCGTGATACTCCGCCAGGAGTTGGCCCCGGTCCGAATATACGAACTGGCGATCCAGCCCGGGGTTGGCGGAGTCCGAGACCCGTGCCAGCATGCCCTGGGGCCCATATCGGTACGACTGGACATTCCCGGCGATCGAATCTGAAACGGCCGTGAGGCGCCCGAAGCCGTCCCATGCCAGATCCAGGTAGCGCTGACTGCCCGTTCCTGTGCCCACCTGGGAGGGCTCCCCGTTTGAACCGACGACCCAGCCCGTCAGGGCGCCGTTGGGCTGAACCCCGGGCATCCGGTTGTCGGCCAGGGGCGCCAGGTTGAATGCGTTGAATCCGGATGGCGCAGTTCCTGAAACGCCATGGAAGATGGCATTGCCAAAGCCGTCGCTGTCGTGGACGGTGCACATGCCATCGACTGCAGCTTCCCTGAGCCGGCCCATTCGGTCATTCAGCATCAACCATTCTCCGGCGCCCGTGAGTTCCATGCCGTCCCACGTGAAAGCCCGGGATTGGGTTCCACCCGCGTGGGAAACGGTCCAGTCCTGCCACCGGCGTCCTTGATCATCCCAGCGCCAGGAACTGGCCGCTCCGCTGGAGAACCCCAGGCGAGTAAGATTCCCCCAGCCGTCGTATGTGACGGAGGCCAGCGGCGCGCCGTTGTGGGCCACGTTCACGATGCGGTCCAAGGAGTCGAAGCCGTAGGTCACGGTACGGCCGCATGGATATGTCATCCTGGCGATACTCCCGCTGGAGTCGTATTCATAGCGCACCGTCCGTTCAACACCCCCAATGAACAAGGTTTCCGAATCCATCCGGCTCCCTGGGGCGGAGTAGGTGAACGTCTGCCGCAGGCCTTCGGAGGTCTCCCGGCCCACAAGGAGGGGCCCCCTGAACCTGGCCGAAACCCTCAGGCCGCCGGATTCTGCTTCGAGAACACGGCCCAGGGCATCAAAGGATCTCCGGATCTTCCTGCCCGAGGCATCCGTCTCGGAGCCGCACTGCCCCAGGGCGTTGAAGTCGGCGAAGGTGGTGGTGAGGGTCTCGGGTTCGGTCATTTCCGTCAGGTTGCCGATGCTGTCGAACTTGAAGCTGCGAGTCTGGGTCAGGCCGCCAGGTTCCATCCGCGTCAAACGGGTTACCTGGCCGAACGCGTTATGGGTGGTCCGGGTGGTGCCTTCGGCATCCGAACGGCTGATGACCTGCCCCCAGGGATCGATGGACAGAGCCAGGCCAGAACGGCTTTCCAACCGCCAGGCGGTACCTTCGGCACGGTAGCTCCAGGCCAAGTCCGGCCCCCACGGCGACCGTTCAAGGCAAATCCGGTCCAGGGCATCCCAGGTGACATCCCGGACCAACCGGGACCTGGTCCCGTCGCTCTCGTGGATCGAAACGATGCGGCCCAAGGTATCGGTGGCGAAGGTTTCCGTCACCCCATCGCCGCGACGCCGGGAACGAAAGCGCCCGAATCCATCCTTCCATTCCACTCCACTCCGACGCCCCTGGCTCCAGGTGCGGGTATTCTCGTCCGGATAGGCGTACCGGAGATCCGGCAACCCTGTCGTCCTCACCTCGAGGGGCCGGCCCCAAAGGTCATAAGAAAAGGTTGTGACATTCCCCTTGGCATCCGTATGCCGGCCGACCTGTCCGCGGTCGGTGTAGACCCAGGACTCTCGGAGCGGCTCCACGAGGTGGTGCCCGTTTATGGTTAGGCCGGTTTTCCCCAGAGGGCCCTGTTCCCAGGTCCGTATCATTCCCGTGTCCGACGTCCATGAGGCCACCACCCTTGCGCCGGTTCGCCGCCCATCCGCGTCGCGGGTGTACCACTTCCCCCGCTCCTGGCCTCCCGCACGGATCGTATGGCGGATCAATGCGCCTTGGGCTGAACGTGCCCGGAGTTCCATGACGGCCGGGTGCCCCTGGCGGGTCGTGGTCATCACGGATGGTGATTCGCCAGGGAGGGCGTCTCCATACTCCATTGTCCTTGTCTGGACGTTCTCGCCACCAACAACCACGGTTTCCGCCAGCACCCTCCGGGAGGGCGGTTCGAGGGTGCGCAATACGTCCACCGCCGGGCTTCCGCTCTCTGCCACATGGATTCCCACCGGGGTGCAACGGCCATCATCGCCCGGGTGCAGGGGGTCGAACGTAGTCGTCCTTTCCGTTCCCGCAGCCCCCAGGATCCGCTCGCTCCGACAGAATGGGTGGGCCGGTGATGCGGAGAAGGTGTAGTCCGTCCTTCGGCCCTCGGTGGGCATTCCATCGGAGTACTTCGCCACATGGCTTACGGACCAGCTCCCCGCACCTGCGATTTCCCTGTGCCAGGTCTGTACGAACGTGGTTCCCGTGCGGACATCCTGATCCATGGCCCGGGTCACACCCAGGAGGCTGGAACCGTCGGGAAACCGGCCCTCCCCCCAGGTGAAAGTCGAGATCAGCCCCTGTGGACTCCGGAGGGAATTCAAGACGGGAACGCCAGATGTCTCGTACCCGAACGTCCATTCCCGCATATCCCCGGACTCCCCCAGGCTCACACGGTCCGGCCGGGCCGTGGAAAAGGGGTGTGCGGATGACGGTACTGCGCGGCCCTGGACTCGAAGAGAGGGCCCTCGCATGCCGAAGAAATCCATCTGGAGGATATCACCGGCTTCTGAGGCCTTGCCGGCGGGCCAGGTGACCTTTAAACCCTTCCCGAGGGCATTGGTGACTTGCAGGACTCGAGACGACGCCATGCCATCGTGGACCTCCTGCCAACGGAAGCGGACCTCATGGCCGAACCGGTCCACCCACAGCACAGGGAGGAATAAATTCAGGGTGTCGTGGAAAGCGAAGATCCGGGCTCGCCGATGGTCGAAGACCACCTTAAGGCGACGGGAGGCCGTGAGGCCGCTCACCACCGGGCCCAGGCGGCCAAGGTCCCCGGGGTCCGAATCGCAATACCCGACCGTCCGGGTGGGATCCAGGGCAGGCGCAGGAACCGTGAAGCCGTATGCCTGAGCCAAAGCGGTCCCGGCCTTTGCGTCGGGCTCCCAGTCCGCGTCGAGGAACGACCTTCCATCCTCGAGTACCTGGCTACCCGATCTTCCCTCCTGGGCGGGGGTGATATAACCAAAATGCAGGCTGCCCGTGGTCCCTTGATGACGGTAGGCCACGGTCACCGGCAGGTCCCCCGGCACCGTGCCAACCGTCAGGACCCAGGAGAGGGCACCCGAACCGGGCTCCACCCGGTATTCCGCGCCCCGGGAAGAGGGCCAGGCCTGCAGGATGCAGGGGGCCCGAAGGATGACAAAAGCAGCCAGGGCTCCGCCCAAACGTCGATTGCTCACGGTTACCCCCTCTGCAGGCAAACAGGTGAATCTCGTGAATCCATGGAAACCGCCGGATGCGGTTCCACCACCGCCGGAAACCCACACCGGCCGGCAGGATGATGGCCCCTCGCAGGCGGGTCGCAGCCTAGGGCCGGACCCCGCATGCCTCGGAGACGAGATTCTAGTTCACGATGCCCCGCCCGCAAGCAGGCGGCAGAGGACCGTCAGACCCAGGCCCTGCGTGGGCTCAGGTTGAGCCTCCAAAAAAAGTTCAGTTCTTCTTGAACTGCCGGTCGTAGGCTTCCTGCGCGTACTTGCTGGGCGGCACGCCGAAGCGGCGCTTGAAGGCGCGGGTGAAGGCCGAGGCGTCGTAGAAGCCCAGGGACTCGGCCACGTCCAGGGGACGTTCGCCGTCGGACAGGAGCTGCACGGCGCGCTGGAGGCGGCGTTCGATGAGGTACTGGTGGGGCGTGGTGCTGGTGGCTTCCCGGAACAGGCGGATGAAGTGGTCCGGCGTGCACCGCGCCAGCTTGGCCATTTCGGGGACGCTGTTGGGGGCGCCCAGGTGGGCTTCCATGTGGTCCAGGACGAGCTGGAGGGTGGAACGGCTCAGGCGGTAGGGGAACCGCGCCCGGTCCTCCTTCTCGCACAAGCGGTTCAGCTCGGCGCCCAGCAGGATGAGGAAGAGCTCCCGGGTCATGAGCTGGAGGCCATCGGGATTGGAGATCTCCTGGCTGAAGATCCCGAAGAGCTGCTTGAGGCTCTGGCTGCGGAGCACCGCGAAGCTCTGCTCCTGCCACTTGCGGGGCGGGTGCTGCAGGATCGAAACCAGGGGCTCAGGGAAGGGACCGTCCATCTGGAGGGCCGTGAACCCGAAGGGGGAATCCGGGTGGTGGCGCTTGAACGTGTGCCCGAACCCCGGCATCAACAGCGCGAGGCTGCCCCGGGGGATGACCCCCTCCTCGATGTCCTCGCCCGTGCAGACCCGGATGGGGCTGGTCGGGAGCATGAGGGTCCAGCTTTCGTTGGAGGGCATGGCCTTGGCCGGAATGGGATCCCGCTTGAGGATCACAAGACGCAGCGGGCCGCTGGTGTGGGTTTGGACGTTCTTGGTGTCAGGACCGGTCATGGGCTTTTTCTTCAACACATGAAGAGGAAGGGTGGATGGACGGACCCGTTGGGAGCGCTGCGCCCCTTCGGGCCAACCCCCGGGCTGTAGGCTTCGGATTTCAATCTTTTGAAAGCATATCCGCGATGCTTTTTAACAACCACAACATGCTTTTGTCCAATTGCAAAAAAATCGGGTTTTTCCGGAAAGGACCCGGGCACCCCCCCCTCGGGGGCGTGCCCCGGGTCCTTGAGCCTACCGGACTAGTAGCCGATCTGGACCGACAGGACCAGGCTGTCGCCGCCCTGCTCGCCGGACTGGCCGGCGATGGCGCGGAGGAAGTTCTTGCTGCGCAGGATGTAGTCGAGCTTCAGCTTGCCGTAGGTGTTCTTGGAGGGATTGAACACGTAGTTGTAGCCGAGGGTGGTCTCGGTGTACTTGGGCGAGAAGTCCCCGCCGGCGTTGAGGCCGGTGGTGGGCTTGTAGGGGTTGACGGCGCCGTAGTAGTCGTCGCCGGAGTTGTAGTTGAACATGTCGTAGCGCGCGCCGATCTGGTGGGCGCCCATCTTGTAGACGCCGGTGATGGCGAAGGTCTGGAACTTCTGGTCCAGGTGCTCCCGGCTGGGGGCCGCGGCGGCGCCGAAGAGGGTGGGGAACCGGCGGCCCACGAGGCCGGTGGCGAATTCGCCCAGGATATGCACCTTCGCGGTGTTGAAGGAATAGAACAGGCCGGTGGCGGAGGTCTTGTCGCGGTTGTCCAGCAGGTCGGCCTGGGTGACGCCGGCGGCAACCCAGTTCGCGGGCAGGGTGGCGCTGACGGTGGTGGAGGACTTCAGGTTGGTCTGGCCGGTGCGGTACCAGAGGCCGAACTTGTGGGCGGAGGTGAAGCTGCCGTCGAAGCGGAAGGTGTAGTCTTTCTGCGCATTCTGGTCCACCGCGGTCTTGCCGGCGGTGCCGTCGTCGGAGGTGCCGTTGGAAATGGCCGCGCTCACGTTGCCCTTGAAGGCGTCGGCCTTGCCGTAGCTGTAGGTGGCGATGACGCCGCGGTCGCGGCGCTCGCCGAGGACGCGGCTGATCTGGGCGCGGTCGAAGAAGTAGATGTCCCGGGCCGACATGAGGGTGGATTCGTAGGTGGTCGGCATCTTCATCTGGCCGGCCTTGACGGTGAGGCCAGTGCCCTTGGGCGTCCAGGTGATCACCCAGTCCTGCAGGGCCGCGCCGGAGTTGGTCGTGGCCGAGTTGGCGCCGGAGGACGTGTTGGTCAGGCTGGGGTCGAACATGACGTAGCCGGCCCACTCGTCGTTGATCTTGTAGTTGCAGTAGATCTCAGCACGTTTGACGTTGAAGGTGTTCTCGGTGAAGCGGGAGTCGAGGCCGTAATAGTTGGACACCACGTTCTGCGCGCCGTTGTTGCGCAGGTTGCTGTCCATCATCTGGGTGTACCAGAACTCGGTCAGGATGTTGACCTTGACGTCCTGGGCCTGGGCGGCGAACCCGGCGGCGGTGAGAACGGCGGCGACGCCGAAGATGCGGGAAATCCTCATGGCTTGGCTCCTGTGAGGGGTTGGGGTGAGGGAGACCAGGAACGCACGGAACGGAAACCGGGGCTCAGGGCCAGGGTCGGAAACCCGTCGTGCGGAAGCGGTGGTGGAGCATCTAGGACAAAGGAAACCACAAATCTTGACCGAAGGATCAAGAATCACGCGTTTTGACCATAATTTTACGGAATGCCCGACCGCTTAAGTCGTGTTTACCGTTCAATTGCCATGCGATATACATCGCTCGCGGGTCGCCCGAGGTGCCTGGCGAGGGGCTTTACGGCCTCCCTCAGCGTCATGCCCCCTTCCCGGGCGGCATCCAGGAACCGGCCGGCCCACTCCGGCAGGGCGTCTCCCTGTTCGCTTTCGTCCAACGCCTCTGAAACTGTGCGTTTGGCATCGGCTCCCGCCATGACCAGGACCATTTCCCCCCGGCCCTCCGAGCCCAGGGCCGCCTTCACCTGGGCAGGGGTGCCCCGGTACCAGGTCTCGTGGAGCTTGGTCAGTTCCCGGCCCAGGGCCAGCTCCCGGTCGGGCACGATCTCCTCCAACTCCAGTAACGTCTCATGGATCCGGTGGGGCGTCTCGAAAACCACCACCGTCTCCTCCTTGCCGGCCAAACGGCGGAGCATCGCCTTGCGGGGTTCGCTGCGGGAGGGCAGGTAGCCCCAGAAGCCGAAGGCGTGGCTGGGCAGCCCCGAGGCCACCACCGCCAGGGTCACCGCCGACGGCCCCGGCAGCACGGTGACGCGGGCCCCCGCTTCCCGGGCCAGGCGCGCCAACTCGAAGCCGGGATCGTTCACGCCCGGCATTCCCGCGTCCGAACAGTAGGCCACGGTGCGCCCCGCGGCCAGGGCCAGCGCCACGCGCTCCCGCGCCTCCAGGGGGGCGTGGTCGTCGAAACGCGCCAGGGGCTTGTCGATTCCCAGATGGGCCAGGAGCCCGCCGGTGCGCCGCGTGTCCTCGCAGGCCACCAGGTCGCATTCAGAAAGGGCGTCGCGCCCCCGTTCCGTCAGGTCCCCCAGGTTTCCGAGGGGGGTGGGCACGAGGATGAGATGTCCAGCCAAGGGGGCCTCCAGAGGTATTCTGGCAGGATTCACGCGCCCCAACCGCCCGGACGAGACCCATGGCCCGCAGACCCGAACCCGTCACCCAATCCCAGGCCCGGCGCCTCCTCCTGGCGGCCCAGGCCCTCCTGGGCCC
>MTLE01000494.1_pt3 | contig 42435 bp, 38 predicted proteins | sample 1982461 | NCBI WGS metagenome assembly MTLE01 (sample SAMN05712605, study PRJNA340218) | biofilm metagenome | isolation source: sample SPL anode biofilm adapted to -200 mV | place: USA | collected 2012-02-03
CGGTTGAACCGACAGTTCTTGTGGCCACTTCAACCGAGTAGGTGCCGGGAGTTGCCGTTGCCGTATCCCAGGTCCAACTGGCAGAGGGACCATAGTTCTGAACTTTTGTCCATGTGCCGCCTACCTTCTTGAGCAAGAATGCGTACTCGTAGGTTCCGGCTCCAATAGCTTGTGCGTCGAAACGAACTGAAGTGCCAACCGTTTGTGGGCTTGGCTGGACTGGGGCCAAATTTACGCCTGTCGCCGGAGTCGTTGATAGAAGTTCATAAGATATGATTTTGATGGCCTCAGAACTGACGGTTGAACCGACAGTTCTTGTTGCCACTTCAATCGAGTAGGTGCCGGGAGTTGCCGTGGCCGTATCCCAGGTCCAACTGGCAGAGGGGCCATAGTTCTGAACTTTTGTCCAGGTGCTGCCTATCTTCTTGAACAAGAACGCGTACTCGTAGGTCCCGGCTCCAATGGCCTGTGCGTCGAAGCGGATTGAGGTGCCAACCGTTTGTGGGCTTGGCGGGACTGGGGTGAGCGTTACCGAAGGAGGTTCCACTGTTGTGCCGTTGGAGAACGCGGAGTTGCCGGCGGCGTTATAGGCGCGGATTCGATACTGGTATGTGCTTCCTGCCGATGCAGTCGTGTCGGTAAAGCTGGTCGTGTTGGCCAAGGCGTTTTCAAGTAATGTGAAGGCGCCGTTATCGGTGGCCCGTTCGATCTGGAAGCCAATTTCATTGGCCGGGTTGCCCCAGGTTGCCAAGTCGGTCGTGACCGGTGTTCCATCGGTCCAGGTGAGGGTGATGGGACGGCCGGAGTTCCCTGTAGTGGTAAGCACCGGAGCGGCAGGCAAGGTGCGCGACACGCTCACGGAGATCGGCCGCATCATGTCCATCTCTTCGTGGCTCAGGATGTGGCAGTGCCAGACATATTCCCAACCGAAGTTGGTGAGAACGTTAGTGATCGGTGGGTTTATGGGATTCGCAAACGCGTCGACATTGTTAAACATCGCCGTCGAACCGAGCGGCATCATCGGATTGAGTGGGCGGACGCTGTCGGGAAGTCCAAAGGGAATCTTCGGAATGATCGGTCTCAAGGCCACTATGGTGTCTTCCAAGGGGCTTACCCTGAGAGTGTCTTTCCAGCCGAGTTCATTGAGGTCGGGTTTTCTGATGATTCCGTCCCAACCGGCGCGGTTCAGTACCTGCACGTCAAAAAGGTGAAAATGGATCGGGTGGGTGTCTACACCGTTGTGAGTGATCTTCCAGATCTGCGTTCCATCGTCGGCTGACGAGATCGGTGTGACGTCCACACCAGGTGGTAATTCGACCCCCTTGAGCACTTCGCTTGCAGGGTTTACGTACGGGTAGAGAATGAGGTTCTGCTGGGTTCCCGCCGTGGTCAGCGGCACTTCGAGGCCGAGGTTGCCGCTCATACGCCCGTATTCAAGGTCAAACGCCTCGCCCATTTCATCCTGGATGGCTTTTGTCTGGAATGGGATGGTCATGGATGTTCCCGCCGCTCCGTTGGCCAGGGTCTTGAAGGACAGCGAGAAGTCGAAGATCTGAACCGTACCGCTGTTGGGGCCATTATTCTGGAACGTGGTGCCGTAGGCAGAGTTGTAGGCCCCCTGCCCGACAATGATCGGATTTTGCCCCGATTCGAAGACGCCGGAGCCGTCTGCTTTGTGAGCGAAGGCTGTCTGGAGGGCGGTAAGGTTGAAGGCCGGAGCCGCAGGGCCGGCATTAACCTTGATCTGCATTACAGTGCGGGTGTTGGGGCCATATCCCGGGAGCGTCGGCGGTGCGCCGCCCGTGTCGCGCAGATCGGAGTTACCGGTGTAATAGTCATAGCGTGGGTCGCGTGCAGGGAAGGCTGCCGGTGCGTCGTTGTAAAGAATGAGAGTCTTGCCGGCGTACTGCGAAAAGTCGACAATGATGTCTGCTCGCTCGGCCGGTCCGAGTAACAGCGAGTGCTGGTCAACGTTGCCGGCGTTGAAAACCGTCGGGTCGGTCACCCAGGTTATGTGCTGGGGAGGGATGACCGCCGGGGCGGGGAGGAAGCCTCCTTCGGTGCCGATCTGTATCCAGTTCGGGCCAGCCGGGCTTATGGCTGTATCCGGCGTAGGGAAGACCCCTGCCGGGTCAGACAGGGCGGCCGCAACCTCTGCGGCATTCAGCGCGACCTCTTTCCCCGAAGCGTCCGCCTGGAAGAGTGACAGGTTGAAGAACCGGTCACTGGCCGCGTTCAGGATCCGGAGGCGGTATGTCTTCGGATCGACCGTGACCGTCGGATAGGCGGTGCCGTTAACGACCGGCGTGTCGTTGAATGCCTCCATCCCCATGGAGTTGAAGGGGGTGCCAGGCATCGTGGGCGGTTCGCACCACTGGACGTCGGGGTTGCAGTTGGGATCGGAATAGGGGTTTGCAATCGGCCCGTAGGCGATATTCTGGGTCGGCGGCCAGAACCAGGGGCCATAGGCCCAGCGGCCGTACTGGTTGACCCCAGAGATGTCGCCTGGGTTCTGTGCCGGCGAGTAGACATGGGGAAGCCATAGGTTGCCGATCCCGCCCCAGCGGGTCGCGTCCCACGTTTCATCGGATACGGCGAGTTGGGCGGGATCCGGCACGAAAGTCTTGTCCTGGATGACGAGGGGAATGGTTTCGGCAGAACCGGGGATGAGCCCGAGGCCGTTGGGGTTGTCTGCGGTCGCGGGGAGAAGCTTCTTCTCCGTGTCGTCGGTGATGATGTATGGGGCAGCCTCACCGGCATAGACGTTGAGTCGGGTAATGCCCCAGGCATGGTCGTGGTAGAACATCAACCGGGCGCTCTGCTGGTTGGTGTAGAAGAAGGTTATGGCACCCGGGCCGGGATCGGGCATATCGGGAACATTCTGGACGCTCACCCCGGTGGGGTAGGGGGTGTTCTCGTTGGCGGGCGTGGTCCACTGGTGCGGTGTTCCGTCACTGATCCATGGCGAGATTCCCCCGTGGAGGTGGAGCGTGGCACGGTTTTCAGTGTAGCAGCCCTCAGGTTTCGGGATTTCTCCGCACATGGGATTCTGTGGATCGAGTTCCATCATTCCGTCCATCATCGGGCCCATGCCCGAGCCCATGACCGTGGTGTCGGTTGGAATGAACAGGTTGCCTGCCACTCCGGTCGGGAGCAGGTTACGGAACAGTATTCGCACTGGTCTGTTCTTGGTGGCAACGATTGCCGGACCCAGGTAGTGGGGGGCGGTTACCCCGGTATAGTTGGCGATGGGAGTGCTCGAGCCGTCCAGTTGTGCATTGGACAGCGGTACCTGTGCTCCCGGGACGACGGATGTCGAGAGTTGGACGTAACCGCGAAGGAGCGTACCCGGCAGGTCGGAGTGCATCTGCTCCCGGTACTGGACCACAGCAATTTCATAGTAGTCCGACCCCGGATAGGTCGTGGTGTCTGGAACCGCCACCGGAATGTACTGGCCGAGGTTGTTGACCCCACCCTCAGAAAGTCCTGGCAGACCGTCGATAAATTTCCGAATGCCGCCGGACACAACGACGCCGTTACAGGCTTCCCCGGTGGGGCAGTCGGTGTCGTACGAGCACGTTGTCGCCACCGTGACGGAACATGTCCCCGGAGTTACAATGGTTGGCAGGGGGCTGTTGGCGTAGTTGGGATGGCTGAAATAGCGGGGCGCCTGGGCCGCTGTGGCCATCGACGGCACTAGGATGGTGAAGGCCAGGATCAGCAATACCGTAAGAATTGCATTCCATTGTTTCATTTCATGCCCCCTTGCCCGCTCCTCTCAGGGGCTGTCTTGTTGAAAGGTGCGGCGTGCTTTTTGCTCGCCCGCTCTGCCACAGCCTTCCTTTGGGCATGGGTCACACGCGCTTTCCGCCGCTCCTGTGACTTTGCGGCGCGCTCTTTCAGTCGCTCTGCGATGGCGGGTTTTCCTGTTACAACGGCGGGGTCCGACTGAGCGCGGGCTTGCCCGTCTTCCCAGGCAAGGGCAAAGGCGCCCAGCAGGAAACTCGTGATAATCAAAAATCTGTACCTGCTCATGTTCTTCCTCCTTTCGTAGTACGTATGGTGTGAAACTTCAGGGCGTCCCTGCCTATTGGATGTACGAGTTTCTTGATTTGCGGTATGTCAACTCATTCCGATAGAACTTGGATTATATGGGGATGAAAACTTTCTTGGCAGTCGTTGTATGCCGTTAAATAACTGTACATGGGATGCCAGTCAGGGCTTGAGTACCACCAGTGGTAGAAACATTTCCTGATTAGCACCAATCTTCCGCGAGATTCACCCTTACCCTCCTCTTGACGGGGGAGGGTAAGGGCGGAGGGGATTGATACTGATCAGCAATCGTCTTGAATTGCTGTTAGTCTTTCTTACGTGAAGTATATATCACTGCCCTGTAAATTGCTTGTAGGGTTGTTTTGGTTTGTTTTGTAAGTAATTTGCTTACAAATGTGATGTAATCATTTTGGAGGGTTGGTGTGAAGGTGTGTTTGAGTGAGTTGTCGGAAAGTGCAAGCAGCAACCGACGGAGTCTGAACGGTCTGGATGCGGAGCGACCCCGGAGAGAGGTCGCCTGCACCCTGTTCTGCTTTGCCCGTATGACGGATGAGCAGTATACCGAGGACTCCGGGATGCTGAAGGGGGACCTGTCGGCTCGTTTGCCGTGCCTGTGTGGTGCGTTTTGGCTCATTCCCTCTCCCTCCGCCGGGCACGGCGCTTTAGGGCGGACTCGCACTGCCTACGTCCCTCGTCGGTGCTGGGAGTCCAATGGCAAACCTCGGCCGGAATCCCCTCTTTATCCAATGCCACCATGGTGAAGTAGCCCCGGGCCGCCTCGCGGCTTTCCCCAGTGAAGACATCCTCCGCTTCCACCGTCACCGCCATGTCGATGGAGGTGCGGCCGGTGCAGACCACCCGCGCCTCCACCTTTACGACTTCGCCCACCCGCACGGGATGGATGAATGCGATCTCCTCGGCTCCGGCAGTGACCACGTCGCAGCGGGCGTAACGCCAGGCGGTGATGGCCGCCGCCTTGTCCATGAGGCTCATGAGCACGCCGCCGAAGATGCTTCCAGCCGGGTTGGTGTCCTGGGGGAGAAGGGTTTCGATAAGGGTCCAGTCTCGGTTCATGTGGATTCAGTCTCCTTACCTGTTCAACTTCGCCGCAACTTCCGCCACGTATTTCCCCTGATACCTGGCTCCGGCCAGGTCGTTCTCGCTGGGGAGCCGTTCACCCTGGCCGCCGGCGATGGTGGAGGCGCCGTAGGGGGAGCCGCCGGTGAGCTCATCCATCCGCATCTGACCGGCGAAGGCGTACGGGAGACCAACGATCACCATCCCCTGGTGAAGGAGGAACGTGTGGAAGGTGAGGATCGTGGATTCCTGCCCCCCGTGCTGGGTGGCGGAGCTGGAGAATACACCGCCGGCTTTACCCACGAGGCTTCCCTTCACCCAGAGACCGCCGGTGGCGTCCAAAAACTGGCGCATCTGGCCGCACATGTTGCCGAAGCGGGTGGGGGTGCCGAAGATGATGGCATCGGCTTCAGCCAGCTCGTTGACAGTGCAGACGGGAATGTGGGTGAAGGCCTTCTGGGGCTCGACGGCACCCATCTTCTCCAGCACGTCGGCTGACAAGGTCTCGGGAACCCGGCGGAGCACCGCCTCGGCACCGGGGACTTCGCGTACCCCTTCAGCCACGGCCTCGGCCATGCGGTAGATGTGGCCGTACATGGAATAGAATGGAATAAGCACTTTCATGGGGCATCCTCCTTCATGGTTACTTTCAGCAACATCAAGGGTACCGCATTCCGGGGGGGATGCAATCGGGCGGGGAAGTTTCAGCAGTTGTCGGCAGGGTGTTCAGTGGCGGTTGATGATGATCTGGCCGCCGGCGAGTTTTTTCTGGAGCCAGAGGCCCAGGTACTGCTTGATCATGGTGCGGGTGAGGGGAAAGAGGAAGAAGAGGCCGAGTATGTCGGTGAAGAAACCGGGGGTGAGGAGAAGAAGTCCGCCGATGAGAATCACGGCACCGTCAAGCATGCTTGCGGCCGGAATCCGGCCACAGGCCAGTTCCCGCTGGATGCGGCCCATGATGGCGAACCCCTGGGATCTCACAAGCCATGCCCCGGCGAAGCTGATAAGGAGAAGCAGGGCCACGGTCGGCAAGGCGCCGGCGAGTCTGCCGACTTTTATGAGGAGGTAGATCTCGATAACCGGGATGATGCTGAATATGAGGAATAGTTTGAAAAGCATTGGGAATGAAAAAGTCTTTTTCCGACTGCTAGCGGCCTGCGGCGCAGCGCCCTATGGAGCGGAGTCCGTGGTGACGCGAGCGGTCTTTTTCTCCGGTCAATAATTCACAGGCGGTCAGGTAGCCCAGGGTCAGGGAGAGCATGTCCGCCACCCCTCCCATGGTGAGGTTGAGTCGCGAGTACTCGCAGTTCAGCTCTTCGAGTAAGGAAATGTGGTCCCCATTCTCGGCGATAACCTGTTCAAGGCGCAGGCCGTCGCGGCGGATTCTGGCGAGGCCCATAGCTCCACCCCGGTGCAGGGTCGTGGTGTCCTCAACGGTCTGCATGAGGCGTGAAAGGGTGTGGAAGCAGGCAAGGGAGAAGCTGCCTGTCCGCCCGATGGCATCCAGGTAGGCCGGTACGCCGCAGTTGAAGAGCGACGGGAGCCCTCTTCGGGCCTCGCGCACTATGCCGCCGGTACCGTAACGGAGGCGTGCCGAACTGCCGTTGGTGGTGCCGGCTTCGCTCTGGGCAGCGAAGTACTGTGCGGCGACAGCCACCACTGCCTTTTCCATGGCTGATTCGTCATGGGAGCCGGCTTGCCAGCGAGCGTTGAGAAGAAGTCCGCTCAGGAAGATGTACCCCTTATGGGAATTGGTCCCGAGGACCTTGAACATGACTTCCTCTGCCTTCTGGCCAATGAGCGACCGGCAGATGAAATGTTCGTTGTCTGCCAGGGATCGGATCATTTCCTCCAGATAATCGGCCAGGATGTGGAGGGAGCGTTCCATCTTCGCCATGCTCAGGTCCGGATGGGAGCCGCAGTCGGCGAGATCCACGAGCCCAGGTTTCGGCGTGAGGTACAGGCCCATGGCCGCCCCTTTGATGAGGGCTTGGGCAAAGCGTTCAATCTCGGCAATGCGTGAGAAATTCATGGCACCTCTTGATTTCTGCGCTGATTTCAGTACCTCGGCCAACTGTTCAACGGACCCATACTAGCACGAATTATGCGTATTTGGATAAGGTGTATACGTTTATTTTTCAACGGAGAGTCGGATCAGTCCGAGATGGTGTTTCCTCCCGAAGCCTTGGCAGCGTCGAGGGCCGCAATTGCTGCTTCGACCAGGTGGTGACCGCGGGCTCCGTCAGCAGTTCCGGCAATGCCTCCGGATATGGTCAGAGGTGGAAGCATGCGGCCGTCATGAATGTCAATGACAGTATTGGCCACCCGCTGGCGGAGACGTTCAGCGATCATTGCGGCTGTGGCGCAGGTTGTGTCGGGAAGGAGGATGGCGAAGGAATCTCCTGCGTAGCGGGCCACCATTTCGGCGGGGCGGAGGTAGTTGCGCAGGGCCTCGGCAACGGCGCGAAGCGCCCGGTCGCCTCCGATGCGGCCATGTTTTTCGTTGAAATCGCGAAAGTTGTCGATGTCGGCCATTATGAGCGAGAGCGGCTTCCCGCTGGCTTCGGCGCGATTTATCTGGCGTTCAAGTATCCCTTCCAGCCAGCGGCGTGTATGGAAGCCGGTGAGGGGGTCCACGATGCTCTGGTCGTGGAGCGCATACTCACGCGCCGTTCCGGAGAAACTCTCGAAGGACCGGTTGCTGCTGCGCCGCAGGAGGATGCCGAGAAGGTTGCAGGCGGCGGAGTGGGATGCCTGGGCCAGGGACCAGATCAGATCTTCCTCCATAATCAGTATGCGGCAGGGTTCCGCTGAAACCAGCAGGCAGGGTACGCCGGGTTCTCCCACGGCAAAGGTTTCCCCCACGATGTCGCCCGGTTCCAGGAACAGGGGGTCTTCGGTTTCGCGCACATCGTAATGGAGGGCCAGGCGTCCTGCAAGGAGCACGGCGATACTGCGATCCAGTGGGCCTGCCCCTTCAAACTGCTCGCCCTTAGAAAGCTCCTTTACGGTGCAGTGGGAGAGGATCCCTTCCATGCATTCAAGGGGGACGAAGCGGAAGAGCGGTACCGATTCAAGTTCAGCGGTGCTGAATAGAGGGTTGCCTGTCATGTGTTTTTTGGGGCCGGGTAACCGTTCGCAACCACGTCCAGGTGGCCGTCGGTGGGGCAGAAAATGAGGCCATGGATCGGTACGTCCTTGGGAATGAGGGGGTTCTTGCGGAGAACGGAGACGACCCTTTCCACGTTTTCCTCAGGACAGGTGAAGGCCCCCATCCACTGGGCCAGGTCCGGCACTTGGGCCTCGATGACCGCCGGGTCCACGCCCCGTGCCACCATCCGCTTCTTCAGCACCTCGGCGTCGACGCTGGCCATGCCGCAGTCCTGGTGCCCGATCACGAAGATTTCTTCCACGCCGAGCATGAAAATTGCCGCCACGAGGCTTCTGATAACGCCGCCGCTCATGGGGTCCACAATGGTGTTGCCCGCATTCTTGATGACCTTGGCGTCACCCCGCTTGATTCCCATGGCAGGCTCAAGAAAGTCCACAAGCCGGGTATCCATGCAGGTAAAGATGGCAAACTGCTTCTTCGGGTTCTTGGGAAGGGGGGAAAGTGCGCCCGGACGGACGAATTTCCTGTTGGCTTCGAGGATGGTGTCAAGAAGAGTCAAGCTTCACCTCGCGAGTAAATTTGAATCACCATTCAATATACCGGCATCGGCAGTGCTGTCAATCGGTTCATGGCCCCGGGGGCCGCGGCGATTACAGCGGTTATCCCGAAAAAATTCTTTTGAAGCACGGGGCAACGGTCATTTCTTCGCATCGATCCCGTAGCTCTTCATCTTGCGGTAGAGATTGCTCCTTTCCAGCTCGATGGCGTCTGCGGTCCGGGAGATGTTCCAGTCATTTTCCTCCAGCTTCTGGATGATGAATTCCCGTTCGAATTCTTCCCGTGCCTCGCGAAGCGAGTTGGGTTCCTGAAGGCTTCCATGCCCCTCGCGGCCATGGGGGGCTCCTGCGATGGAATCGGGAATTTGCTCCGGGGTGATGACTTTCCCCGGCGTCATAATGACGAGCCGTTCGATGATGTTGCGCAGTTCCCGCACGTTTCCCGGCCAGTCGTATCCCTTGAGAATCTCCACCGTTTCGGGAAGCATCTTCTTGCGCTCCTGCCCTTCGCGCTGGGCAAAGATGATCAGGAAGTGCTCCGCCAGGAGCGGGATGTCGTCCCGGCGCTCGCGCAGCGGCGGTACCGCGAAGGGTACCACGTTGAGGCGGTAGAAAAGGTCTTCGCGGAAGTTCCCCCGCCGGATTTCTTCGGGGAGATCCCTGTTGGTGGCGGCGACAATCCGCACATCCGCCTCCAGGGTTCTGGCCCCGCCAACCCTCTCGAATTTCCCCTCCTGAAGGATGCGGATCACCTTTGCCTGGGTTTTAAGGGACATGTCGCCGATTTCGTCCAGAAAGATGGTGCCGCCGTCTGCCAGGTCGAATTTACCCTTTTTCTGGGCCACTGCGCCGGCAAAGGCTCCTTTTTCGTGGCCAAAGAGTTCGCTTTCGATCAGTTCTTCGGGGATGGAGGCACAGTTGATTTCGACAAAGGGCTTCTCCCGCCGGGGACTCCAGTGGTGGATTGCCCTGGCCGCCAGTTCCTTGCCGGTGCCGTTTTCTCCGGTGATGAGGACTGAGGCGTCAGTGGCGGCCACACGCTTGATCTGCTCCCGGAGATGGGACATGGCCGGGGTTTTTCCCACGATCTCGTGCCCTTTGAAGGCTGCCGTGCGGAGCGAGTCGTTCTCGGCCTTGAGGCGCCTTACGTCGAGCCCGTTTTTTACGGTTACCAGGACTTTCTCCAGGGAGAGGGGCTTCTCGATGAAGTCGTAGGCCCCCAGCTTGGTGGATTTAACAGCCGTTTCAATGGTGCCGTGGCCGGACATCATAATCACGGTGAGCAGGGGGTGGAACTCCTTGAGCGCCTGGAGCGTCTCGAGGCCGTCGAGCTTCGGCATCCAGATGTCGAGGAGGACCAGGTCGGGATTCTCCTTCTTTGCCATGTCCAGGGCTTCGAGCCCGTCCTGGGCGAAGATGGGCCGGTATCCCTCATCTTCCAGGATGCCGGCCAGGGCCGTGCGGATGTTTTGTTCGTCGTCGACGACGAGGATGGTTTCGTTCATGGAGTTTGTCCTGTTACGCCGTTACCGGCAGTTCGATGATGAATTTCGTCCCGCAGGGGGAGTTGTCCCGCACGCGGATGAAGCCGTTATGGTCGGCGATGATTGTGCTTACGATGGAGAGCCCCAGACCGGTCCCCGATGCTTTCGTGGAGTAGTAGGGCTCGAAGAGGCGCGGCTTGTCTTCCGGTGAAATGCCGTGCCCCGTGTCAGCCACGGTGATGACGGCCATCTTCAGCTCGGAGTCGTAGCGGCTTTCGATGTCGATCCGCCCTTCTTCCCCGACGGCTGCCACGGCGTTGTCGAGCAGGTTGATGAAGACCCTCTTGATCTGGTCCCGGTCAAGCTGGAGGACCGGCAGCTTTTCGTCGGCGCTGAAACCGAACGCAATGTTCCGGTGCCCCTGGCTGAAAAGGGTGAGCGCTTCGCGGATAATGCCGTTCAGGTCGTTGGGGGCGGGGTTTGAGGCCGGCATACGGGCGAAACTGGAGAATTCGTTCACGAGGTTTTTCAGCTCATCCACAGATTTGACGATCATGGCGGTGCATTCGTCGAAAACGGCATCTTCGGCGCCGAAGCGGGGGAGGTAGCGCTTGCGCAGTCTCTGGGCCGAAAGCTGGATCGGGGTCAGGGGGTTTTTGATCTCGTGGGCGATGCGCCGGGCAACCTCGCGCCAGGCCGCCATGCGCTGGGCCTTTATGAGCTTGGTCATGTCGTCGAAGACCACTACCGTTCCCAGAAATTCGCCGCTTTCGTCCCGCAGCATGGTCAGGTTGAAGAGAAGCGTCGCCCTGGTGTCGCGGAGCGGGAGCGTTACCTGGCGGCTGAAGGTGTCCTGCTTCGCCAGGACCATGTCGCGCAGGATACCTTTGATGGTGTCGATCTGGTCCTGCTGGAGAACATCCCGGAAGTTCTTTCCCACCACGTCGTGGTGGGCGATCTGGAGGTGCTCTTCCGCCGACTTGTTGATGGTGGTGATAACGCCGTGGCGGTCCACCGAGATGACCCCGGCAGCCACGTTGCGCAGCACGATCTCCATGTACCGGCGCCGCTCGTCCAGCTCATGGTTGCTGCGGACAAGCTCCACGTTGGTCTGGCGCAGGGCCTGCTGGTGGTTGCGAAGGTCTCCGGTCATCTTGTTGAAGGCGGCCACCAGTACCCCGAACTCGTCGCTCCCCGCCTGCTCAAGCTGTACGTCAAGGTTTCCTTCGGCCACCTGGCGGGTCGCCTCGGCCAGTTCCTTGATGGGGGTCGTGAGAGTGTTGGCCAGGTAGATGCCGAACCATACCGCCAGGAAGACGATTACCATGGTGATGAGGAAGAGGGTGAGGATGTACCCCGCCCGGATCGGGCTCTTGAGAATCTTCAGTTGCCGGAATTCCTCGTAGGAACTGGTGATCTCCCGCATCTTCTCCACAAGGGAGTAGGGTACGAAGTAGTTCACCACCACCACCCCGACCACCTCGTCGGCCCGGTAGGTGGAGTAGATGGGCATGATGCCGCGGATCAGGTCGGCTTTTCCCACGGTATTCACCCGGCTGAGTTCCTTGCCGTTGAGACCCGCTTTGATGTCTTCGGAAGAGGGGTTCGTGAATTCGCCGATGGGGACCCCGGGGTTCGATGCGCGCACGAGTTCTTCGTTCTGGGAGGAGTACACCTCCACGATGCCCAGGTTGTATTCCTGCTGTTTCTGGTGAACCAGTTCCCTGAGCTGGGGCAGGTTGTCCTCGTTCAGGAGCCGTCCGTCCCTGATGGTGTTGCTTATCTGGCGGCCGTAGTAGAGGGCGTTGGCGGCCGAATTCTTATAGTAGGTCTGGGCAACTTCCAGGGACTCGGCAAGTGAATTCTCGATCCGGGTGTTGAACCAGTTGCGTATGCTCTGGTTTACGTAGGTGGCTGAAACCACGAAGAGAAGCATAGTCGGAATGAGGGAAAGCCCCATGAAGGCGATGACAAGCTTTGTGCGGAGGTTGGCCCCCAGGGCCTTGTTTCGTCGCTCCATGAGGAGCTTGGCCACGTTGCGGAAGACCATGTAGATGAGGAGGATTATCAGAAGGAGAATGACGTTGATGATGCCGAAAATGAGGATATTGCTTCCCATCGGCACGTCGGAGCTGATGTTGGAGAGGTGAATCTCCGCCCGCATCAGCACAATAATCATCAGCACCGACACGGCGATGATTATCGCCTCCCGTCGCCGCTTCTTCCGCTCCTGCTCCGGCGGGGAAATCATGTCTGGTATGTGGTGCTTGTTTGTATCCATGGATGCGGCATCCTGAGTGTGGCGAAAATGCAACAGTGCCACTCTATACAACTGAGCCCATTAATGCAAGAGCTGAAAATGTTTGAGACAAAGATGCCGAGGAGGGATGTTGAGGAGAGGAGGACCTGTAAAGGTTTAAACGAGCGCAGTTTTTTTGTTTGCATTATCTAATTAGTATGCGATAATGTGTCGTTTTTGTCTCCGTGTTGTGGCTGCAGTGGTAGCCTTGCAATTTTGTCACTCCGCAAACCGGGACCAGCGCCGGAGACAAATCATATAAAACTGTGAAAAGACGGAGGAGAGAAGGTTTCATGAGGTATTCGATGGTATGCGCCTTACCAGTTATTGTTCTGGTGATGCTGTTGGGTCAGTTCCGCACGGAAGCGGCCTGGGCCGAAAGCATACGGGTGAATGGTTCAGGCAGTGCGCTGTATGTGATGAAGCCCCTGATCAAGGCATATTCCCAAGCCCATCCCGGCGTCCGCGTTGAAATGGAGAAGCCTCTGGGGAGTTCCGGGGCCATAAAGGCCCTCCTGGCCGGCATGTTGGATATTGTCGTCAGCAGCAAGGTTCTGAGGCCGGAGGAGATGTCCCAAGGCTGCATATCGAGTGCGTACGGCAAAATGCCTCTCGCTGTGGTTGCGGGAAAAAATGTGCCCCGAAAGAATGTCACCACTAAAGAGCTGGAGGACATCTATTTCGGAAAGGTCAAGAAATGGTCTAACGGTGAGCCTGTGCGACTGATCCTGCGACCCGATGCCGACATCGACACCGAAATCCTCGAGGGGCTGTCGCCGGGGATGGGGAAGGCGGTGCGGGCCGCTCATGTGCGTCGCGGGATGATCGTGGCGGTCACGGACCCGGAATCCGATGAAATGGTTGCAAGGATTCCAGGATCCATTGGCGCCGCAGCGTTGTCGGCGGTCATGGTGGAGAAGGCATCCTTCAGGGTTCTTACCCTCAATGGAATAAAACCGTCAGTCGAGAACTTGGCCAACGGAACGTACCCCTTGGCAAAGGATATTAGCTTCGTTACCAGAAGAAACGGTTCTCCCGCTCTCCAGAGATTCATCAATTTCATCTATTCGCCCCAGGGAAGGGCCATCGCCGGAAAGGCAGGCGTGCTCGTCACGGCAAAGGGCGGAAATACACTGTGAAAACCCGTTACAAGAGCCTGTTCCGCATTACCACCCTGCTAGCGGGTGCCGCCACTATTATTGTGTCGGTCCTGATACCGGCAGGCTATTTTCTGGTCTCGTACAAATCCTTGACGGGGAAACTAGAAATCCAGGCCGAGGTCAATTCGCGGGTCATCAACCGGATGGTAACGGCAAATCCCACGATGTGGCGCTTCGAAGAAATTCGGCTCATGGAGCTGATGGAGCGCCGTTGTCAGCCGGACATTCCTGAGGCGCGGCGGATTCTGGATCCCTGGGGGAAGATCATCGCGGAGAGTGCGGACCATCTGCGGCCGCCGCTGGTTTCCCGGAGCCAGCTGGTCTACGATGCCGGCCACGTGGTGGCGCGGATTGAAATTGTCCGCTCACTCGCCCCGCTGGTCCAGGAAACCGCGCTTGTGACCGTTGGTGCCATGCTGGTCGGAGGGCTCTGTTTCATGGTGCTCCGCACGCTTCCCCTGCGGGCCGTTCAGCAGTCGGACCATTCCCTGGCGGAAAGCGAGGCGAAATATCGTTCCCTCTACGAGTCCATGAGGGAGGGGATGGCGCTGCACAGGATCATCTGCGACAAGGACGGGAATCCCGTGTCGTTCGAGGTGGTTGACATCAACCCCTCATGCGAATCTATCCTGGGAATGGGGAAGCCGGCAATTGTCGGCATGGATGGGAGAGCGTTTTTCAACGGCGCTTTGATGGCCCACTTTGACGAGATAGTGCGCGGAGCCAATACCGGAAAATCGTTGATGTTCGAAGTGCCGATGCCGGGGGGGGGCCTCATTTTCGACGTATCGGTCTTTTACCCCGATGCGGGATACTTTGCGACCCTGTTCGAGGATGTCACGGAGAGAAAAAAATCGGAGGAGCAGATTCAGAGGCTTGCCTACTTCGATACCCTGACCGGTTTGCCGAACCGGGCACTGTTCTCCGACCGGCTGAGCCAGGCCCTGGCCGGTGCCATGCGCGACAACAGCAAGGTCGCGGTTCTCTTTATCGACCTCGACGGTTTCAAAGTCATTAACGACAATCTGGGGCACGCCAAGGGTGACGTGCTCCTGACGAAGATTGCACAGCGGCTGAGGGAAAGTGTCCGGCGCAGCGACACCCTTGCCCGTCTTGGGGGGGACGAGTTCACGGTCCTCATATCCTATACCGGTGAAGAGCGCAATGCCGCCCACCTGGCCGAACACCTTCTCGAAACGATTTCACCTCCCTGCGAAATAGGCGGCCACATTGTCTATACGACTTCGAGCATCGGCATAGCCATATTCCCCGATGACGGCAGGGATGCGGAAACGCTGCTGCGGTGCGCCGACATGGCCATGTACGCGGCCAAGGATGCCGGACGAAACGGCTACCATTTTCATTCCCAGGAAATGAACTGCAAGGCCCATGAGCGTATGGAGCTGGAAATGAGCCTCCGGCGGGCATTGGAGCGGGAAGAGTTCTTTCTGGAGTTCCAGCCCATCATCAGGGCGAGCGGTGACTGCCTGGTCGGCGCCGAAGTCCTGGTGCGGTGGCAGCATCCCCTCAAGGGGCGGATTATGCCGGGGACCTTCATCCCCGTTGCTGAAAACTCGGGGCTGATACTCCCCCTCGGCGAGTGGGTGATGCGCAAAACTTGCGAGAAGGTCACCGAATGGCGGAAAGCCGGCCTTCCCCCCGTAAAGCTGTCGGTGAATGTTTCGGGGCGTCAGTTCGAGCAACGCAACTTTGCCGCGATGGTCCGCGACATCCTGGAGGAAACGGGCGCAGATGGCGCGAGCCTCCAGTTGGAGTTGACCGAAACCAGCCTCATGAAAGATGCCGAAGCCACCGCCCGCGCACTGCACAGTCTCCGGGCACTGAACTTGAGAATTGTGGTCGATGACTTCGGGACGGGCTATTCTTCCCTGGGCTATCTCAAAAACTATCCCATCGATCACATCAAGATCGACGGTTCGTTTGTCAGGGACATATGCGATAACCCGGATGACCGGTCGATTGTGGAGGCAATCATTGCCATGGCGGACAAGCTCAACCTCAACGTGGTTGCAGAGGGGGTCGAGACCAGCGAACAACGGGACCTGCTGCGGAAGCTCGGCTACCAGGAGATGCAGGGAGCATTCTTCTACCGGTCATTGTCCGAAGAGACGTTTGTGACGCTGCTGCGAAATCCCCGGTTCAGCACGCCGCTAAGGGGCTTTGATTTCCTCTCTTTTGGCCCGGAGCTTTTTCAGGAGGGCTGGGTACCCGTCGTTAACGATGATCCTGTTGAATTGACCCCGGTAGTTTGAAACGAGGCTCACCCCCTCGATCACCACGTCGTAGGCCAGCCACTTGCCTCCCTTTTTCATGAGGCGATAGTCGAGGGAATATTCATCGCGCTTGGCGGTGACCACCTTGGATTTCACGTCGGCATACTCCCCGTCGATCCGCTCATTGACGTAGACGATCTTTTCCTGGTTGTAGGATTCGATCTTGTCGGCGTAGGAGTTCTCCAGAAGCGTCTCGAAGAGGGAGACGAACTCCTTCTTCTCGGCGGTGCTCCGGTCGCGCCAGTGGCGGGCCATGGAGCGCTGGGCCATCTCGCCGTAGTCAAAGACGGCGCCGATGGCCTTTTTCAGTTCCTGGCGACGCTTCTTCTCGTGCTGGGGCTTTTTCAGCTCCTTATCGGAAACGACCCGGACCACCTCGTCCACGGTCTTCTTCACCGTTTCGGTGGGGCTTGCCAGAGCAAAAGCCGGCCCGCCCAGGGCGAGGGCAATGAAGAGCGTCGGCAGGGTAAACCATTTCATAGCAAGGTACCTCCCTCCTTATTTTTCCAGCGGCAGGGCGCCGACGGCGTAGTCCAGGTTGGCCCGGGACATCTTCTGGTTGTAGATTGACTGGAAGTAGCCGGCCCGCATTCGGGCGTAGTTCTGGAGCCCGTCGAAGAGCTCCTTGGCCGGGCCGACGCCGAAGTCGAAGTTGGCCATGGCGGAGACGATCCACTTCTTGGCGTTGGAGTATGCGTCGCGGGTGGCGGTGATGCTCTTTTCCGATTCCTTCAGCTCCAGCCAGGCCTTTTTCACCTGGAGCGGGATGTTGTTTTCGGCGTAGACCCTGGTGGAGAGAAGCCGGTTGTACTGGGCGCGCTCCCCGGCAACCTTGGAGCCGGTGATGCCGAAGTCGAGCTTCCATTTGACCCCCAGGGCGATTCCCGACCAGAAGTGGTTGAACTCATCGGTGATGAAGGGGTTGTCGATGCGGCTCCGCTCCGGCGAGTAGGCCCCTGACAGAAGCCCCGCCAGGAAGATGTCGGGGTAGTAGGCTGCCTTGGCCGCTTCCACCAAGGCTTCGCGGGCCTTGAGCCCCTCCTTGATCTGCTTGAACTCGGGGCGCTTGGCCCGGGCTTCGTCGATGTAGACGGCTAGGTCCGCCACGGTCTCCTCGTCGGGGACGAGGCGCTCGGTGGCCACATCAACCGGGGCCTCCGGCGGCAGGCCGACACGGGTGCGCAGGGCCGAGAGGGCCAGTGTTTCCCCCTTGTCGGCCTCGGCCAGGTATTTCCCCACTTCGCCGTTGAAGGCGTCCAGCTTGTAAATGTCCAGTTCTTCCACGTTGGGGGAAGACTTGTCCAGAAGCTCCTGGGCCTTCTTGCGGGCCTTGTCAAGGTTCTCCCGCACCTCCAGAACCACCTCGCGCATTTCCCTGGCCAGGAGCACCCCGTAGTAGTACTCCTTGGTCTGGAGAGCCACTTCGTTGCGCCGCTGGTCCTTTTTCGCCCGGTCCACTTCGATGCCGTGGGTGGCCGCCTTCATGCTCTCGCTGATCTTGCCGAAGGTGTAGAGGGGCTGCACCAGGGTGGCATCGGCCCGGGCGAACCAGGTTATGGAGTCGGTGTCGTTTACCTCGTCAGGCGAGTAGACCTGATCCCCCCTTGCCTCGGGAACGGGCCCGAAGAGACCCTGCATTTCGATTTGGGGAAACCGGTACCCTTTGGCCTCTTCCAGCCTGGAGAGGGCCAGTTCGATGTCGGCCTGGGACTCGCCCAGTTCCGGGGCCGTGGCGATGGCGCCCCGGATGCATTCGTCGAGGGTGAGGACCTTTGCCGTGGGTGCCGGTTCGACGGCCGGAGCCCCCGACAGGGGGAGTGTTGCCAGACAGCATGCCAGTGCCGCTGTGCGAAGCGTTCTCATGGGTGTTCCTCCTCCATTACTCAACCTTGCCGTGGATGTACTTGCTCAGAAGCTCCTCCAGGTCCACGGCCGCCTCGGTATCCCTGATCCTGCCGCCGTTGGCCAGGATCTTTTCCGACCCCCCCGGCTTCAGCTTGATGAACTTGTCGCCAATGATTCCGCTGGTGCGGACCGAGGCGATGACGTCGTCCTGGAGTTTCACCCCGTTGGCGATCCGCAGGTAGACCCGGGCCCGGTCGCTGTATTTCGGGTCCAGCTCGATCCGGTCCACCCGGCCGATCTCCACCCCGGCAATCTCCACGGCGGCCCCTTTCTTGAGCCCCGAAACCGAATCGAATTCGGCGTAGACCTCGTAGTGGTTCCCCCCCACCAGTTCCATCTTTCCCAGCTTCACCGACAGCCAGGCTAGGCAGAGGATGCCGATGGCGACGAAGATACCTACGATAAGTTCGAGCGTAATCTTTTTCATGACATCACCCGTTTCAGATGAACTGGATTGGGCCTTCCAGGCTGCCGTTGATGAACTGCCGCACCACCGGATGTTCCGAGTGCTGGATTCCTTCCGGCGTGTCGGTGGCGATGATTTTTCCCCGGTAGAGCATGGCCACGGAGTCCGAGATGTCGAAGATTTCCGGAATCTCGTGGGATACGATCACCGCCGTATAGCCGTAGCGCTCGTGGGTTTCCCGTATGAGCTGGTGGATTGCCCGGCAGATGACCGGATCGAGCCCAGTGGTCGGCTCGTCGAAGAGGATGATCCGCGGGTTCAAAAGCAGCGCCCTGGCAAGTCCCACCCGCTTCTTCATCCCGCCTGACAGCTCGTCGGGATATTTTCTGCCGATCCCCCGGAGCCCCACGTTCTCCAGCGCATCGTGGACCCGGTCGTGGATCTCGGCCCGTGAGAGCCGCGTCTTTTCCTCCAGGGGGAACGCCACATTCTCGAAAACCGTCATGGAGTCGAAGAGGGCCGCGTTCTGGAACAGCATGCCGAACTTTTCCCAGACCCGGTTCATCTCGAACCGGCGCATGGCAGTGATGTTGTCCCCCTCCACGTGGACCTCGCCACGGTCGGGCCGCATGAGGCCGATCATGTGCTTAAGGAGCACGCTTTTGCCCTCGCCGCTGGGGCCGATCACCGCCGTGATCTTCCCCTGGGGGATTTCCAGGGAGAGGCCGTCCAGCACGACCTGGGAATCAAATGACTTGTGCACGTCAACGAGTTTGATCATAAGTCACAGCATTACCGACGTGAGGAAGTAGTCCCAGACCAGCACCAGCACCGATGACATGACCACCGCTTCGGTGGTGGCCCGCGATACCCCTTCGGCGCCGTGGCCGGCGTGGTATCCCTTGTAGCAGCAGACCCAGGCGATGATGCCGCCGAAGGAGATGGACTTCACTATCCCCGACCAGACATCCTTCCACTCCACGCTCCGCTCCATCTCGTGGAAATAGGCACCGGGGTTCACCCCCAGGAGCTTCACCCCCACCACATAGCCGCCGTAAATTCCTACCACATCGAAGATGGCGCACAGGAGCGGTACGGCTATCAGCGCCCCGAGAATCTTGGGAGACACGAGATACTTGAAGGGCTCCAGCGCCATGGTCTTCAGGGCATCGATCTGCTCGGTGATCTTCTTGATGCCGATTTCTGCAGTGATGGCGCTGCCGGCCCGCCCCACCACCATGAGGGCCGTGAGGACCGGCCCCAGTTCCCGGATGAGGGAGAGGGCAACCGCCGAGCCGAGCAGCCCCTCGGAGCCGAACTTGGCCAGAGTGTAGTATCCCTGGAGCCCCAGGACCATTCCCGTGAAGGCGGCGGTGAGGATGATGACGAAGAGGGACTTGGTTCCGATGAAGTGGATCTGCTTGAATATATGAATCGGCTTGCCGGGGCGAATGACGATGTTTACGAGGGCCAAGACGAGAAAGATCAGCATCCGGCCCATTTCCCGGACGATGAAGATGGTGGCGGCGCCAAGTTTTTCGAGAAATTTGCGGAGCACGGCAATCTCCCGCCGAATCGGAATGAATGAGAGAAAGTATAGGTCAAGAATGTCCGATGTAAAGGCCAGGGGAGACTAGATCGAGGTGCGGGAGATGCAGGTGGGGATGGAGGGGATCTGGCTCACCATTGCCAGGAAGAAACCGGGAGGCCCAGTCATTGACGCGGCCCTATCATATCTTGGTGACCCGCAAGAGCGGTACCCAAGAATTTCGACGCGACCTACCCCTGTCCTTAGTTTCCCAGGCGGTCAAGGAACAGGCTAAAGAGTTCTTCGATGAACGGGAGTTGGCTGATAAGTGAATGGTCGTCTCCCACCAGAAAGAGTTGCGCCTGGGTCCGGCGGGCGAAGCGAACGGCATTTTCCACGGGGATAACCTTGTCATCCCAGCCGTGGACGACGAAGGTTTGCCCCGCCCATGGCATCGGGTCCGTTTCTGCGTAACCGGGGAGATAGACGGCCGGCGCCATGAGGAATAGCCCCGCCGGCTTCACCTGCCGGGAGGCAACCGTTGCCACATATCCGCCCATGCTGGAACCGACGAGGATAATGGGACGCGCTTCCCCGGAGCATCGTGCCACGAGTCTGCGGACCCGCGCCTCCGGGTCCGGGAGATCGGTGTAGTCAATGCTCTCAATATCTAGTTCATGATTCCTTGCTATGGCTGATAGAGCCGATATTTTGGTTCCCCAGGGGCCGCTTTCCTTGCCATGGGAGAATATGACGAGGCTGCGGTTCACGGGATTGCCCCGGTGGATGAGCCAGCCTGGTTGACATGCGGGACGATGATGGGTGTAATTATCATTGCATTTGCTCCGGGAAATTTGGGTATTGCAGCGCGTGTGAGCATAAGGAATTCTAATGGGCTGCGAAGAAAATGCAACGAATCTTTAGTAACATTTTGGTAACTTCAATGATTCAAGGCAGTTGTGAGATGCTGGCGGTCGCCGGTTGCGTTTCCTGACACATTGCGTACAATGCCGTCGAGCAACCGGGCCGGAATTGGCCCTATGCCGGTTTTCCGATGGAGGGGACGGGATTTTCATGGATGAGCTGAAAGCATTAGGTTGGAATGACTGGTTTGCCGAAGGCTCTGCCGGTGGGGTGGGTGATGCCGGGGCCGTGGCGAGGGTGACGGCAGAATTGCGGGGAGAGTACCGGTTGCGGGGCGTCGAGGGGGAATTCCCTGCGCAGCTTGCTCCCCGTCTCCGCAAGGGGGCTGCGGACCGTCTCGACCGTCCAATGGTCGGCGATTGGGTCCTGGTTGAGCCGGGGACCGGCAATGCCGATGTAACGGTTCAAGATATCCTGCCGCGCCGGACGCTCCTTGCCCGCCGCGGAGCCGGTGGGGGGGGCGAGGTCCAGCCCATCGCCGCCAACGTGGATCTGGTCTTCATCGTCATGGGTCTCGACGGCAATTACAACGCCAGGCGTCTCGAACGTTTTCTCGTGGCGGCGCGGGAGAGCGGCGCCGAGCCCATGGTCATCCTCAGCAAGTCCGACCTCTGTGCCGACACGGCGGCGCGGGTGGCGGAGGCGGAGGCCCTTTCCCACGGCGTGCGCGTGGTCCCGGTGAACTCCCTGGATGGTGATGGCGTGGCGGTGGTGCGCGAAGCCCTAGCACCGGGGGTGACGGCCTGTTTCGTAGGTTCCTCCGGCGTAGGGAAGTCCACCCTGGTAAACCTGCTGGCGGGGGCTGATGTCATGGCCACCGGCGCCGTGCGGGAGCGGGACGCCAAGGGGCGTCACACCACCACTCACCGGCAGATGCTCTTTCTCCCCTGCGGAGCCATCGTCATAGATACTCCCGGCATGCGTGAATTCGGCCTCTGGCAGGCGGGTGAGGGGCTCGATGCTTCATTTCCAGAGATTGCCCAATTGGCACAGCAGTGCCGGTTCCATGATTGCAGCCATGCCCACGAGCCGGGATGTGCCGTGCGCGATGCCCTGGCGGCGGGGGAGGTGGATCCGGGGCGCTATGCGAGCTACCTGAAGCTCAGGAAAGAGGATGAGGAGGGAGCCGTGCGGGACGAAGTCGCTATACGGCAGGAGCGCAAAGGGAAAAAACGGCGGATTGCCATGGACTTGCGGGTGGTTCTGCGGAAAAAGGGTAAAAAGTAAGGTTATGCTACCCGCCCCGCCCGCAGCACCAGGGGCCATGCCACCTGCCGGATGTGGGCCGGCTCCCCCCATGCATTAGCCAGTTTTCCCGCCACCAGCTCCAGGGGATCTTTCCCTTCGACCCGCCGGTATTCCTTTACCGCCGACCATGTCTCAAAATAGCCCATGAGGTGTCCAAGGTCCCACTCCGCCGCCATGGCGAAGGGGGGAGCCTCGATCTCCGCAAAGGGGAAGGGGAGGGTGCGGTAGCCGGCGTCCACGTGGGCCCGCTCGGGGGGCCAGTAGGGGCCGATCACCTCACGGTAGAACCGGTCGACGATCCGGTCGATTTCTTCATCAATGGCAAGGAGGCCATAGGTGAAGGCTGCGAAAACGGCGCCCCCGCGGGCAACCCGGCGCACTTCGGGATAGAAACGGCCGAAATCGAACCAGTGTAGGGCCTGGGCGGCGATAATCAGGTCAACGCAGGCATCGGGGAGGCCGGTCTCTTCCGCCGGTGCCACCCTGTACTCCACCCGCTCGTGGGGTAGTGCGCTTTCGATCTGCCCGGCGCTTGGGTCGATGGCGTAGACCCGGCTGAAGTGATCCGCCAGGGCAACCGATGCCTGGCCGGTGCCGCAGCCGCAGTCAAGGGCCGCGTCGCGGTGGGCCGGCAGCCCCGCCAGCCAGGCAAAAAGCTCGCCGGGGTAGCCGGGGCGATAGGATCGGTAAGCGTCAGAATGTTCTGAAAAATAATCCTTGAATTGCTGGGGCATGGGCAGGTCACCTCGCCGCGAATCCGCCGGCAAAATCGATTACGCAACTTGTTTCAAAGTCCGGGTGAGGACCGCAGGCGATCCCCGCCACTTTGAAATCTGGGGCGAATACGTTCTTCCGGTGCCCCCGGTCCGGCACCCCGTCGTCGATGATGAGCTGCATCGCCACGCGGCGGGCATCGTCGGGGCCGTAGCTGATGTTCTCGCCGATGGTGCTCTGCCAGCGGCCGATGCGTTCGGCTCGGGCCCTCATCTCCATTTTGCCCGAGCCGTGGCCCAGGGCTCCCGTTCGGGCCTGTTCCCTGGCCAGTTCGTCAGCGACGCGGGCGAGCCCTTCCGACCAGGCCAGCGGGGGGATGGGGCGCTGCCGTTCCAGAAACCGCACCGCTTCATCCACGGCGGCAGTCCCCTCTTTCGTGACATACCGGATCCGGCTTCCCGGCGGTATGTGATACTTCCCCGAGAACTGAGACCGGTAGATGCGCAGATGTTGCGCATAGGCACGCGGATTGGTCCTGGCCGCGTTCAGCTCGGCAAGCACCGCCGTGGGCAGATCATCTCCGGCGGCCGCTTGAAACGGCAGCATGAGTAAAAATGCGGCCATGACGGTGGCCAGGGACAGTATTCGGCTTGTGGTGGTTATGGGCATGGCGTTTCCGTCCCGCAAGGGGGCAATGTTAAGAAAATAGATTACCGGTTACCGCGCAACAAATCAAATGAAGTAAGGTCGCCGCCTGGGGAAATGCGCTGCGGCTCATGTTGCGGTTACATGAATACAAAATAATGTTTTGAAAGAAGTCCTTCAGTCTGACGGGTTAGTTCCGATATAATCCGGTAGGGAGGGAGTCATGGATACCTATATTATTGATGCGGAACTTGAACACTACTTCGGCGAGCGCCTCTCCTCATCCAACAGGGAAGCCCTTCGCCGTCTCTACATACGGGCAACTTCCCGGTTCAGCGGCGAGGAGCTTGAGGAATACAAGCGGCGTCTCAGATCCCATGCAAAGGCCTATGCCAAGCTGGGACGGATGCTCCAGTCTCCTTTCCGCCATATGGAAACGGCGCTCTTCATGTCGAGCCTGACCCTGTTCGTGGCCGGAGTCGTAATGTTCGTCAGCGGTTCGTTCCCGGCCATAGTTGCCTGCTCCACTGCGGCCGGCTTTGTGGGGATGATCGAGTGCTACCGCAAGCTCGCCGAACATTGGTGGCGTTACGGGGTGATGGAGGCCGTCTACCGCGAGCTTGCCGATAGCTTGGCGGAAGGTTGAATGAAAAAGGCGTCCCGCGGGACGCCTTTTTTGTCGGATAGAGCCGTCAGGGGCGCCTTCTCAGGCGGCCCAGGCCGATTACAGCCCCTGCCACACCGAAAAGAGCGAGGGTGGAGGGCTCGGGGGCGGGATAAATCTGCGCCGTGCCTGTTCCCGCCAGGGTCCAGGGCGAGGCCTCCGGCTGGAATATGCCGAGCGGATTGATGGCGAGATCGCAGGAGAGGGCCAGTGGAGTTGCGATTCCCTTCTCCACATCGTCGGCGTTGAGGACGGAGGCCAGGCAGTGGTCCGAGGCGTTCGTCATGACCTCCAGCCCGGCAAACGCCTGGCCGATGAGAGCTCCCTGCATGAGGTCGGCCAGGGTTACGGTGGGGTCGGTGTGACAGTAGAAATACCCGCCGCCGATTCCCGCCGAGATGAAGGGGAGCCCGTCGGTTGCCGCGGCCATTCCAGCGGCGAGAGAGCCCCCCGTTGTGTAGGTGGTGGCGCCGCTCCCCTGGTCGAGCCACAGGGCCAGCATCTCCCCCGGTGCCAGGATTTCCGCCAGGTTGATCGTGCTTGAACCGTCGGTGAACGCCGTCAGATCCGGATTTCCAAATTCCAAATGGGCCAGTGGCGACGTTGGGACGAGCGGATCGTAGGCAAATCCACCGTCAACCAGGTATGGCGGAACGCTCAGAACCTTGTGGGCGTAAATACCGGTCAGTTGCGCTTCGGGGCTGGCAGTAAAAATCGTTTCCCCCCCGGCAGTGATTCGGTTTACGGAGATGATGCCCACCAGGTGGTCCCCCGGCGTCAGCTCCAATCCCGCCTTTTTGATCCCGTCCGCCCCAAAGACGCTCTCCACGTAGCTGAATTCAAGCGTATTCAAAATGTGGGGCTGGAAGACAATTGCCGTTGCCGGCAATGCCGTGCCTGTCACAAGTCCCGCAATAATCGCGCTCAATACCCCGATACTTTTCACCCGTCTGCCCTCCCTGGCAATGGATTTCCGCCCGCCCTGCGGCACTTGCGGGGGCAGACTCCGGAAGTTTCAGTAATCCCGCCCGGTTAGGGTCGGTTGACGAGTTGTATCATGAAAAATAATTAAAGGGAAGGGAGTCACTTCATCATCAGCAGGCTCAGGGCCATCACCATCATGCCCGACACGAGCCCGATAAGGCTGTCGTGCCCCTTGCCGTAGGCCTTGCTGGTGGGGAGCAGTTCGTCGAGGCTTATGTAGACCATGATGCCGGCCACCCCGCCGAAGGTGAGCCCCATGATCTGGGGGGGGATGGTGCCGCCCGTCAGCAGGCTGAGCGCCAGGAATGCCGCCCCGGCGCCGACGGGCTCGGCCATGCCGCTGAGGAGCGAGTAGGTGAAGGCCTTGCGCCGGTCGCCGGTGGCGTAGTAGATGGGGACGGAGACGCTGATCCCCTCGGGGATGTTGTGGAGGGCAATGGCAAGGGCGATGGCGGCGCCGAGGCTTGGGTTCTCCAGGGCCGCCAGAAACGTTGCCAGCCCTTCGGGGAAATTGTGGATGGCTATGGCCAGCGCCGTGAACAGCCCCATCCGTGCCAGGTTGGCCTGGTCGATCCGGTGGTCGTGGACCCCGGCGCGTTGCCCCACGGGAATGTCGGCTACCGTGTCGAAGGCCGGCCAGGCGGCCGCCGCGTCGTGGAGTGGGGCAGTTTCTTCCTCCGAATGGGTTTCGTGGGGGTTCTTCGCTGCCGGCACCAGGGTGTCGATGAGGCCTATGAGTGCCATGCCCCCGAAAAACGAGGCAGTGTTGATCCAGTGCCCCAGCCGCTCCCCGTAGGGGATCGCCAGAGCCGCCAGCCCCTTGGGCATGATCTCCACGAACGACACGTAGAGCATCACCCCGGCCGAAAATCCCGTCGAAACCGACAGGAAACGGTAATTGGTCCGTTTTGCGAAGAAGGCGATGGCACTGCCGACCCCCGTCGCCAGGCCGGCCAGGAGAGTCAATCCCAGTGCGTACCAGATGTTTGCCATGCATTAACCTTGATTGACGGGAGTGGAGCGGTCAGGTGAAAGTCTTATAGCATCCCGTGGAATTGTTGCAATCCCCGCAGTTTCCCATGACAAAGAATATTCCTCACTATGTTGAGGAATAATGTGCAGGTATCGGATGGCGATGAAGTTTTCTTCTTTTAACGGCCTGTTTTTTCGATTGTTTATGTTTTGGTATACCCTGTGAAACGGAAAAGGCAAGAACAGCGGGATTCCCGTTAATCCAAGGTGCAAGGAGAAAAACAATGAAAAAGTTTATCGTGACGGCAATGGCCCTTAGCCTCTTTTCCGCGATGCCGGCCCTGGCCGCCCAGCATGGCACCACCCACAAGCAGATGGATGAGAAGTGCGTTAAGGAATGCGAGATGCTGCTGAAGAACTGCGCCCAGGAGACCGACAGCCTCCAGCAGAAGATTGCGCGTCTCAACAAGGAAATCGCCAAGGGGACGACTGTCTATTCCGTTGATGAATTGAAAAAGCTCGAAAGCAAGCTGAAAGAAGCTAACCTGATCCTGAAAATCCTGATCGAAAAGCCGTAAATCTTTCCTTTAACGACCCTGGCGCGGCGGTACGTTTACCGTTCCGCCAGGGCCAGCCTAACTCCCAGCGAAGCAAAAACCCCCGCTGTCAGCCAGTCGAAATACCGCGCAACCCGCGGACGCGCCAGGATGAAGTTGCCGATACTCCCGGCGAAATAGCCGATCAGGCAAAAAATCACCACCGCCTGCACCATGAAGATGATCCCCAGAAGCAACATCTGGAGCGGGATGCGGCCCGCTGAAGGTGTAACGAACTGGGGAAGGAACGCCAGGAAGAACATGGCCACCTTAGGGTTCAGTACATTCATTACGAAACCGCGCCGGAAAAGGGCTGCGGCGGGAAGCTCATCCACCGCGGCAAGCCGGATTGCCGAGCGTTCTTTGAGAGTTTTGAAGGCCAGGTAGAGGAGATACGCCGCACCGGCCGACTTCACCACCGTGAAAGCAATCGCCGACGAATAGAACACCGCCGAGATGCCGAAAGCGGCCGCTGTCGTGTGCACGCTCACGCCGCTGCACATGCCGAGGGCCGTCACGATGGCCGGATTGCGCCCCCGGGCGATCCCCTGGGTTATGACGAAAATGTTGTCGGGGCCGGGGGCCAAGGTTAGGGCAATGGACGCGCCGAGGAAGGCGAGGATGGTGGCGAGGGTCATGGAGGATCCTTTCCGCAGATGAAGTGAGGCCTCATGGCGGACGGCATTACGGCCTTACCGGACGGCAGCGGCTGCTGCCTCCTGCTGCCGGCCATTATGACGAACTGGTCCCACCGGCGCAAGAACTCACTTCATGGCTGAGCAGGAGGCTATGCCGGGGAAGCAACGAATCAGATAACGCCAAGCACACGGCTTAGCGGTGCGGTCCTCAGCCGCCCCCGATGGAGCAGGCTGGCCCGCCAGCATGCGCGCCGCCGTCGCCGCTGCCGCTTATGGCGCACGCCGAAATCTTTCTCCTCACCTCGGACGACCCGCAGTGACTGCAGGCTGTCACCTCATCTCCGGCCCCCATCTTCCGGGGGCGGGAAAAGTCCTGCCCGCAACTCATGCACTGGTATTCATAGATCGGCATGGCATCATCTCCTTCTTTGATTCAATTATATAAAATATGCCATATATTCGCCTTCGAGTACAGGCCGGTTTTTCGGTTTTTTTTGTCATGAAATTCGGGACAGATTTATTTATTGCAAAGTTCGTTTTCTGTGATTTTTTCACGGATTTTCCTCGACAAAATCAAGCTTGACAAGGCAATGTTTGATAAGTATTTTTCATGATACTGTTCCTAATTACAATGCGAGTCAAACCAACAAGGGGGGTATTAAATGTCTAAATGTAATGGAATCTTTCTTCTTTTAATCTTGTTTCCGACTATATTGTTTACAAATGGTTGTGCAAATATTGTTTCAGGAAAAACTCAGTCAATAACTTTTCAATCAAGACCTGAAGTAGTTGATGTATATATTAATGGTCAGAAAGCCGGACAGACACCGTTAGTTACTCAAGTATTACGAAGTAAGACTACAAATGTAACTTTTAAGCAAGATGGATATGAAGAATCTACTATACAATTACAAACAAAAACTAATCCTTGGTTTTACGGAAACGTACTATGGAGTTATTTTAGTACTATTGGAACTACAGTTGATAGTGCAAGCAATGCAATTGTTGAGTACGAGCCGAATATGTATTTTGTTACTCTTGTGCAAAAAGGAGACAATATACCGGTTGTAGGTATAACTGATAAAAACTCTAAAATTGCGCGATATATTGTTGTTAACTACAAATCTATAGGGCAAGATCTATCCACTGAACGTGGAGAATATTTAGATACACTTCTAGTTTTACTAGCAGTAGAGCAGGAAAAACGAAAATTAACTATCGAACATTTGAAAGAATTGTATGTAAAAAGTGAATCAGCTATAGCTTATGCTCAAGAGATAGAAACAGAGTTCTCCCATAATTAATTATAACTATCTCTAAGCTATTTGAATTGACCAGGCCTGTAGAAATTTCTACAGGCCTCGTTTTGTTCGGCAACAATCATCGCTTCTTTGATTGGTTGATCCCCCCATAAGCCGTAAAGGATGGAAAAACCGGGACAGATTTATTTGTTGCTAATGAAGGGAAAAGATAAAGCGGTTTTTGTGCAGTTGTCCCGGATTCCCGGATTTCCGAAATCTGCCTCTGTCCAGGCTTGACAGAAATGCCCCGATTCCCAAAAAACTGATATAATCTCTTCCAGTGCGGCGCAACGCTCCATAGGGGGGAGGAAATCGGTGCAGAATATTCGCAAGTTCGTGATCCCGGAGATCGTCTATGGCAATGGTTCCCTCAGTCTGGTCGGCCAATACGCCAATCGCTTCGACCTGCAAACCGTGATGGTGGTGAGCGATCCCGGCGTGGAGGCAGCAGGGTGGACTGCCAAGGTTATAGACAGCCTGGCGGTTTCCGGAATTGCGGCAGTTCTCTTTACCCGGATCACTTCCAATCCCAAAGATCATGAAGTGATGGCCGGTGTTACTCTGTACCGGGAGGCGGGCTGCGACGGCATTGTGGCCGTCGGCGGCGGCAGCCCCATGGATTGCGCGAAAGGGATCGGCATCGTCAGCTCGAACGACGGCACCATTCTCGACTACGCAGGGGTGGATCAGGTGCCTTTCCCCATGCCTCCCCTCATCTGCATTCCGACCACGGCTGGCTCTGCGGCCGACGTATCCCAGTTCGCCATTATCACCGATACGGCCGGGCAGCGGAAAACCGCCATAGTGAGCAAATCGCTCGTGCCGGATGTTTCCCTCATCGACCCGTTGCTGACCATGACAATGGCTCCGGATCTCACCGCCTGCACGGGGATGGATGCCTTGGTCCACGCCATAGAGGCTTACGTTTCCAATGCCAGTTCGAGCTTCACGGATCTCCATGCCCTTGAGGCCATCCGGGCCATCAGGCAGAACCTTACGGCAGCGTTCAGGGAGCCGGCTTCGATGCCGGCGCGTGAGGCCATGATGTATGCCAGCACCCAGGCCGGAATATCATTTTCCAACGCCAGCCTTGGCGCCGTTCACGCCATGGCCCACAGCCTGGGGGGGATGCTCGATTCCCCCCATGGCGAATGCAATGCCCTCTTGCTGGAACATGTCATCCGTTACAATTTCCCTGCTGCCGCCGGGCGCTATCGAGCCATCGCCCAGGCGTTCGGCGTCGCGACTGCCGGCATGGACGATGAGTCGGTATGTGCCGCTCTGGTAAATGGCATTGCCGAATTCAGGGAGAGCCTCGGCATTGCTGCGACCCTTGGTGACCAGGGGGTGACGAGAGCCCATCTGCCGCATCTGGCTGCCAAGGCCATGGAAGATGCGTGCATGGTGACCAATCCACGCCGCCCCACCCGGCAGGACATCGAGAGGATTTATGCGGCGGCGCTCTGATAATCCTGAAAACTGGGAGGAACTGCGCAACCGGATTATCGGCATGGGAGAGCAGTCGTCCCGTAAAAGCTACTATCCGGAACTCAAGGCTCGGCTGCACGAACTGGAGGAAACCAAGAAGTCCCTTGCGGATGTAAATACCTTTCTCCAGGCAGTCATGGATGCCGCCACCGAAGCGGCCATAATCGCCACAACGCCTGATGGCACCATCACCCTCTTCAACCGGGGGGCTGAAAGACTGTTCGGGTACCGCGCCGAAGAAGTAATCGGCAGGCTGACACCCCTCAGTTTTTATCTCGATAACGAACCGGACCGCCATGGGGATGAGCTGAATGCTGCCTACGGTGTCTTTGCCGAAGGATTTAGGGGGCTTTTGGATCGCGCCGACCGGGAGGGCTCTGAAAAGCTGGAGTGGACCTGCCTCCATAAAGATGGCAGCCATATTTCCATCGAAATTGTTGTGACGCCGATCCGCGAAAATGGTGAAACTACCGGCTATCTTGGCATAGCTACGGACATCAGCCAGCGCAAGCAGGCCGAAGAGAGACTGCGGCTATCGGAGCAGAAGTATGCCAGCATCTTTCACTTGATGCCGGATATGGTCGGCATCACCCGGATGGAGGACGGTGTCTTCATCGAGGTGAACAAAGGTTTCGAGCAGTGGACTGGATGGAAAAAGGAGGAGATGGTCGGCCGCTCTTCACTCGATATCGGCCTGTGGTCCCCCGAGGCCAGGGCACGGGCATTGGCAATTACCCGGGAGCAGGGGCGGCTGGTGAATTACGAGTTTGTCCTCGGCACCAAGTCGGGGGAAAAGCGCTCTGCCGTAATGTCTCTGACCCCAATAACCATTCAGGGGGAAGAGTGCCTCTACTTCATGGTCCGTGACATAACGGAGAGCAAGCTGGCAGAGGCGGAGATCCTGCAGCTCAACGAAACTCTGGAACAACGGGTCCTCGAGCGCACCGCCCAGTTGGAGGCGGCCAACAAAGCCCTTGCTGAGGAAGTGGAGCATCGGCAGCAGATACAGGACAAAGTAGAGCGGCTCAACAGGGACCTGCAGGAACGAACTGAGTCGCTGGAGCTTGTGAACAGGGAACTCGAATCTTTCAGCTACTCGGTTTCCCATGACCTGAGGGCTCCACTGCGGCATATGGCCGGCTTCAGCAGGATCCTTCTGGAGGATTACGGGGAGAAGCTGGATGCCGATGCCGTCGGTTACCTGTGCAGGATTGAACAGGCCGGCGGCAAGATGGGGTTGCTGATTGATTCCCTGCTGCAACTCTCACGCATCAGCCGGACGGAACTGACTCTGCAACAGGTTGACCTGTCCTCCCTGGCTAAGGAGGTGGTGGCCGAATTGCGGGAGCAATCGCCGGACCGGTTGGTGGAGGTGGAGATCGACGATGGCCTCTCTGTTATGGCCGATCCGGTTCTGGCACGGGTGGCGCTCCAGAACCTCCTGGGGAACGCCTGGAAGTACACCCGTGGGGTTACGCCGGCGGTCATCGGATTTTTTGCCGAGGTAAAGGACGGCAAGAGATATTACTGCGTTCGGGACAATGGGGCGGGCTTCGACATGAGTTATGCGGGAAAGCTTTTCGGTGCCTTCCAGAGGCTCCACTCCGATCAGGAATTTGAAGGAACTGGCATTGGCCTGGCCACGGTTCAGCGAATCATTCACCGCCACGGCGGCGAGATCCGGGCCGAGGCGGAATCGGGCAATGGGGCAACCTTCAAGTTTACCCTTGGCTGATCAATCCCGGGAGCCGGTCCGTCGTCTTGTCGATGCCGGGAAAATTGCGTCGAATACGTTATACTGGGTAGCATCCTTCAAACAAGGAGCCCGGTATGACTATAATCCCTGCTCGCTGTAAATCCATTCTGCAGTACGTTGTTTCCCCTCTTCTTATGGTGCTCTTCATATTGACCGGTGCAGCCCTGGCTGCTGACACCTGCACCGGTTGCCACGCTGACGGGGCGAAAATGCTCAGTCTCGGCTTTCCCCACCTGACCGTGACCGCTGAGGAGGTGTCCCGGCAGGCGGGTATGGCCGCCGGCTGTGCCGACTGCCACATGGGTGATCCGGCAATGCAGGATCGCGAGGCGGCACACCGGGGTATGGGGCGGCTGCAACTGGTGCGCAAAAAGGGGCTGCTGGCCGAATCAGCGCAGCGCGAGGCACCCCTGGAGCTGACGGGCAATCCCATGACCCGCATCCAGCATCAGATCATCAGGGACGGCACGGTGGTCATCGACCCGAACGTAACCCTGGTCCTCTATCAGGACAAGCGCCGGGATAATCTTTCCCAGGATTTCGCCATGATGGAGAAGACCTGCGGCGCCTGCCATGCCAGGGAGTTCGCCGAGTTCACCCATAGCACCATGGGGCGCAACGCCAAGCAGAGCAGTTACAAAAGCTGGACTGACCCGCAGCGTGGCCCCCACAACTGCGGCGCTTGGTTCGACGGCAATTACGAGCGGATTGCGGCGAACACTGCCGTCCCCTTTTCGCGGGAGCAAAAAGCGCTGAACCAGCGCAGCTGCAACACCTGCCACGTGGGGTGCCTCGATTGCCACTACGATCCGCAGCCGAAGGACCCGGCCAACCCGAAGATGGGGGTGCATACCTTTAACCGGGTGCCGAAGCCGGAAAGCTGCTATGGAGGCGGCCGTGGCCAGATCTGCCATGCCGGCCCGGAGGAGCGGCGCCGGGGAGCGGGCTATTTCGGCGGCAGCTATGCCAACCCCGAAGGGATGGAGCCGGACATCCATCAGGTGAAGAAGGTAGGCTGCCTCGATTGTCACGAGAACAGCGTCTCCGGGAGCGGCCTGGGCCATGGGATGATCAAGCGGCAGGGGCGTTGCGACAAATGCCACGAGCGGCAGGTCGCCGGCCACAAACTGTCGCGGCACAAGTCGCTTTCCTGCGAAGCATGCCACATCCGGAACATTTCCGGCTACCAGGGAACCTACTGGGGGCCGGGGAAGCTGGCCGGTTCGGACACCCCCTACTTCAAGTACAAGGAATACTACGGGATTATGAAGGAGCCTATTTTGATACGCGATCAGAAAGGGCGCTGGATACCGGTGAAGCCGTTCCCCATGGTGGTCCTGAACCAGAAGAAGTCGGCGCTGAAACCTGGCCTGCACTGGCGCTGGCCCAAGGACTTGCCCGACCTCCAGCGCACCGATGACGCTTACGGTTATGTGGGGCTGTTCGGCGGGTTGCCCGAGAACAACCGGGCGCTGTTATGGATCCAGATGGACAAGGTCTCCCACAAATACGGGAAAAGCCGTCCCTGCTCCTCCTGCCACGAGTTGCCCGGCAATGAGCAGCGCCAGCGTGTGGCATGGGACTTCACCGACGCCGGAGCGTTGCCTTTCAGCGGCAGTCACACGGTGGTAGCGGGGAAGAAGGGGTTGTTCATCAGTGATATGCAGTCGGAAAAGATCGACGTGCTTGATGGCTACCGACTGTCCAGTCTTGCCCCCTGGTTCTATCTGAAGGACCGCTGGCAGATCGGGGGTGATTTCTCCCTGCCGTCGCTCAAGAACCGGAAGCTCTACAACCTGACCAGGGAGGATGCCGCCGCGGCGCGTCGGTCGATGGTGGTGCACTGACGGGGCGGAGAGCGCGCGGCCTGTCTTGCATGTGGCGCGGCAGGCGAGAAATTGAAGCAGCTTCCCCTGATTCATCTGCGGGGAGTGCAACAGGCATGGCTGCCGGGAAGGACGGTGATGGGGATGGGACGGCTTCTGGCAATGTTCGCCATCATGGCCACGGCACTGGTGCTGGGTGGCTGCGCGTCTAAAAACTTCATCGTGTTCAAGGAGGGGCGAAGTTTCTTTATTACCAGCGAAGATGCAGAACGAAAGCGGATTCTTTGCGGTTCCCCCGACATGGCCAACATAGTGAAGGATTCGGGGCTGCCGGCTGCGCTCCAGGATGCATTGCAAGAGGGCATTTGCTCCTTTCGGCAGGGAGCGCGCCCCCTGAGGAGCACCCTTGAGGGGATGACCGATGAACAGCTTTCGGCCTTGAAGCATGCTTTCCGGAAAAACGGCTACGAGATCAACCTGGTGGCGGATGGTTGAGCCGGCGTTTGACGGCGCCAGGATGGCGCTTTACGATCAGTTTTTATTCCGGGACCGCCGGTTTTCAGGCAGGCCGCGGCAGCAACATCATCACAGCGTGAACTGTCTGACCAGGCGCTGAAGCTCATCCGCCTGCCTCGAAAGCGTCCCTGCCGCGTCGGCGGTTTCCGTGGCTCCCTCTGCGGTCTGCTGGACGACAACGGTAACCTGCTGGATGTTTGAGGATATCTCGCCGGTGGTGGCGGTCTGCTGCTCGGCGGCGGTGGCAATCTGGTTGAGCTGCATGGTCACGTCGTTGATCTGCAGGAGTATCTGCTCCAGGGACTGGCCGGATTTGTCGGAGTATTCGGCTCCCTTCACCACTTCCGCCACGCTTTCGTCTATTGCCGCGACGGCCCCCCGGGTTTCCTGCTGGATGGCCTTGATCATTTCGGCAATCTCGCGGGTGGCGCGGGTTGTGCGCTCCGCGAGCGCCCGCACTTCGTCCGCCACGACGGCGAAGCCGCGACCCTGCTCTCCCGCCCGGGCGGCTTCAATGGCGGCGTTCAGGGCGAGAAGATTCGTTTGATCGGCGATGTCCTGGATTGTCCCGATGATCTGCCCGATCTGATCTGACCGGGCACCCAAGCCCTCAACGGTCTGCGCGGCATCCTTCACCCGGGTCGTGATGCGCCCCATGCAATCGGTTGCCTGGTGGACAACTTCCGCGCCCGTGCGTGCGGCGTCGCTGGCTCTGGAGGAGTTCTCGGCGGCGGTCATGCAGTTGTTGGCTATTTCGGCGGAAGTGGCGGCCATCTCTTCACTGGCCACGGCAACCGTGTTGGTCTGGGTCGCAACATTGTCCGTGCCGGCGGCGATCTGGCCGGCGTTGGCCTGAAGTTGCCGCGATGCCATGGCAACCTCTTCCGATGTGTGGGATATCTGGGAGACGATTTCGCGAATGGTCGTCTGAAGAGTGCCGATGGAGCGGATGATGTCGCTTATCTCGTTGTTGCGCTTGGGTGCGATTGTCTGCGTAAGGTCCCCGCTGGTCAAGTTCGCCAGGTAGCCTAGAATGCGGTTGAGGGCATCGTTGACCGTCTTGAAGAGCAGTGCACTGAATATAATCCCGAGCACCACGAAAACGGAAGTTGAAGCGACGGCCTGGCTCATGGTGAACGACCGTCCCGCCACCACGGCAAGGATGATGCAGACACTGTAGCACACACAGAGGAGGATGATACGCGTACGGATTTTCAGATGAAGGTATAAGTTGAGAAGGAAGCTCATGTTTGTCTCCGCTGTCTATCGGTGATTCTTGAGGTTTTTTATATCTATCGGCAAAGCTTATGATTACTTTTGCGAAAAATATACTTTTTGATAAAAATATCGAAAAAAACTGCGTTTGAATAGCATCTTCCGGGATTTTAGATAAAGTAAACGGGAAAAGCGGGATCATGTTTCGGAAGCAGGCTGTTTGCCGCCCACTCGTCCGGTGCCGATTATATCGATTATATTTATGGTTTCCCCGAGGCTGATTCAATGGTGAAAATACGCATATGCGTCAATGATATGATGCAGACGAACTATGTCTATTATCTTACGGAACCGACGGGCGAAAACTTTCATCCCGGCTTCAGCCCCGAGCTTACGCCGCGGGAAATGCTCGAACTTGGCGTTTTCGGCGGCAAGTACATGACTGACTGCACAGGGGAGTTCCCCGAAGACTGGTTTGTCAATGCCAGGCTTTGCCACGAGCGCCATGTGCCGGAGCTGAACTTCTTCGGGGTCAACGCCTCGAAACCGCTTTCCTACTGGAGGGAGAAGGGGTGGCTCCATACCGATGACCCGCGGGGATGGTTCCAGTGGTACTGCCGCTATTACCTGGGTCGGCGCTGCTCCGATGATGAGCGCCAGATCAAGCGGTGGAGGGCGATGGCACGGCATGTGGCGCAGTTGCGGAAGAACTGCCCCGAGGGGCTCCTTTCCTGCCGCCGGAAACAGCGCCAGGCGCTTCTGCACTGGGCCTACGACAGCCGTAAAATTTGAACTGCCCCGGACCGCCGGGGATATGGCCGCAGAAATGATAGCGTACATTTTTGCAAAAAAGTGTCCGGTCGGGTAAACCGTTCTCATCCCCTTTGCGTTAAACTGGACAACGAACGGGCATTACTATCCAAGGAGGATTACCATGAAAAGAATTCTTATTGCCCTTGCTTCCATCTCCATTTTGGGTATCCCGGCCATAAGCTCGGCGACGCCGCCCCGGCCTGGCGGATACCTTGCCGGCTTCCTGGGGGTGAACTTTCCTCGGGATGCCGATGTTTCCACTTATGATTATGCTTTTGATGAAAGATATGACGATGATGTCGAGTTCGATCCCGGTATCGCCGTTGGGGGTGCCGTAGGGTACGATTACGGGTTTCTCCGCCTGGAGGGGGAGATATCCTACCGGCATGCGGAGATTGACACTGTCACCGATGTCCCGAGCGGCGTAGCGTATAACGGCGTAGACGGTGATTTCGGAGCGCTGGCGTTCATGGCCAACGCCTTCTTCGACCTGCACAACAATTCCCCGATTACGCCCTACTGGGGAGGCGGCGTCGGCTTCGCAGTGCTTAGTGCCAGCGATGTCACCAGCGCAGAGGGCCTCCTCTACGAAGAGGGGGAGGATGCCGTTTTCGCCTACCAGGCGGGCGCCGGGGTGGAGATAGCCCTTAACCCGTTTATCTCCCTCGATCTGGGGTACCGCTACTTCGGCACGGCAAAGGGGACCATCGACGATGACTCGGACCTGTCGACTAAGTTTAAGCTGGAGAGCCATAATGCACTTATGGGGGTCAGGGTGAAGTTCTAGGCCAGTTTGCGGCAAGTATGGAAGATAGCCCGCTCAGTGCGGGCTTTCTTCGTCTGGGGCATGAAGGGGAGGTCATATGGAGCAGCGCATTCAGGAAGAAATCAGGCGTTTTGTGGCGAAGAGCCCCGCAAACCGTTTCCCCGACGACGACGGCCCCTATTTCGATGAGCCTCTCGTGGGTTTCGCCGCGGCCACGGATCCGCTTTTTTGCGACTACAAGGGGATAATCGGCGATTTTCATCTGCTGCCGGCCGAGCTCCTGGAGGGGGCGGCAACGGTAATCGTCTGGGTGCTGCCGGTTACGGAGGCGACGCGGATGAGCAACCGGATGGAAAGCGACCGGCCTTCCCGCAAGTGGGCGCTCACCCGCAGCCATGGCGAGACCCTGAACGGCCTGCTCCGCAGGCACCTGGTGGCGTATCTCGACGGTCTGGGCCACCGGGCCATGGCGCCCCAGTATTCCCCCCTCTGGCAGGAGTTTCCCGAAACTCTTGCCGGAATTGCCTCCACCTGGTCCGAGCGCCATGCGGCCTATGCCGCCGGGCTCGGCACCTTCAGCCTCTCCGACGGCCTCATTACCGAACGGGGAATCGCACACCGCGTGGGGAGCGTAATCACTGACCTGGTGCTTCCTCCCACACCCCGCACCTTTGCCGACCATCGCCACAACTGTCTGTGGTATCGTGAGGGAACCTGCGGCGTCTGCGTCGGTCGCTGCCCCGTGGGTGCCATCACCTTTGCGGGGCACGACAAGGTGCTCTGCCGTGAATTTGTCTACGGGACAGCTCCCCGCCAGGTTGCGGAGCGCTATGGCGTCCCCCATACCGGCTGCGGCCTCTGCCAGACCCGCGTCCCGTGCGAATCGATGGTGCCCCGCGGGAAAAAATCATTCGGATAGGAAATTTTAACTGGACGTGGAGTGTCGTGGCGCTTAATATGGAATGAATGTTCATTCCGTATTAAGAAAGTGTAACAATATGTTGAAACCTGACAAACGTGATGAAATCCTGCGCGCAGCCCTCGAACTGATTGCCGAGTACGGTTTCCACGGCGCCCCCATGGCAATGATTGCCGTCCGCGCGGGGGTGGGTGCCGGGACGATTTATCGCTATTTCGAGAACAAGGATGTGCTCATCAATGAGCTGTATCGGGAACTGGAAGATAAAATAAGAGAGTATATCCTGCCGGGATATTCGACTGAGAGGCCCATCCGCGAGCGTTTCGTGCACCTGAACACGAAGCTGTTCCGTTTTTTTATCGAATTTCCCCTTCATTTCCGCTATCTGGAACAGTTCCACAATTCACCATACGGGGCGGCTTACCGCAGGGACAAGATACTCGGTGAATCCGACGAGAAGGACGTGTTCATGAAGCTCTTCGAGGATGGGCTGGCGCAGCAGGTCATGAAAGATCTGCCCATAGTCATACTGTTTTGCCTCTCCTTCGGCCCCCTTATCACTTCGATGAGGGATCACATCCTCGGTTTCATAAGCCTTGATGATATCCTGATCGAGCGCATTACCGAAGCCTGCTGGGACGGAGTGAAACGGTAGTCTTGACGGCAGAAATCCTCCAGGCTTCGTTTTTATCTCTGGAGTGAATGTTCATTCTTTTTCTTGCGGCCGACAACTCCGAAAAATGGTGAACCTGCCTGCAAAGGGATGAATCAGATGATGTTGTTCATTGTATTGATGATGGTGGTTTGGGCAATTACCGCAATTATCGCGTTAGGCATGAAAGGCAAGTAACCGGTGCGTCGAACCGGAAATTTATTCACAGTACAGGGGTATCAAATGCAACTCACCTACAGAACACGACTGATTACCGTAACGGGATTCCTGCTTGCCGGCATGATGGTAGCCGGTTGCGGAAAGAAAAAAGACGCCGGCGGGCCTCCGCAGGGTCCTCCCGAAGTGGCGGTGGTTACGATCCAACCCCAGCGAGTGGCATTGACTACGGAGTTGCCGGGCCGGACGTCGGCCCATCTCATTGCCGAGGTGAGGCCGCAGGTCGGCGGGATTATCCAGAAACGTCTCTTTACCGAGGGGGTCGATGTGAAGGCGGGGCAGGTGCTTTACCAGATCGACCCCTCAACCTACCAGGCGGCTTATGCCAGCGCAAAGGCGGCCCTGGTAAGGGCGGAAGCCAATCTCATCCCTGCTCGGCTCAGGGAGGAGCGTTTCCGCGATCTTGTTAAAGTCAAGGCCGTGAGCCAGCAGGATTACGACGATGCCCATGCAGCCCTTAAACAGGCAGAGGCCGATGTGGCCAGCGCCAAGGCTGCGGTGGAGACGGCCCGCATAAATCTAGCCTACACCAGGGTGACAGCCCCGATTTCCGGCCGCATCGGCCGCTCCACCGTGACCGACGGGGCATTGGCTACCGCCAACCAGGCCCAGGCCCTGGCGACAATTCAGCAGATCAGTTCCATGTATGTGGATGTAACCCAGTCCAGTTCCGAACTGCTGAACCTGAAACGCAACCTGGCCAGCGGGCTGCTGAAAAACGGCGGTACTTCCCAGGCAAAGGTCAATCTGCTGCTGGAAGACGGAACTCCGTACGGATTGCCGGGGGTCCTGAAGTTCTCGGAGGTTACCGTTGACCAGAGTACCGGATCGATTACCCTGCGGGCGGTATTCCCTAACCCGAAGCAGACTCTTCTTCCCGGCATGTTCGTGCGCGCCATCGTGGAGGAGGGGGTGAGCGAACAGGCGATTCTGGTGCCCCAGCGTGGTGTAAGCCGGAATCCGAAGGGGGAAGCCACCGCCCTGGTGGTGGGTGCCGGCGACAAGGTCGAACAGCGGGTTATCACGGTTGTCCGGACGGTTGGGGATAACTGGCTGGTGAACGGCGGGCTCAAAGCCGGCGACCGCGTCATCGTCGAAGGAATCCAGAGGGCAAAACCGGGTACGCAGGTCAAGGCAGTGGCGTTCGAGACGAAGCCTGAAGCGGCGCCGGCCGCAGCCGTCGAGAAAAAATAACCGGAAAATCTACCACAGAGACACAGAGGCACAGAGAAATACTTAAAAAACCCAATTTTGGGTATTTAGTAAAAACTTGTCTTTATGCTTTTCTCCGTGTCTCTGTGTCTCCGTGGTAAATGATTTTGATTTTTTAGTAGAGTTCAAGGAGCTCACATGTCCCGCTTTTTCATAAATAGACCCATTTTCGCCTGGGTAATCGCCATCATGGTCATGCTGGCCGGCCTTCTGGCGATTAAGACCCTGCCGGTTTCGCAGTATCCGCCCATCGCTCCGCCGCAGATAACCATCAATGCCATGTATCCGGGGGCCTCGGCCCAGACGGTGCAGGATACGGTCACCCAGGTGGTCGAGCAGAAGCTTAACGGGATCGATAACCTGATCTACATGTCCTCAACCAGCGACTCGGCCGGGGCCGTGGCCATCAACCTGACGTTCAAGGCCGGCACCGATCCCAACATCGCCCAGGTGCAGGTGCAGAACAAGCTCCAGCTCGCGACCCCGCTTTTGCCTCAGATCGTGCAGAAGCAGGGGATACAGGTGGTCAAGTCCACCAAAAACTTCCTGATTATCGTCGGCCTGGTGTCGGAAGATGGTACCTTCAACCGGGACGCCCTGACGGACTATCTGGTGGCCAACGTTCAGGATATCATCAGCAGGACCGAAGGGGTTGGCGAGGTAACGGTCTTCGGTTCCCAGAACGCCATGCGGATCTGGCTCGACCCTGTCAAGCTGAACAATTACCGCATGACCGTAAACGATGTGACGGCAGCGGTGCAGGCGCAGAATGCCCAGGTTTCCGCCGGGCAGTTCGGTGGGAGCCCTGCGGTTCAGGGGCAGCAGTTGAATGCCACCATTACCGCCCGCACCCTGCTCAAGTCTCCGGCAGAGTTCAACGAGATCATCCTGCGTACGAACCCGGATGGTTCCACGGTAAAGCTTAAGGATGTGGCCGATGTCAAGGTCGGTACCGAGAATTACGACATCGAGGCCCGTTTCAAGGGGCACCCGATGGGGGGGATGGCGCTGCGGCTGGCTGCCGGGGCCAACGCCCTGGATACCGCCGAGCGGGTGAAGGCCAAGATGGCCGAACTGTCCAACTACTTTCCCGCCGGAATGAAGGTGGTATATCCATACGACACCACTCCCTTCGTCAAGGTATCCATCAAAGAGGTGGTGAAAACCCTGATTGAAGCGGTGTTCCTGGTGTTCATCATCATGTTCCTCTTCCTACAGAATATCCGGGCCACGCTGATTCCGACCATTGCGGTGCCGGTGGTGCTTCTGGGGACAATGGGAGTCCTGTCGGCCGCCGGCTTTTCCATCAACACTCTCACCATGTTCGCCCTGGTCATCGTCATCGGCCTGCTGGTAGATGATGCCATCGTCGTCGTCGAAAACGTGGAACGGATCATGTCCGAGGAAGGGCTCTCGCCCCATGATGCCACCATAAAATCCATGGGGCAGATCACCAGCGCCCTGGTTGGTATCGCCACCGTTCTGACGGCGGTATTCCTCCCCATGGCCTTCTTCGGGGGCTCCACCGGGGTTATCTACCGGCAGTTCTCCATAACCATCATCTCCGCTATGATCCTGTCGGTGCTGGTGGCCATGATCCTGACGCCGGCCCTCTGTTCCACGCTCCTTAAGCCGGTCGAACGTGGCCATGAGGCCTGTGAAAAGGGTTGGTACTGCGGTTTCTTCCGCTGGTTCAACAAGCGGTTCGACTGGGCGAGGGGGAAATACGAGGGGATTGTCGGCCGCTCATTCGGCAAGCCGATCCGGTACCTGGTCATATACGGCGGGATCGTGGCGGTTATGGTCACATTCTTCCTGCGGCTTCCAACGGCCTTCCTCCCCGATGAGGACCAGGGATTCATAATCTGCCAGGTGCAGCTGCCGGCCGGGGCCGCAAAGGAGCGGACCCTCAAGGTCATCGAGCAGATCGAGCACCATTTCCTGGAGAATGAGAAAAAGACGGTGGAGGCCATCATTACCGTGGCCGGGTTCAGCTTTGCCGGCCGTGGCCAGAACATGGGCCTCGCTTTCGTGAAGCTGAAGGACTGGGAGCTACGCCCCACTCCTGACCTGAGGGCGCCTGCCATTGCCGGACGGGCTATGGGAGCGTTCTCGCAGATCAGGGACGGAATGGCCTTCGCCTTTTCTCCCCCTGCGGTGGTGGAGTTGGGGCAGGCCAACGGTTTCGACTTCATGCTGCAGGACCGCAGCGGCCTTGGCCATGACAAGCTCATGGAGGCCCGCAACCAGCTGTTGGGAATGGCCATGCAGAACCCGAAACTGATGGCGGTCCGCCCCAACGGCCAGGATGATTCGCCGCAGTTCAAGCTGGACATCGACGACGTGCGGGCCGGGGCACTGGGTGTCTCCATGGCGAGCATAAACGAGGTGCTTTCCTCCGCCTGGGGAAGTTCCTACGTGAACGACTTCATTGAGAACGGCCGGGTAAAGAAGGTCTATCTCCAGGCCGATGC
>MTLE01000228.1_pt2 | contig 42429 bp, 33 predicted proteins | sample 1982461 | NCBI WGS metagenome assembly MTLE01 (sample SAMN05712605, study PRJNA340218) | biofilm metagenome | isolation source: sample SPL anode biofilm adapted to -200 mV | place: USA | collected 2012-02-03
CCAAGGCCCCCGCCCCGCCCGCCAAGGGCAAGGGCGCGCACCCCGTCGTCCAGGAAGCGCCGCTGGATTCGCCCTTCCCCCAGGGCTTCCACCGCTACACCCTCGACCGCTTCGTGGTGGGTCCCAGCAGCCAGCTGGCCTTCGCCGCCGCCAACGCCGTCGTGGAGAGCCACGGCAAGCCCAATTCGACCCTCAACATGAATCCCCTCTTCATCTATGGGGGCTCGGGCCTGGGCAAGACCCACCTGATGATCGGCATCGGCAAGGGCATCCTGGCCAAGGCGCCCAACCTCCGGGTGGCCTACCTGAAGGTGGACAACTTCTTCAACGAACTCACCATCGCCATCCGGGCCAAGAACACCGAACCCATGCGCAAGAAGTACCAGCAGAACGACCTGCTGCTCCTGGACGACGTCCAGACCCTGGGCCGGATGGAGCGGACCCAGGAGGAGATCTTCTATATCCTCGAATACCTCCTTCAGTACGGTAAGCAGATCGTCATCACCTCGGACAAGCCCCCCCAGCGCCTGGAGGGCCTCCACGACCGCCTCATCACGCGGTGCAAGTGGGGACTCACGGCCGACATCCAACCGCCCGACTTCGAGACCCGCGTGGCCATCCTGCGCAAGAAGCTGGACGACGAGGTCTTCAAGGACCTGCCCGAGGTCCCGGAGGACGTCATCACCTTCATCGCCCACAAGGCCAAGGGCAGCGTGCGCGACCTGGAGGGCCTGCTCACCCGGGTCGTGTTCCAAAGCAGCTTCCTGGGCGTCTCTCCCAGCCTGGGCGTCGCCCAGGAGGCCTTCCTGGGCCAGACGGGGTCCGAGGCCACCGCATCCATATCCATGGAGCGCATCTGCCGCATGACCGCCGAGACCTTCAACATCTCCTTCAGTGACCTCATGAAGAAGAAGACCCGGCAGCAGGTGATCCTCCTGCCCCGCCAGGTGGCCATGTACCTGTCGCGCGAACTCACCGCCGCCTCCTTCACGGAAATAGGCAACAGCTTCAATGGAATGCATCATTCCACCGTCATGAACGCCATCGACTCCGTCAAGAACCGCATGCAGAAGGATGCCGATTTCCACAAACTGGTGCACTCCCTTCTTAATAGCATCCAGTGACAATACTCATGTTAGGTCCAGTTTCCACAACCGTGGCCCGCCCCCCCTGTGGACCCGCTGTGGAGAAGGCCCGGCCCCGGGGATCCCGTTCCGGCTTCCGGGGGCCAATCCGCGACTCCGCAGCCGAGACCCACACCTGCCCAGAGGCGTCCTTTCCAGATACACTAAGGGTTTGACCGTCATTTCCGCAGGTTGGCCCGCCACTCAGCATAATCAGGGTGAATCATGAACTTTCAAGTACAGGTCTCCAAGGAACGTCTTGATAAGACGCTCGGGATACTCAAGCACGCGCTGGAACGCAGGGTGACGCTGCCCATCCTCCAGCACGTCCTGGTGGAAGTTCAGGACCACGAGATGACCCTCAAGGCCACGGACATGGAACTGGCCTTCGAGGCGGTCCTCCCGGTCGAGGGACGCGGCAACCGCACCGTGGCCATCCCCGGCAAGAAGTTCGTGGAGACCGTTCGGGTCTATCCCGACGGCCTGCTCACCCTCGAGTGGCCGGACACCGGCAACCGCATCTGGCTGCGCGCAAAGGGTTTCAACTCTGAGCACAACATCCAGCCCGGGGAAGGCTTCCCGGAGCTGCCCAAGCCCGAGGCCGGCCTTCCCAGCGTCGTCGTTCCCGCGGCCCTCTTCCGCAAGGCGATCAACCTCGGTTCCATCTCCGTCAGCAAGGACGCCACCAAGCCGGCCCTGTCCGGCGTGCTGCTGCACATGGGGCGGACCTTCATCCGCGTGGTGTCCACCGACGGATTCCGCCTGGCGGTGGTGGAAGTCCCCATGGAAACGGGCCTGGAAGCCGACGCCCGCATCATCGTGCCCCGGCGCGCCCTGGACCTGCTTCCCTCCAGTCTGGGGGACGACGGCCACCTCACCCTCTCCTGGGACGAGCGCAGCCTGTTCATGGACCAGCCCGGACTCAAGTTCTCCACCCGGCGGGTCACGGGCAACTATCCGGCCTACGAGAAGGTCCTGCCCTCCGAGCTCCCGCGCAAAGTGATCGTGGACAGGGAGGATTTCCTCAAGACGCTGCGCGTCGTGGGCCTGAAGAAGGACGACTACAACAAGAACGTCCGGCTGTTCTTCGAGTTCCCCAACCTGCGCGTCTTCTTCCAGCACCCCGACGAGGGCGTGAACCAGGGCACCATCAGCTTCACGGGGGAGGAAAACCCCCTGGAGCTGGCCTTCAACATCGACTACCTCACGGAGCTCCTCGAGCGCATCCCCGGCGAGGAGGTCGTCTACCAGTTCAAGGATGACGTCGGCCAGGGCATCTTCATGTCCCCCAGCATCGAGGACATGAGCTTCAGGTACATCCTGATGCCCGTTAAGTTCGCGAATCCCAGCTAACCAACACCCCAGGAATCCAGGAAAAGCGAGTATTGATGACCGAAGAAGTGAGCAAGGCCAAACAGCAGGAAACCGAACCCACCTACACCGCCGACAACATCACCGTGCTGCGCGACCTGGAGGCCGTCCGGAAGCGGCCCGGCATGTACATCGGGGACACGGACGACGGCAGCGGCCTCCACCAGATGGTCTACGAGGTGGTGGACAACGCCGTGGACGAAGCCCTGGCGGGCTATTGCACCCGGGTCGACGTCTACCTCCACGACGACGGCAGCTGCTCCGTGGAGGACAACGGCCGGGGCATTCCCACCGACCTCCACAAGGAGGAGAACCGCTCCGCCGCGGAAGTGATCATGACGGTCCTCCACGCCGGCGGGAAGTTCGACGACAACTCCTACAAGATCTCCGGCGGGCTCCACGGCGTGGGCGTCTCCTGCGTCAACGCCCTCTCCGAGCGCCTGTGGCTGACCATCTGGAAGGACGGCAAGGAGCACGCCATGACCTTCACCCAGGGCAAGGCGGACGCCCCCCTGGCCATCCTGGGACCCACCACGCGCCGGGGCACCCGGGTGCGGTTCAAGCCCGACGCCGAGATCTTCCACCTCAAGCTCGACTTCTCCTTCGAGATCCTCAGCCAGCGCCTGCGCGAGCTGAGCTACCTCAACAAGGGCGTCCACATCCGCATCACCGACGAGCGCAGCGGGGAGCACCACGACTTCTTCAACGCCGGCGGCATCGACGCCTTCGTGGAGCACCTGAACCGGAACAAGTCCGTTCTCCACAAGCCCCCCATCCACATCGAGGACACCAAGGCCGACATCACGGTGGAGGTGAGCCTCCAGTGGAACGACTCCTACCAGGAGACGCTCTTCTGCTTTACCAACAACATCCGCAACCGCGACGGCGGCGCCCACCTCGAGGGGTTCCGCGCCGCCATGACCCGGGTCATCAACACTTACGCCGAGAAGAACAACCTGCTCAAGTCCGCCAAGGTCGCCCTTTCGGGCGAGGACGTGCGCGAGGGCCTCACGGCGGTCATCTCGGCCAAGGTGCCGGACCCCAAGTTCAGCAGCCAGACCAAGGACAAGCTGGTCTCCAGCGAGGTGAAGGGCATCGTCCAGACCATCGTCTACGACCGCCTCACCAGCTTTTTCGAGGAGAACCCCCGGGAGGCCAAGGCCATCCTGGAAAAGGCCATCGAGGCGGCCCGGGCCCGGGAGGCGGCCCGCAAGGCCCGCGAACTCACCCGGCGCAAGGGCACCCTGGACAGCGCGGGCCTGCCCGGCAAGCTGGCGGACTGCCAGGAGAAGGACCCGGCCCAGTCGGAGATCTTCCTGGTGGAGGGCGATTCGGCCGGCGGCTCGGCCAAGCAGGGGCGTGAACGGCGCACCCAGGCCATCCTTCCCCTGAAGGGCAAGGTCCTCAACGTCGAGAAGGCCCGCTTCGACCGGATCCTGGGTTCCAACGAGCTGCGGATCCTCATCCAGGCCCTGGGCACCGGCATCGGCGCCGAGGACTTCAAGGTGGAGAACCTCCGCTACCACAAGATCGTGCTCATGACCGACGCCGACGTGGACGGGGCCCACATCCGGACCCTGCTCCTGACCTTCTTCTACCGCCAGATGCCCGAACTGGTGCTTCGCGGCCACCTGTACATCGCCCAGCCCCCGCTCTACAAGGTCAAGAAGGGCAAGCAGGAGCGCTACCTCAAGGACGAACGGGCCCTGGAGGAGTACCTGTTCAACAAGGCCCTGGACGGCTGGGTCCTGACCCTGCCCGACGGCAGCGAGCACCAGGGCCCCGCCCTCGTGCGCGAGATGAAGAAGTGGGGCGAAGTCAAACACTTGTATGAAAAGCTGGACCGGCGCGGCTACGCGCGTCCCCTGGTGGACGCCCTCCTGGAGGACGGCCTCCTGGACGAGGGCCGCTTCGGGTCCGACGAGGAGCTGGGGCAGCTCATGGTGCGCCTCCTCGCCAAGAAGCTCGGCGAATGCGAGCTGGAGACCCTGCCGGAAGAACTGGTGGACGGGGTCGCCATTCCCGCCGTGCACCGCCTGCGCGTGACCCGCATGCACCTCTCCCGGCCCATCACCCTCTGGATCGACGAACAGGTCTCCCACTGGGGCGAATTCCGCCGGCTGAAGGCCCTCCATGCGGACCTGGCCGTCTTCCAGGGGGGCGCCCTCAAGCTCCGCCGGAGCAACGCGCCCGCGGCCCCGGTGGAAGGCGAGGAGCCCGAACAGGGCATCACGACCCGGTCCCGGGAGCTCAGTTTCGCCAATGCCGAGGAGATGCTCGTTATGATCCTCGAGGAAGGCAAGCGGGGCCTCGGCATCCAGCGCTACAAGGGCCTGGGCGAGATGAACCCCGAGCAGCTCTGGGAGACGACCATGGATCCGGAGCGGCGCACGCTGCTGCAGGTCCAGGTGGACGACGCGGTGGAAGCGGATGAGATCTTCACGATCCTCATGGGCGACACCGTGGAACCCCGCAGGCGTTTCATCGAGAACAACGCCCTGCTGGCCGAGAACATCGACGTCTAACTTCCCCTTGAAAACCCTGCCTTTTTCGCCCCTGTTCCACGTGGAACGAATGGAAGACTGAATGACCCAGAACCAGCGAATCGAGCCCATCGAGATAGAAAAGGAAATGCGGAAGTCCTACCTGGATTACGCCATGAGCGTGATCGTGGGCCGGGCCCTCCCCGACGTGCGCGACGGCCTCAAGCCCGTGCACCGGCGCGTCCTCTACGCCATGAAGGAAGGCGGCAACGACTGGAACCGCGCCTACAAGAAGTCCGCCCGCACGGTGGGCGACGTGATGGGCAAGTACCATCCCCACGGGGATTCGGCCATCTACGACACCCTGGTGCGCATGGCCCAGCCGTTCTCCATGCGCCACGTCCTGGTGGATGGCCAGGGCAACTTCGGCTCCATCGACGGCGACAGCGCGGCGGCCATGCGCTACACCGAGGCCCGGCTCTCCCGCCTGGCCAACGAGATGATGTCCGACCTGGAACAGGACACCGTGGATTGGGGGCCCAACTACGACGACAGCATGGAGGAGCCCCTCAGCCTCCCCACCCGGTTCCCCAACCTGCTGGTGAACGGCAGCCAGGGCATCGCCGTGGGCATGGCCACCAGCATCCCTCCCCACAACCTGCGGGAGTGCTGCAACGCCCTCATCGCCCTGGTGGACGACCCCACCCTGGGCCTGGACGGCATCATGCAGCACATCAAGGGCCCCGACTTCCCCGGGGGCGGCCTCATGCTGGGCACGGAGGGCGTCCTGGACGCCTACCGCACCGGGCGCGGGCGCTGCATCGTGCGGGCCAAGTCCCACGTCGAGCAGATCAAGCGCGCCGGGGACCGGGAGCAGCTGGTCTTCACGGAGCTGCCCTACCAGGTGAACAAGGCCACCCTGCTGGAAAAGATCGCCGAGCTGGTCCACGAGAAGAAGATCGACGGCATCAGCGATCTCCGGGACGAGAGCGACCGCGAAGGCATCCGCATGGTGGTGGAGCTCAAGAAGGGCGAAGCCAGCGACATCGTCCTGAACCAGCTCTACCAGCTGACCCAGCTCCAGAACTCCTTCCCCATCACCATGCTCTGCATCGTCAACGGCCAGCCCCGGATCCTGACGCTCCGGGAAGTGCTCAAGGAGTTCATCGGATTCCGCCGCGAGGTGGTGACCCGGCGCACCCTCTTCCAGCTGCGCAAGGCCGAGGAGCGGCACCACATCGTCATGGGCCTGCAGATCGCCCTGGACCACCTGGACGCCGTCATCAAGCTCATCCGGGCCGCCGCCTCCCCCGAGGAGGCCAAGCAGGGCCTCATGGACGGGGCCTTCGCGACCGCCGCGGCCATCAAGAAGAACCCCGGCCTCAAGCTTTCCGAGCGCCAGGCCCAGGCGATCCTGGACATGCGCCTCCAGCGCCTCACCGGGCTGGAGCGGGAGAAGATCCTCGAGGAGTTGCGCGAACTGGAGCAGACGATCGCCTCGCTGAAGGCCATCCTCAACGACGACGCGCTTCTCATGCAGGTCATCCGCGAGGAGTTCCGCAGCGTGGCCGAGCAGTTCGGCGACGACCGGCGCACCGAGATCTCGGCCTTCTCCGGCAACATCCGCATGGAGGACGTGGTTCCCGACGAGGAGATGGTGGTCACCATGTCCAAGGCGGGCTACATCAAGCGCACGGCCCTGGCCGCCTACCGGCGCCAGAAGCGGGGCGGCAAGGGCAAGCTGGGCATGAAGACCAAGGACGAGGATTTCGTCGAGCGGCTCTTCCTCACCAAGGCCCATGACACCCTGCTGGTGTTCACGGACCGCGGCTACGCCTACGCCCTGAAGGTCTACGACCTGCCGGAGGCCGCGGCCTCCACCCGCGGCAAGCACATCAAGAACCTCATCTCCCTCAAGGACGACGAGAAGGTGGTCACCCTCATGGCCCTGCGGGAATTCCCCGAGGACAACCACCTGATCTTCGCCACCGCCGACGGCACGGTGAAGAAGACGAGCCTCAGCGCCTACGCCAACATCCGCTCCAACGGGCTCATCGCGCTCAACATCGACGAGGGCAACAGCCTCGTGTCGGTGCGGGTCTCCAACGGCACCCAGCAGATCCTCCTGATCAGCGCCCTGGGCAAGGCCATCCGCTTCCCCGAGGAGGATGTGCGCGCCATGGGACGCACCGCCACGGGCGTCCGGGGCATGCGCCTGGGCACCGGCGACGCCATCGTGGACATGGAGGTGGCGGATTCCCTGCCCGACCTGCCCGAGGGGGAGGTCGCCGACGAAAGCACCGCCTCCCACGGCATGCTCCTCACCGTCACCGAGAAGGGCTTCGGCAAGCGCAGCCTGCTCCAGGACTACCGCCTGCAGGGCCGGGGCGGAACCGGCGTCATCAACATCCGGGCCGGCGTTCGCAACGGCAAGGTGGTGGGTTCGGTGCTGGTGAAGGAGGGCGAAGGCTGCCTTCTGATCTCCCAGGAGGGCATGGTCATCCGCTTCAGCATCGACGGTGTCCGAAAGACCGGACGAGCGGCCATGGGCGTGAAGCTCTTCGCCCTGCCCTCCGACGCCGACCGGGTGGTTGGCCTGGCGAAGATCGACGCCAGCGCCCAGGCCCTGGACGAGGAGGAGGACGGCGTGGAAGGCGAAACCGGCCAGCCGGGTCCCGACGAGACCGGGGAACCCCAGAAGCTTGGGCTCGACTAGGTAGACGTACCGGAGCGTCCGCCTCGCCCCCCCGGGGGTGAGGCGGACGCCCTGCGTTTACGGCGTGGATGCGCGGGACGAAAAAGTCTGGGCGGAACGGCGCAAGGCGACCCATGCTTGGGGTGCATCCTGCGGGAAAGGAGGCTCCCGTGCATTTCCACCTCCCCTACCACCCCTTCCAGAACCACCCCATGGTGCCCGGCGCCTACGTCGCGAACCTCGTGCTGATCCTTCTGAGCATCCTGGTGGCCCTGGCCATCGGTCCCCTTCACCCGTAGCGGGAATCAGGCTTCTACGTGGTGGGTAGGCTGGCCCAGACGATGGGCCGGCCCTGGTGGCTTTCCGCCAGGAGCACGCCCTTGCCCACGAGGTCAGAGACATCCGGATAGCCGGCCATGATCTCCTGCAGGGATTCGGGCGCGTCCAGGGCCTCGTGCACGCCCACCCAGGTGTTCCGGCCCATGGTTTTGGCCGCGTAGAGGCATTGGTCGGCCACTTCGGCCACCTTCTCCCAGGCCACCCTGCCGGGTTCCCGGCGGAAGAACGGGTAGGAGGCGAACCCGATGGAGCAGGTCTTGTGGATGTGCTCCCCGTTGCCCAGGTCGAAGTCGAAGGCCTCCACCTGGGACCGGATTCTTTCCGCGACCAGATGGGCGTCCGTACGTGAGGTGTGTTTGGCCACCACGAAGAATTCCTCACCGCCCCAGCGCACCACCGTGTCGGAATCCCGCATCGTCTGGGAGAGGATGCCGGCGAACTGCTTGAGGACATTGTCCCCGGCCACGTGGCCATGCTGGTCGTTGACGGCCTTGAAATGGTCGATGTCGATCATGAGGAAGACCACATCGATGTTGGCGACCATGCGCTCCTTGCCCGCTTCCGACCTGCCGGCCCTCTGCAGGCGGTTCACCTGGGCCAGGTCCTCGGCGATGCGGGTGGTGAGGTAGCGGCGGTTCGCCAGGGAGGTGAGCGGGTCCCGCAGGCTCATGTCCGCCAGGGCCTTGTTCGCCGTTTCCAGCCGGCGCCGGCTAAGCACCAACACCCCGGCGATGCCGAATCCCAGGCCGCCCAGGGCGATCCACAGGAGGCGAAGGCGGGACTGGTTGCGCCGGTCCCGGCGGAGGGCCTCGATCTCCAGCTGCTTCTTGTCGTTCTCGAAGGCCGCGCTGGCATCGGCGATGTGCTTCAGGTCCTGGGACGCCTTGAGGCTGTCGGCGAGGGACTTGAATTCCACATGGGTCTCGTAGGCATGCTTGAAGTCGCCGGCGAAAGCGAACTCCTCGGCAAGGCTCCCGGCGATCTCCGCGGTGTCGTTGACGGCTCCGGATTTCTGGAAGTGCTCCAGACCCTCCTGGATCGCCTTCAGGCCTTCCGCGCTGCTGCCAAGCCGGTTCAGCGCGATGCCCCGGTTCACCTTGCACACGGCGATCGAGCCCGGGTCCTGGGCGGCGACGGCCAGCTTCATGGCGGCATCGGCGAACTTCAGGGTCCGGCGGTAGTCCTTCTTGCCCAGGTATACATCCGCCATGTTCACGGAAACCAGGAGCTGGGTGGCCGAATCGTTGACCTTGCCGGCCAGGTCCGAGGCGGTGCGCATTTCTGCGAGCTGGCGGTCCGAGTCGCCCATGGAGCCGTAGGCGTTGGCCAGGGAAAGATGGAAGGGGGCCTGCAGACGCAGATCGCCCAGGGATTCCGCCTCGGCGATGGCCGCCCGGTGCGAGGCCACGGCCTCGTCGAACCGGCGCATGAAGACGTAGAGGTAGCCCATGCGGTCCAGGATCTGGGCGTGGCCCTTCCGGTCATCGACTTCCTCGCTGATCCGCTGGGCCTTCTGGAGGGTCTGGATGGATTCGGAAAGCCGCCCCAGGTTCCGGAGGGCCGTGGAGAGGTTGCGGTAGGCGCGTGCCAGGAGCCGGCCCATTTCCACATCCTTGGGTGCTCCCTTGCGGTAGGTTTCCAGGGAGGGGATCAGGGTTTCGGCCTGGGCCTTGGACTCGGCGAAATGTTCGGTGGCCAGGAGCAGGTTGGCGGCTTCCACTTCCAGGGCGAAATGATCGCGCTGATTCCCGGTGCGGCCCACCAGTTTCCGGGCGCGCTCCACCGTCTCGGCGGCCTTCTTCAGGTCCTTGAGGACGATGGTGTCCCGCAATCGGCCAAGGAGGAACCAGGTCTCGGTTTCGGAATCCGGTTCGCGGGCAAGGAGGGCAAGGGCTTCATCCTCCGCAGCCAGCGAGACCGAGGGATGGGAGCGATTGTCCGACTCAACCTTATTTCTTAAATAAAGTAGCTTGGCGCTTGTCAGCGCAGGTTCCTGCGCGGACAGCGACGTGCCTGGAAGGACCCAGAGAAGGGCCGGAAGGCACATGACTCCCGGTACCATCGATCTGAAATGCCATGGATGCATGGTTTCAATAATACTTGGAAGCATCAATCTTCGAGATATTCTTTCCAGTCTCCGTTGAAAAGTTCAACCCCGTCCCGTTCGAGCCGGGGCAGGCGATCGGGCGTAAATACATAAACCCAGGCACCGTAGCGGTGGCCGGAATCCAGGACCACGGGGAGGACGATCCGCGTGAACAGCCCGCCTTCCACGTCCTCCAGCGGGTCCAGGTCCTCCAGGGCGCTTTCCAGGGCCGCCTCGTCCTCGTAGCCGACGAAGGCGCCCGCCACCCACCCGGCTCCGGGGGGAGGCTGGGACGGCTCTTCCTGGGCCACCATGGCCGGGAAGCCATTGGCGGGGAGATGGAAGAGCCGGCCAGGAACGTGGGCCGCCGTGAGGCCTTCGGGGTTGGTTCGCATCAGCCAGGCGTGGTTCCGGCCGCCTTCCCGCATGGGGCCGTAGACGAAGATGCCGTCGGCCTCCACTACCCCTCCGCGGCCAGGAGCCGGCGCACCTGGTCCAGGAGATCCTTGCTGCGGTAGGGTTTGGCGAGAAAGCCGGTGGTGGGCGTGGCGCGGGTCAGTTCCGGCCGGGTGTCCGGGGAGAAACCGCTGCTGATGAGAATGCGGGTCCTGGGAGAGGCGTGGATGATCCGGTCCATCACCTGGAAGCCATGGAGACGGGGCATGACCAGGTCAAGGATGACCAGGTCGAACCGGCCGCCCGATTCCAGGAAGGCGTCCAGGCCGGCCTGGCCATCCACGGCCTCGGCAACGTCATATCCGGAATTCTCCAGGATCTCCCGGGCCATTTCCCGGATGAGCGGCTCGTCGTCCACCACCAGGATCCGGCCATTGGATGGGCTGGCCATGCGAGGTACCCCTGAAGGCTATTCGGGAATGGGGAACAGGCCCGTCTGCTCGAAGACTTCCTGGCGGATGCGGGCCGTCGCCGCTTCCTCGCCGCGGTGGCGCAGGGCCAGGTCGATCCAGCCGGCGATGCGTTCCATCTCGGGCTCCTTCATGCCCCGGGTGGTGATGGCCGGCGAGCCGATGCGGATGCCGGAGGGCTTGAGGGGGGGGTTGGGGTCGAAGGGGATGCCGTTCTTGTTGACGGTCATGCCGGCCTTGTCGAGGGTCTGCTCGGCCTCGTTGCCCAGGATGCCCTGCTGGAAGACGTCGATGAGCATGAGGTGGTTGTCGGTGCCTCCGGAGACCACCCGCCAGCCCCGCGCCATGAGGGACGATGCGAGGGCCGCGGCGTTGCGCACGACCTGCTCCTGGTACGCCTTGAACTCAGGCTTGAGGGCCTCGCCCAGGGCCACGGCCTTGGCCGCCACCACGTGCATGAGGGGACCGCCCTGCACGCCGGGGAAGAGGGCGCGATCCAGGTCCTTGGCGAAGCGCTCCTTGCAGAGGACGAGCCCGCCGCGGGGGCCGCGGAGGGTCTTGTGGGTGGTGGTGGTGACGAAGTCGGCGTGGGGAACGGGGCTGGGGTGGTGCCCGGTGGCCACCAGGCCGGCGATGTGGGCCATGTCGACCATCATGAGGGCGCCCACCTCGTCCGCGATGGCGCGGAAGGCGGGGAAGTCGAAGGTGCGGGAGTAGGCGGAAGCGCCGACGACGATGAGCTTGGGCTTGTGCTCCAGGGCCAGGCGACGCACCTCGTCCATGTCGACCTTCTCGGTCTCCCGGTCCACGTGGTACCCGATGAACTTGTAGAGAATGCCGGAGCTGTTCAGGGGGTGGCCGTGGGTGAGGTGGCCGCCGTGGGCCAGGTCCAGGCCCAGGACGGTGTCGCCCGGCTTCAGGATCGAGAAGTAGACAGCCATGTTGGCCTGGGCGCCGCTGTGAGGCTGGACGTTGGCGTGCTCGGCCCCGAAGAGCTGCTTGGCGCGGGTGCGGGCGAGGTCCTCGACGGTGTCGACGTTGACGCAACCGCCGTAGTACCGGCGGCCGGGGTAGCCCTCGGCGTACTTGTTGGTGAAGTGGCTCCCCATGGCCTGCATCACGGGCCGGGATGCGTAGTTCTCGGAAGCGATGAGCTCCAGATGGTGGCGCTGGCGCTGGACTTCAAGCTCCAGGGCCTGGAAGATGGCAGGGTCGGCGACTCGCAGGGCCTCGTACATGGGCATGGCAACACCTCATAGGTTTCCGACAGAAATCTTCTCACAAGAAGCGCATAAAAGCGCGTTCCCGTCCGATCTGCCAAAATGAAAGGGAAAGGTGGCCCATGCCCATTCTGCCCCCCAGCGACGCCAGCGACCTGGAAAGCTTTGAACATCCCCTCGCCTCCCGGTACGCGTCCAAGGCGATGGTGAGGCTGCTTTCGCCCCTGTACCGCATGCGCGTGTGGCGCCGCCTTTGGATCGCCCTGGCCGAGAGCGAAGCCGAGCTGGGGCTGCCCGTGACGGCGGCCCAGATCGCGGAGATGCGGGCCACCCGGGACGCGGTGGACCTGGAAGCGGTGGCCCGCTTCGAGGCCTCGCTCCGCCACGACGTGATGGCCGCCATCCACGCCTGGGGCGAGCAGGCGCCCAGCGCCCGCCCCATCATCCACCTGGGGGCCACCAGCTGCTTCGTCACGGACAACGGGGACCTCCTCATCGCCCAGGAGGCCCTGCGGCTGATCCGGCGACGGCTGCAGGACGTCATCGCGGGCCTCCGGGACTTCGCTTCGGCCTGGCAGGACCAGCCCTGCCTGGGCTTCACCCATTTCCAGCCCGCCCAGCCCACGACGGTGGGCAAGCGCGCCACGCTCTGGCTCCAGGACCTGCTCCTGGACCTGGAGGACCTGGACCACGTGCTGCGCACGACGCCGGTGCGCGGCCTCAAGGGCGTCACCGGCACCCAGGCCAGCTTCCTGGAACTCTTCGACGGCGACGGGGCCAAGGTGGACGACCTGGAGGCGCGGTTCTGCGCCAAGGTGGGCTGCGCGGCCATCCCCGTGTCGGGCCAGACCGCCACGCGCAAGCTGGAGGACCGCATCGGACAGGTGCTCTGCGGCATCGCGGCGTCGGCTTCCAAGTTCGGCTGCGATCTGCGGCTGCTGCAGCACCTGAAGGAGGTGGAGGAGCCCTTCGAGAAGAGCCAGATCGGCTCCAGCGCCATGCCCTACAAGCGCAACCCCATGCGAAGCGAGCGCATCGTGAGCCTCGCGCGCTTCGTGACCGGGCTCCTGCCCAGTTCGTACCAGACCACCTCCACCCAGTGGATGGAGCGCACCCTCGACGATTCCGCGCACCGGCGCCTCACCCTCAGCCAGGGGCTCCTGGCCGTGGACGCCATCCTGGTGCTGCTGCGCAACGTGACCTCCGGGCTGGTGGTTTACCCCCGCATGATCGAGGCCCGGCTCCAGTCGGAACTGCCGTTCATGGCGGCCGAACTCCTGCTCATGGAGGGGGTGAAGCGAGGGGGCGACCGACAGGATCTCCACGAGCGGTTCCGGGTGGCGTCCATGGAGGCGGGTCGGCGCATCAAGGAGGAGGGGCAGCCCAATACGCTTCTCCGGTTGCTGGCGGAAGATCCAGCGTGGAACATGAATGAATCGGAACTGACGGGCCTCCTGGATGCCCGTCGTTTCACGGGCCGCGCCGGGGAGCAGGTGCGCGCCTTCCTGGCCCAGGAGGTGGCTGCCGCCCTGGCGGACCACGAGCCGGCCGATGCCGCTTCCGTACGTGTTTAGAAAGGTATTTCATGCTTAAGCTTGCCGTCATTGGCGCCGGAACCCTCCTGGGGCGGGAACTGGTGGACACCCTCGAAGCCCGGGATTGCTCGGTGCTTCCGCTCTCCCATGGCCCCACGACCGTGGAGGAGGAACTGGGGGACGTGGTCATCTTCGCGCCCAGCCCCGCCCTCCTGGAGGGGATCGAGCTGGTCATCCTGGCGGAGACGCCCCTTCCGGAGGTCCTGGAGGGCTTCCAGGGCCGCGTCCTGGACCTGCGCCCGGACGCGGAGCCCTCCCTGGACCCCATGCCCCTGCAGGGGGCCTGGCCCAAGGGCAAGCTCGCCCTGCGGAACCGCCCGGCGGTGGAGCAGGTGCTGGCCGCCCTTCCGAGGCTGGTGGGGGGCATCGGTGAGGTTGGGGGCACCCACCTGCGCTCCGTGGCCTTCCTGGGCGACAAGGGGCTGGACGGGCTCGTGGAGCAGACCCTTACGGTGCTGAATGGGGAGGATCCGGAAATCGAGAAGCTGGGTTACCGGGCCGCCTTCGAGGTGATCCCCCAGATCCCCCGGGGCCGGTTCGTGGAGGTGCGGGTACCCGCCTTCCACGGGGACCTCCTGGTGCTGCACCTGACCGCGGCCCCCGGCGCGGTGCTCACCCAGCTGGAGGCGCCCCAGGGCGTCACCTGGTCGACCCACCCGCCCTCCTCCCGGGAGGTGGCGGTGACCCCCGAGCTGCTGGCCCACCTGGGGCTATCGGACGAGGGGCGCGCCGGCGTGCTCACCCTCGGTTTCGACCCCATCCTGTGGGGGACGCTCATGCCCGTGCTGCGTCTCCTCGAGCTCTAGGACCATGGCCAAGCATCTGGACGAACCGCATGACCGGGGGGACTTCTTCAAGTCCCTGGGCACCCTCATGGCCGGGTTCGTGGCCATGCGGGTGGAGGACGCCGTCACGGGGGCCGGTCCATCCCTGCTGCGGCCGCCGGGGGCCCTGGACGAGTTCGATTTCCTGCTGGCCTGCACCCGGTGCGACAAGTGCATCGAGGCCTGCCCGCAGGACTCCATCCTGAAGGCCGGGGCCCAGACGGCCCTGGCCACGGGCACGCCGTACATCCTCACCCGGAACATGCCCTGCTTCCTGTGCACCTCCCTGCCCTGCATCACGGCCTGCCCCGACGGCGCCCTGGTGTGGCCGAAGCGGAAGGTGGGCGACCAGGCCCTGGAGGGCCCGCCCGCGGTGAAGATGGGCACCGCGCGGGTCAAGCCCCGGCTGTGCCTGACCTACGAGCGCGAGGGGGAGACCAGCCAGCCGTGCACCACCTGCGTGGACCGCTGCCCCTACCCGGGCGTGGCCATCCGCATGGGGGAGGCCAAGGAGGGCGCCCTGCCCCACCCCGAGGTGGTGGCGGAATTCTGCACCGGCTGCGGGCTCTGCTCCTTCGGGTGCCCCACCCCCGAACCCGCCATCGTGGTGGACGCGCGCTAGGGTCGTTTGTTCCACGTGGAACAGGCGGTTCAGATCCCGTATTCGGACCAGCGCCGGCCGATGCGTTCCAGGATGGCCTCGGGGAACACCAGGTCGCGGGGCCATTCCCTCTGGAAATTGTCCATCTTCAAGCTCTTGCGGGTGGCGTCGATGCCGACCTTGCTGCCGAAGGCGAAGCGGTCGCTGCTGTGGTCCAGCACGTCCAGGGGGCCCTCAGTGAAGAGGAGGTCCCGGCGGGGGTCCACGTTGCTGGTGACCCGGAAGAGCACCTCGTTGGCGTCGTGGGGATCGATGTCCTCGTCCACCACCACGATGCCCTTGGTGAACATCATCTGGCCCGTGCCCCAGATGGCGTTCATGACCTTCTGGGCGTGGCCGGGGTACGCCTTGCGGATGGAAACGATGGCCAGGTTGTGGAAGCCGCCGGCCGGAGGCAGGTGCATGTCCACCACCTCGGGAAGGACCATCTTAAGTAAGGGCAGGAAGATGCGTTCTGTGGCAAAGCCGAGGTAGGCGTCCTCCTGGGGGGGACGGCCCACGATGGTGGCGGGGTACACCGGGTTCCGGCGGTGGGTGATGGCTTCCACGTGCAGGACGGGATAGTCGTCGGCCAGGGAGTAGTATCCCGTGTGGTCCCCGAAGGGCCCTTCCCGGCGCAGCTCCGCGGGGTCCACCCACCCTTCGATGACGATCTCGGAGTCCGCGGGCACCTCCATGTCGTTGGAGACGCACCGCACCATCTCGACGCCTTCGCCCCGCAGGAATCCGGTGAACATGATCTCCGAGAGGAAGGGCGGCAGGGGCGCGGTGGCCGCGTACGACAAGGCGGGATCGCCGCCCAGGCTCACGGCCACGGGCATGCGCTCTCCGGGAGCGTAGCCGTGGCGGGCGCGGGCGCCGTCATGGTGGAGCTGGGTGTGGAAGCCCAGGGTGTGGTCGTCGTAGACCTGGAGGCGGTACATGCCCATGTTGCGCAGGCCGCTCTTGTGGCGCGTGTGGCTCAGGCCGAGGGTGATGAAGGGGCCGCCGTCCTCGGGCCAGGTGGTGAGCACGGGAAGGCGGGAGAGGCGGGCCTCCTCGCCGCGCCACACCACCTCCTGGCAGGCGCCTTTGCGCACCGTCTTCGGCATCCAGGCCCCCACCTCGGCCAGCACCGGCAGCTTGGAGAGCTTGTCCAGGAAGCTCGCTCCAGGCTTGGGCATGGCCTCCTGGATGAGCTTCTCGATGCGCGCGGCCACGGCGTCCAGGCCCCTGGGATCGCCGTCCACGCCCAGGGCCATCTCCATGCGGCGGAGACTGCCGAAGACGTTCATGGCCACGGGCATGTTGGCGCCCTTGACGTTCTCGAACAGGAGCCCCTTCCCTCCCCCGGGGGCCTTGCTGACGCGGTCCGCGATGGCGCCGGCCTCCAGATGGGGATCGACCTCGGCGCGGACGCGGGCGAGCTCGCCGCGCGCGTCCAGCCGGGTCAGGAAGCTCTGGAAGTCCTGGGTCATGGTGCACCTCGAGCACCAGTTTCCATGGAAACGGGCTGCGGAGGCAACGCGGGTCTAGCTAGATGGTTTCCAGGAGCCAGGGCGCCTTGGCCACGGGGGCGGCCTGGATGTCGATCCAGCCCGCGGGGAGCGGGTTGCCGGTCCTGCCGTTGTGGTGCAGGGTGAGGAGCTTCATGCCCTTCTCGACCCGGTCGCCCACGTTGGCGTGCACCTCGATGCCGATGCCCAGATCCAGGACGTCGTCCTTGGAGGAGCGTCCGCCGCCCATCTCCATGGCCTTGATGCCCAGGCACCGGCTGTCCACGGCGTGGATGTAGCCGCTCGTCTCGGCCAGGATGTCCTCGCGGTGGGCGGCGCCGGGCAGGAGGCTGAAGTCGTCCAGGGCCGCGGCGTTGCCGCCGTTGGCGGCAACCCAGGCGCGGTAGGTGGCCATGGCCCGGCCCGACGCGACGCTGTCGGCCACGAGGGCCTCGGCGGCGGCGAGGTCGGCCGCGGCACCGCCCAGGATCAGCATCTCGGCCGCAAGGCGGAAGCTCATCTTCGCCAGGTCGGAACCGGCATACATGCCCTTGAGGATCTCCACGGACTCGATCACCTCCATGGCGTTGCCGATGGCCCGGCCCAGGGGCTCCTCCATGCGGGTGATGAGGGCCTTGATCTTCATGCCGTGGGCCTGGCCCACGGCGACCATGCTCTGGGCCAGGGTGCGGGCGTCGTCCAGCGTCTTCATGAAGGCGCCGCCGCCGCACTTCACGTCCAGCACGAGGGCGTCGGAACCGCCCGCGAGCTTCTTGGACATGATGCTGGCGGTGATGAGGGGGATGGACTCCACGGTGGCGGTGACGTCGCGCAGGGCGTAGAGCTTGCGGTCCGCGGGGGTGATGTCGCCGGTCTGGGCGCTGTTGGCGAAGCCGGTTTCGCGCAGGCTCTGGCGGAATTCGTCCTGGCTCAGCTCCACCTTGAGTCCGGGGATGGCGGCGTACTTGTCCACGGTGCCGCCGGTGTGGCCCAGGCCGCGGCCGCTGAACATGGCGCAGGGGATGCCGCAGGAGGCCACGATGGGCCCGAGGATCAGGGTCGTCTTGTCGCCCACGCCGCCCGTGGAGTGCTTGTCCACCTTCACGCCGGGCACGGAGGCGAGGTTGACCTTGTCGCCGGAGTCCCGCATGCCCAGGGTGAGGGCGAGGGTCTCCTCCACGTCCATGCCGCGCCAGCAGATGGCCATGAGGAGGGCCGCGCTCTGCTCGTCGGGCACGGTGCCGCGGGCGGCGCCGTCGACCCAGAAGGCGATCTGCTCGGGGGTGAGCTTTCCGCCGGTCTTCTTCGTGTAGATGAGATCGTACATTCTCATGGCTGGTACCTCCGCGCGGGGACCGGGACCCGGTCCGCCGGGCCCCCTCCCTCGATTCGAATGGGCCTAGACGCCCTGGAGCATGCGCTCCACGGCGGGATCGGCCTGCGTCTTGAAACGGGCCTTGTAGTCCGCGAAATCCTTCAGGGCCTGGCTGCGGTCACCCTTGAGGCGGTCGGCGTCCAGGAGGGTGGTCCAGAAAAGGGGCGCCCAGGCCTGGTCGGGATCCGCGTTCTTGCGCAGGGAGCCCAGGGTGGACAGCGCCTCGGCGCCCTGCCCCATGGCGACCTGCTTCTGGGCCAGCCGCAGCTTGCCCCAGGCGTCCCCCGCCTCGGCGGGAATGGCGCCCTTCCCATCCAGCTGGAGCTTCCAGGATGCCAGGATGCCTTCGGTGGTGGTCTTCTCGGAACCCGGTGCGCTGCGCACCAGGGCCTCCAGCTGAGGAAGCTTTTCGCGCATGCGCTTCTCGACCTCGGCGGCGGGCAGCGGTTCGGTGCTGTCGCCCGTGACTTCCAGCTGCAGGTTGGCGAGCTCGCTCTCGTGCCGCTCGATGCCCGCCGCACGCCAGTACCTGAAGCCGAACACCACGGCGCCGAGGCCGAACACGACCCCCGCGGTGATGAGCATGGGCTTGAGCAGACCGGTCTGGATATCCTGCCCCGACGCGACCTTCTTCTGGAAGGCCTGCAGGCTCTGGGCCGGCTTCTGGACCTGGATGACCTTGTTTTTGCTGTTGGCAGCCATGGACGACACTCCGAACATTCAAGCATGCCCGACCGGCCCCGGTTTCGCACTTGAAAACTGGTGGGCGCCTGATACGATGGAACGCTAGGCCCGGATAGCTCAGTTGGTAGAGCAATGGACTGAAAATCCATGTGTCGGCGGTTCAAATCCGTCTCCGGGCACCAACAAACTCAACAACTTAGCCCTGGAAGCCCTCCGGGGCTTTTTTGTCGTTGCTCTACGGTTGCTCTACGAGTTCAAAGGCCGAGAGGTGGCCTTCGGGCAAATTGCCAGGGGCGAGGGGTGGGTTTTCGGGACCAACGGCGCCCTTTGGCCTCACCCAGCCTGGGCAACCCGAGCAGTGATGGTGTTGCCCATCCCCGCCTTTGCAGACGGACGCCTGGGGGAAAGCGCTCAAGGCTCGCGCGGGCTAAGCATTACGGCGTGAAATACATTTGAATTAATGGAATTATTTGCAGTCTTACGTTGGATCAGGCGGAAGAAATTTCCGGATTTACTCTTGTATGAGGCGTTTCCCACACGGGGAAATTTTAGCTAATTACAATTTGTGGACGGTTTTTCAAATTTTGGGGATCATTTTCCAAGGTCTTCGGCGTATCGCCTCGAACATGAGAAAGCCGCCCTGGACCGCCGAGAACAGTGTGTTTGTTAGCCCGGCCCTTCCATTGGGTGGGTAGGCCGTGCATGTCACTTTTCACCCATTGGGAGACCCCCATGAATCGGATCCAAAATCAGTCAGCCCCTTTTCGCCAGGCTGTATCTGTCAACGAGTTCTGCAATGCCTGGAGCATCGGGCGGACTCATTTCTACGCCCTGGTCAAGGCTGGGGAAATCCGCGTGATACGCCTGGGGCGTCGGACGTTGGTGCCTTGCTGTCAGGGCGAGGAATGGCTCCAGAAGGCCATCTCCTAGGAAAAGGGACCTGGTCCATTACCCTCAAGGCGTTCATCCCAATGACCTCAAGACCTCCCTTTCTTGGTACAACAGCAACAACTCCGTACATCCCCGCCCCCGCCGTGCTCCCTCCGGAACGACAAAGGGCGGATGACGCCCGCATGAAGCTCGCCATGGCGTTGCGCCTCGCTGGCCTTGCGTCCGCGTCGTGCAAACTGGGGCGATGCTGTACGGCCAGGCGGTCCAGCGGCTTGGCCACCAGCGCCTCGCTTTCGGGGTCGGTGAGGGGCTCCAGGCGCTGGCCGGCCCAGACGAAGGGGAGGCTGAGGATTTCGTGATGGAGGCTTTCCCGGAGGTCGTTCTGGGCCCGGAGTTCGGCGTGAAGGATGACCATGGCCTCGGCCCCGGCGGGGACATCCCCCTGCCCCAGGGTCCAACGGCGGGTTTCGGGATCGTGGACCCGGCCCAGGACCTCGTGGACGGCCCGGCGCAGCACCGGATGGCCTAGGCGCAGGAGGACAGAATTAGGCACGGCCTGGAGGGACCGGATGCCGTTCTCCCGGTGCTCCAGGACCGCAGGGTCGAACACCAGGTAGGGGCGATTGCCCTTTTCGTCTGTCAGGGTGGCCTGGACCAGTTCCTCCCATTGCTTGGGCTCGAGCAGATGGAAATGGGCAGGGTGGTGGTCCACAGGCTGGAGGCGGCCGCGGTGGCGCGTCAGGGCGCGCTCCAGGAGGCGACGGAGACGGACCGGGCTGAACCCCATCTGCCGTTCCATGGCCAGGAGCTGGCGGCGGGTGCGTTCTAGGACCTCCCGGCTGCCGTGGTCGGCTTCCTGGGTGTCCTGGACCGCGTTGGACGCGCCCACGGTGCCCTTGACGGCATCCAGGAGGGTTTGGGCCGAGGCCTTGCGCCCGAAAAAATGCTCGGTGACGGCGGCGTCCAGGATCTGGCCGGCGGAGCCCAGCTCCTCCCGGACGGTGTGGACCTTCTCCGCGAGGCGCCCCAGGAAGGCCAGGTCCTCGTCCTGTTCGCTGACGAAGTGGTGGGCGACCACGTCCCTGAACTGGCCGTGGCGGTCCACGCGGCCGTTGCGCTGCTCCAGCTTGGTCGGGCTCCAGGGCAGCTCCTGGTGGATGACATAGCGGCAGGAGGCCTGGAAGTTAAGGCCCTCGCTGGCGGCGTCGGTGGCCACCAGGAGGCGCAACTCGGCCTTGGGTTCGTTGAATAGTTTGCGGATGCGAGTGCGCTCCGCGGGGCCGCTCCCGCCATGAAGGCATTCCACCCGGGGGGCCTCGATGCCCTGGGTCGCCAGGCGGGCCATAAGGTAGTCGAGGGTGTCCTTGTATTCGGTGAACAGGATCAGGCGCTCGTGGTTCCAGTCGCCGCCAGGCTTGAGTTGGCCCTGGATCCAGGCTTGGAGGGCGAGCCAGCGCGCATCCTCGGGCCAGGTGGCGGGCCATTTGCGGTCTGAGGTCTCCTCGGCCCCTACCCTGCGGGCGTAGGCGCGGGTCCAACCCAGGGCCTCCAGAGCCTTGGCAACGTCCTTGGCCCAGACCAGGAGGTCGGCCGCCACGGACCGCAGCCAGCGGGCTCCCTTGAGGGCGGCCTCCTGCTCCCACAGATCCCGGGCCGCTTCGTTATCCGCCTCGCGTTCCGCCTGTCGCTGGGCGGACCCGGCCTCCTGGAGGGCATCGGCCAGCTTGAGGTGATCCTCCAGGCCCTCCAGGTGCGCCCACCAGGTTCTAGCAAAGGCGTAGGTGCTGGAAAGGGCACGTTTGGTGAGTAGGGTGAAGATGAACCGGCCCACATGCTGTTCGCGTTTGCCTAGGGGGGCCAGGATGGCCAGGCCCTGGTCGCGGTAGGCGCGGAGCGCGTCCCACAGGGCCTGTTCGCGGGCGTCGTAGGGAGGCAAGGGAATAGCCTGGATCTTCCGCTCTTTGAACCGGGGCTCCACCGACTGGTCGTTGATCTCCTTCTTGAGCCGGCGGACCATGACAAGGCGCAGGTGCTGGCGGGCCGCGGCGGTGAACGTGTCGTCCTGCTGGAAACGCACCGGGTCCAGAAGCTCCAGGAGGCCCGTGAAGGACATGGTGTTGCCGTTGTGGGGCGTGGCCGTAAGAAACAGCCGGTGCTCAAAGCAGGGCAGGAGGGCCCGGAGCAGCTGGGTGCGCTGGGAGTCGTCGCCCAGGCCGGAGGGAGCGAGGTTGTGGGCCTCGTCCACGATGAGGAGGTCGAAGCCAGGAAACAGGCTCTTGCCCTCCTGGCTGAGCCGGCGCGAGGCCTCCAGGAAACCGTCCTTGATGCCCTCCTGTTTCAGGAAGTCCATGGAGGTGATGATCCGGGAGTGGATCATCCAGGGGTTGCTGTCGAAGCCCTCAGCCTTGCGGATCTGGTCCACTTCGCGGCTGTCCATGACCGTAAATTCCAGGTGGAATTTTTCCCGGAGTTCCTCCTTCCACTGCTGCTGGAGGCCAGCGGGACAGAGCACCAGGACGCGGCGGACCCGGCGCCGGTTGAACAACTCGGACAAGGTGAGGCCGGCCTCGATGGTCTTGCCCAGGCCAACATCGTCCGCCAGCAACAAGGCTACCCGCGGCATGGCCAGGGCCTTGAGGACCGGCACGAGCTGGTAGTCCTCCGGCTCCACGGCGGCATGCCAGATGCCGGTGAGGGGAATGTGCCGGGCCCGCTCCAGGGGGTCGGGGTCCCATTCTGGCAGGCGGTCCAGGGCCGTCCAGCGGGAGGCGTCCACCATGGCGCCCAGGTCATCGGGATGGTCGGCCTGCCCATCGAAAGGGGAGGGCAGGGTTAGGGTGCTGATGGCCCGGGCGCCGAGGGCCTCTTCCAGGTGCCAAAGGACGGAGTCCGATTCCGGGTGGGCCCAGCTGTCCAAGTAGGAAACTTCAACCAGACTGTCGACGCCTGCCTGGGCGCCATGGTGGCTGGCAACCGAGACCACCCGGCCGACACGGCGGCGCAAGCGGACGAACTGACCCGGAGCTGGCGTTGGCATATGTTTCCTTTTTAGGATTATCACATATACCAATTGATATTACATTGCAAAAAAGCAGTGCTTGATGGGGTAAGGGGATCACCCCATAGGACTACTCAAACCAGGTGTCTTCGAAATCAGTGATGGCCTCCTCAGCGGTGGAAAACCATTTCTTTGCCCATTGATTGTCGTACACCCATTTCCACTTACCTTCTTTATGAAATACTGTTCCGTTCGTACCGTCTGAAAATCGGTATATCCAGTTCCCTTTGTCGTTGGTCCGCCAGCCCTCCTCCTCCGCCTTTTTGAGTGCAAGGGTGGCGAAAAAGCTAGGGCCGGGGTTTTCATTGGTTGTAACCCAGGTATACGCTTCATTGACCACCCGGAATATTTCTGCCGCTCCGCCCACGTCAGGATGATGGATTTTGGCGAGAAACCGATACCGAGATTTGACCTCTTCAATCGAAGGCCCTTGGTCTGGGAAAAAACCCAAGATTGTGTATGGATTAACAATTCCGTCCATGGTTTAGTTCCTAAGGTATGCACCCAAAATATCAGAATAGACGCCTCAATGGATAAGAAAACCCATTGGCAAATTCCCCTGTGGGGACTTTTGGGAGGATATAAGCGAAATGAATTCTCATAAGGTGGGCAAATTGCCCTTTGTATGGGGGGGCGGCGGTGGATTGGTCCTGGCTGAACCTCATTGCAGAATTCCAACCTGCCGCATCAGCGGGTCAAATACGAATCCTGGATCGATTGGAATTTTATCCCGGGTTTGGGCTGAGCTCCGGCCAGGGCGGCCGCGATCCAGTCCGCGGCCGCTTGGCTCGCCATGGCCAGGATCCCGTCAGTCCCGAAGTTGGTGTAGGTGTCCCGGATCCGCCCCAGGCTATGGCCCAGGAGGCTGTCGGCGATGGCGGCGGGATAGCCCAGTTCCATGCAGGTGGTTTGGAAGGTGTGCCGGAAGTCGTGGGGAGTCAGGCCGTCCAGGCCGGCGAAGGCCTGGATGCGCAGCCAGACCTTGCCGAACCCGTTGAAGGGCTTGTCCAGGGTGCGGCCCGGGAAAACGTAGGGGCTGATCCTTTCGGCGGCACGGTCCGCGAGGACGGCACGGAGGCGGCTGTTGAGCGGGAGCTTCTTTGTGCCCTCCCGGTCGGTCTTATGTTCCTCGAAGGTCATCCACCCCTGGTCCAGGTTGACATCCTTCCATTTTAGGCCGAGGGCCTCGCCGCGACGCAGGCCGGAGAGGGCCAGGAAGCGGACCAGATCCGCGTGACCCGCCTCCAGTTTCTTGGCCTTGGTGAGGGCCCGGAGGCCGAGCTCGAGTGTCTCCAGGTCCTCAATGCTGAACACGCGGTCTCGGGGCCGTTCCCGGGCACGTTCCAGCTTGTGGCAGGGGTTGGTGCGGTCCGGCCTGAGCCCTTCCTTCTCCGCCACGGTGAACAACTTGGACAACACAGCGACGGCCCGGTTGGCCTGGATGGGGGTGGCCCGGGCGGTCCTGCGATAGAGGGCCTTCACGTCTTCATAGACCAAGTCCTTGACCAGGCGGTTCCCGAGGGCGGGCAGGATGGTGGTTTTCAAGATGCTCTCGTAGCTCTTCCGGGTGGAGTCCTTCAATCGGGGGGCATAGTCCTCCCGCCAGACCTGGGCAAGGCGGTCAAGGTCACAGCATTGACGTTCCGCGAGCACGGTGGCCCTTGCGTCTCGGCCCTCCTCATGGAGCCGGCGAAGCTCCCTGGCCTTCTCCCTGGCAGCCTCCACGGTCCAGGCGGAAGCCGAGCCGATGGTGACCGAGACCTTTCGGCCATCTGGGCGCTGGAACTGGATCCGGAACGATTTACTCCCGCCTGGGGTTACCTGGAGGTGAAATCCGGGCACGTTGCTGTCCCAGACCCGGTGCAGGGTTGCGCGCACCTTGATGGCTTTGACACGCGTGTCCGTGAGGTTCTGGTGAGTGCGGGTCCGTCGAAGGTCGGTAGTTGAATTCATGGCTTCCCGTTGCTCTAGCGTTGCTCTAGGAATTAGCATCCGGGTTTGTCCGCGGTCGGTCAACAATGTTTTAAGTATATACAAAATTAAATATTTGCGGACGTTGGCGAATCGGGGCGAACAGGTAGAAATTGGACTGAAAATCCATGTGTCGGCGGTTCAAGGCCGTCTCCGGGCACCAACGCGACCCCTACCCAGGTCCGGAAGGTCCCGTGAGGGGTTCCGTCCGATGGGCCAGGGTGGGAGACTGGGGGCAAACCCAACCTGATCCGAGGCATTGATGAAAACGGCTGCCCTGCTGCTCCTGCCTTTCCTCGCCCTGCCCCTCCTGGCGGCGAAATGGCCATCCATTCCGAAGGAGGTGTGGGCGATGCGGGACGACCAGGCCCTCGTGGCGGGGGGGGCCGTCATCCTGGAGCGCAAGCTGGATTTCCAGCCCAACTACCTGGAGGAGTCCGTGCGGGTCCGGGTTCTCAGCCAGGCGGGAATGGCGGCGGTGGAATTCACCGACCTGCCGCCGAATCTGACGTCGCTCGAAGGCCAGGTGACGCAGGCGGACGGCAAAGTGCAGGCCATCGGCCGGCGGGAGGATTTCCTGGTGCGCAAGGTCGTGTCCACGGTGGACGGTTCCGTGAACGAAGGGGTGCTGATTCCCCCGGGGGTCACCACCGACTGCGTCGTGGAGGTGCGGTGGCGCGAAGCGACGGAACGGGGGAAGGCCGAGCTCAGCCGGATGTCGCTCCGGGACAAGGGGCACCTGCCCGAGCGGTACGGGGATTTCCATTTCTGGAGCCTGGGTTCGGCATACCCCACGAAGGTCGCCCTGGTGCAGCGCGCCAAGGATCTGGAATGGCCCTTCCTGTTCTTTTCCACCGGCGGCCATCCCATGCAGGAGGGTTCGGGGTCCATGGGTTCGACGTACCAGTTCCGGGATCTGCCGGCCCTGCCCCCCGCCCCCTTTTCCCTGGAGGTGCACCGCCCTGTGCCCAAGGTGCTCTTCTACCGGCCCATCGATGGCCTGTCCTACCTGGCCAAGGCGCCCGCGATGGACTATTGGCAGAAGGTCGTGGACCTGGCCTACAAGCATTGGTTCATGGTTAAGGTGGCCAAAAGCGAGGCCTACCGGACATTTTCCGCCGGGATCCGAAAGGACCTGACCGGCGGTCCCCGCGAACGGGCCCGGCTCATCGCCGAGCGCCTCCAGCGGCGCACCGTTGACCTGGACCAGCTTCTGTACGATGAGAAACCCGACCCCCTGGCCCGCCACGCGGTCTCCGAGGACGGGGTCTCCAACCTGGATTACGCGGCCAAGACGGGTTTCGTGGACAGCCCAGGCATGGTCAAGCTCCTCTTCCACGTGCTCCTGGACGAAGGCCTCCAGCCCAAGGTGGCCATGGTGGCTGACCGTCGGCAATGGGTGGTGAACCCCGAGGTCCGCACGCCCTTCCAGTTCACCCACCACCTGCTGGGGGTGGAGGAACCGGGGCAGCCGGTCCTGTGGCTGGATCCTCTGGGCCGCGTCGTGCCGCCTTCGGAAGTGCCCTACTACTTCCAGGGCACCAAGGCCCTCACCTTCGACGGCGTCACCTGGAAGGCGGCGTTCCAGGAGGTGCGGGTCGCCCCGGCCAGCGCCAATGAACGGAAGTTCACCTACGACCTGGACCTCACGGACGAGGTGGCCAAGGTGCGGGTCGAGGCGACCTTCACGGGCGCTTCGGCCCTCCAGGCGCGAAGGACGATCTGCACCCAGTCGCCAACCCAGAGGGAGGCCTGGTTCAAGAGCCCGCTGGAAAAGCGCGGGCTCGCCGTCTCCCGGGTGGAGGTGGCCAACGCCATGGATGTGACAAAGCCCCTGGCCTGCACGGCCGAGGCCACCCTGCCCGTGGAACCGGGGCGGATCCTCAAGGTCAACCCCTTCCCCGGCATGGATGCGGGGATTTATCTCCCTCCCTCGCTGCCCGTCCAGCGCATGGATCCCATCATCATGCCCTTCCTGGGCATCCAGGAGGCCCAGAGCACGATCAAGGTGCCGTCCGGCTACGTCCTGCCCGCGCCCGTCATCCTGGTGAAGTCCACCCAGTGGGGCACGGTGCTCCTGGAGGTCCGCCAGGACCCGAGCAGCGGCAACCTCTCGGCGCGCATGAGGGCCAGCACCCTCTCCTCGTACAATTTCCCGGCGGCCTACGGCTCCCTCAAGGACTACCTGCAGGCGGTCCGGGCGGTGGTCTATCCGGAGGTCACCCTGGAGAAGTCGGCGGAACCCGCGAAATGAAGGCCGTGGCGCTGGCGGCGCTCTTTCTCTTCCAGGGCGCGGCGGAGGTGCCCGGTCTGGGCCGGCTGCCGGCGTGGGCCCAGGGGCCCGCCCGGGAGGCCGCCCAGGAAACCCCGCCTGCGGGGGCCGATGCATGGGTGCTTCTTTCGCGCCGGGAGATCGGGTACGGGGGGGATGGGGTGGTGCGCGTCCGGGAATTCCGCCTGGTGAAGCTCATCCGGGGGCGGGGCCTGGAGGAGGCGGGCTACGTGCGGCGAGGCCTGCTGGACGGCGCGGAGCGGATCCGGGACCTGAAGGGTTGGAACCTAAGGCCCGACGGGGAGATGGTCAAGCTGGAAGCCCGGGACAAGGCCACGTTCGGGGACGTCAGCCAGGCCTCCTTCGACCGGCGGACCGCCCAGGTGGCGCAACTGCGCCGGGCCACGGAGGGAAGCCTGGTGGCCTTCGAAGTGGAGGAGGAGGTGGGACCCCTGAAGGACCCCTGGACCTGCCCGGTGATGGAGGCCCACCCCGTGCGGCGGTGGGAACTGGACGCCTCGGCCAGGGACGGCGGCACAGCCGTCCAGGTGAGGCGGCTGCGCTTCCAGCCCTGGGTTTCCGGCGGCGGGGAGGAAGGCCCGGTCCAGTTGGCCCAGGTGCCGCCCCAGCCCCTGGCGGAGCCCGCCTGCCCCTTCCCCCACCGCCAGTTGCCGGCGGTGGAGGTGCGCTTCCTCGATCCCCGCTGGACCGGAACGGCCATCCTGGCTTCCTGGGACAACCTGGGGGGGTGGTACCACGGGATCTTCGCACCCAAGGTGCTGCCCGTGGCGGGGGAGGGCCAGGGCCTGGCCGGACTGCGGGCCATCTGGCGCCGCCTGGGGCGGGACCTCGTGTACAAGCAGGTCTACCTTTCTCCAGCGAGGTCCAATGTGCCCGAGACCTCCGTGGAGGTGGCGCGCAAGGGATACGGAGACTGCAAGGACCTGACGTGCCTGTTCCTGGCCCAGGCCCGGGCGGCGGGTTTCGAAGGCTATCCCGTGCTGGCGCGCATGCAGGTTGGGCCCATCCTCGAGTCGGAGATCGCGGGGCCGCCCCGGGACACCTTCGATCACGTCTTGGCGGCGCTTCGCCTGGAAGCGCCGCTGGGCCTGGAGGCGGAGGTGGTCACTCCCAAGGGCCGGTTCCTGCTGGTGGACCCGACGGATCCCTTCACGCCCCTTGGGCGGCTGGGAACCGCCCACCGCGATGGCAGGCTGCTCATCTGCCTTCCCGGGGGCGGGCAGTGGGTGGCGGTACCGCAGGGGGCCGTGGCCCCGGGCTCGGTGGAGATCAGCTTGAAGGGGAAGGTGGACGCCGGTGGTGGTCTGGAAGCCGAGGCGCGCCTCGTGGAGGCCGGCGGGCTGTGGGGCCTGAGGAGCCGGGCCAAGGCGCTCACCCGTGATGATTTCAGGGCCTACGTGGAGGCCGAAGTGCTGGACCAAGCCATCAATGGGAAGGTGGAGGTGCTTGCCCTGGGCGATCCCCTCGACCTGGAGCGCCCGTTCGCGGTGACCCTGAAGCTGGCGGGCCCCGGCGCGCTGGGCCGGCAAGGGGCCGCCTGGGTGCTTCGCACGCCCCTGGGATTGCCGGGGATGCCCCCGGCCTTCGCGCCGATGGGGCGGAAGCGCCAGTTGCCGGTGGTTTCACGACGCACCGGGCGGGTCGTGCTGGATGCGACCCTGGAGCTGCCGGGGGAGGCCCGGCCCATCCTGGCCGAATCCTCGGGGGAAACCCCTTTCAGGGCGCTGGCCTGGAAAGCCTCGCTGGAGCCCGGAGGGCGCCTGCTCCGGCTCCGGGTCGAGGAGAGCCGGAAGGATGCAGCCTTCGGCCTGGCGGATCTGGCGGCGGCGGAGGTGGCCTGGCGGAAGGACCGCGCCCTGGTACGCTCCCTCCTGGAGGACGGGATGGCGTTCCGGCCCTGAGTGTTAGGATTGGGATTTCCGGGTCAGGAGGGCCGATGATGCTCGCAATGCTAGTTAACGATCCCTTCGCCGGTACGCTGGCCCTCCTGGCGCTCGTGTGGATCGCGGCCAAGCTGGGCGGTGAGGTGGCCGTGCGGCTGGGGCTCCCCTCGGTGGCGGGGGAGCTCACGGCGGGGCTGGGGCTGGCGGCGGTGCACCAGGCGCTTCCGGGGTTTCCGGATGTGGCGGCTTCGCCGGGGGCCGAAGTGCTGGCGAACCTGGGAGTGATCCTGCTGATGTTCGCGGTGGGGTTGGAATCGACGGTGTCGCAGATGCTCAAGGTGGGGGCGGCCTCCCTGCGGGTGGCCGTGCTGGGGGTGGTCCTGCCCATGGCGGCAGGGCTCCTGGGCGCCAAGGCGCTGCTGCCCGCGGGTACGCCTTTCATGGTGGACCTGTTCATCGGGGCTTGTCTTTGCGCCACCAGCATCGGCATCAGCGCCCAGGTGCTGCGGGAGCGGGGGGCGGCGGGCTCGGCGGAAGGCCGGGTCATCGTGGGCGCGGCGGTCATCGACGACGTGCTGGGCCTGCTGGTCCTGGTGATGGTGAGCGGCCTCGTGGCGGCCTCCGGGGGTGGCGGCCTGCCCTGGGCCAGCCTGGGACGGACCCTGGCCCTGGCCATGGCCTTCCTGGTGGCGGCCCTCACCGCGGGGCGCCTGGCCACGCCGCAGCTGTTCCGGCTGGCCAGCCGGCTTCGCAGCGAGCAGCTCCTGCTGCCCCTGGGGCTGGCTTTCGCGTTCCTCCTGGCGTGGCTGAGCGGGCTGGCGGGGCTGGCGCCCATCGTGGGCGCCTACGCGGCCGGGTTGATCCTGGAGCCTGCGCATGTGGAACTTCTGGAGGAGCGGGAGGCCCATTCCCTGGAGTCCCTGCTCCATCCCCTGGTCATGGTCATGGCGCCGGTCTTCTTCGTGCTCATGGGGGCACGGGTGGACGTACGGGCCCTGGTGGAACCGTCGACCCTCCTGTTCGCAGGGGTGCTGGGGGCCCTGGGAATCGCCGGCAAGCTCCTGGCGGGCTACGGGGCCGGAGGTGGACTCCGGGCGCCGGTGGTGGGTTGGGGCATGGTGCCCCGGGGGGAAGTGGGTCTGATCTTCGTGGCGGTGGGAGCCCAGAGCACGATACAGGGCGCGCCCCTGCTCTCCCCCGGGGTCCAGGCTGGGATCGTGGGGGCCATCCTCCTCACGACGGTGGCCGGCCCCATGGCCCTGGGACGCCTGCTCAAGCGAGAAGATCCCGCAGGCAGTCCGGACAGACCGTGAAGGCGGCCTGGGGCTGGACGGGCGCAAGCTCCCAGCCCTTCCCGCCGGTGTCCACCCGGTGGCACCAGGCGCACAGGGAGGGATGCCGGGGGCGGGCCCGGGCGCCCAGGGCCCGGCGGAGCTCGAGCACCAGGGCGCACTGCTGCTCGTAGAGGGCCTTGAGCCGCAGGTGGTTCCGCACCCGGGCTTCGATGAGGGCGGGAGGCGTGGACTTGGCCAGGTAGTCCACGGCGCCCAGGCCGAGGCCGGCGCATTCGTCCCCCTCGCCGGATTGGACCGTGAGGAAGATGACGGGGATGGGGGCGAGCCGGGGGTCGCCCTTGAGGCCGCGGCAGACCTCGAAGCCGTCCATTCCGGGCATGACCACGTCCAGGATCACCAGGTCCGGCTGGGTCCGGCGGGCCAGGTCCAGGGCCTCAGCCCCGCTGGTGGCGAAGAGCACCTCGCACTGGCGGACCAGAACCTCGCCCAGGACCACCACCTCGCTGGGGACGTCGTCGACGATCAGGACGGCGGGGCGTCGGGTCATGGGTTCCTCCCGGATTCGGACAGGGTGTCGAGGATGGTGAGGGCCCGGGGGAAGTCCAGGCTCTCCACCGCCTCCTCCAGGTCGCCCAGGGCCCCGGGGGGGCCGGAGCGCAAGAGCGCCTCGCGAAGGCGCGGGAGATGCTCGAGCGCGTCGAGGCTTTTGCGCTCCAGGAGGGCGCGCAGGGACGCGAGGTCGCCGGGGGCGGCCGGTGAAGGACTGGGCATGCGGGCAGGCGTGAGGAATTCAGAAGCGGACAGTTCGGTCTCCAGCCTCCCCAGGGCCTGTTCCAGGATCGCCAGGTTGGCGGCGGAGGGCATCCGGTGGAGGCGCCGGGCGGCTTGGCCCACCGGGTCGGCGCCGATGTTGCCGGCGGCGCCCGCGAGGGAATGGGCGAGGGGGACCAGGGCGGCCAGGTCGCCGTGCTCCATGGCGTCCCGCATGGACGCACGGAAGGAGGCGGCTTCCCGGCGGAACTGGCTCAGCACGCGCCGGAGGAGGTCCGGGTTGCCCTTGATGCGGTCGTGGAGGTACGCCCAACGGATGGAAGGCTGGCCGGCGGGAGCGCGGGGCGCCTGGGGGGCGTGGAATTCCGGCAGGTGATGGCCCAGGGTCCGGTACAGCAGGTCGGGTTCCACGGGCTTGGCCAGGAAGCCGTCCATGCCCGCCAGGGCGCACTGGCGGCGCTCGTCCTGGAGCAGGCGGGCCGTGAGGGCCAGGATGGGGATGTGGGGGCCGCGCAGGCTCCGGATGTTCCGGGTGGCCTCCAGGCCGTCCATGTCGGGAAGTTCCAGGTCCATGAGGATGCAGGCGGGGGGATCGCCGGGGGCCATGGCGGCCCGCAGGCCGCTCCGGCCGTCCGCGGCCTCGACGACCGAGAACCCCACCTGCTCCAGCAGGTCCCGTGTGACCATGCGGCTCACCGCGTTGTCCTCCACCAGGAGGATCCGGGGGCGCCCCCGCACACGGATGGCGGCCGGTTCCAGGGCATCGGGGGCGGCGTCCCGGACCAGGTCCAGGATGCGGGCGCTGTCCGTGGGCACCAGAAGGAAGTCGAACACCCAGCCCAGGTCCACGGCCTTCTGGGCCCGGCGCACGGACCGGGCCGGCACCCGGTACACCAGGCTCCGCGCGGGCAGGCCGTGGCGGCGCTGGAGCCGGGGGGCCCCGTGGGGGATGAACAGCAGGTCCGGCACGTCCCCGGAGGTGAGGCGGGCCTCGGCGTCCGCCAGGGTCGGCAGGATCGACACGGATCCCACGAACGGGCGCAGGCCCGAGGCGAAGGCGTTGGCCAGGGCGGCGTCGCCGTCCACCACCAGGGCGGTGGCCAGGGGGGCTCCGGGGCCCTGGCTCCCGGCGGCGGGGAGGGTGAACCGGAAGGCGGACCCCTGGCCGGGAAGGCTTTCCACCGCCATGTCGCCGCCCATGAGATGCACCAGGCGCCGGCTCAGGGCCAGGCCGAGGCCGGAGCCTTCCCGCAGGGGGATGGGCCTGGAGAATGGGGTGAAGAGGGTGGCCAGCTGGCTTTCGTCGAGGCCGGGGCCGGTGTCCCGCACCCGGAATTCCAGGCCGGCGGGGATCCGCTCCACGAAGAGCCGGACCTCGCCTTCGGGGGTGAACTTCAGGGCGTTGTCCACCAGGTTCACCAGGACCTGCTTGAGGCGGTCGGGGTCGCCCAGGACGTGGCGGGGCACGTCCTGGCCCCACTGGATGCGGAAGAACAGGCCCTTCTCGTCGGCGCGGCGGCGCACCAGCGTGATCAGGTCCCGGCAGAGGGCGCCCAGGTCCAGGGGTTCCCGGGCGGGCTGGAGGGCCCCCGCCTCGATCCTGGACAAGTCCAGATTGTCGTTCACCAGGCGCAGGAGGGTGTGGGCCGAGGTCTGGATCTGCTCCAGGTAGCCGCGCTGCTGGGAGGAGAGGGGGGGCGTGTGGGTGGCCAGGTGGCAGAGGCCGAGGATGACGTTGAGGGGGGTGCGGATCTCGTGGCTGAGCTCGGCCAGGAACAGGGTGGTGGCGTCCGGGGCATGGACCGGCGTTCCGGGTGGCTGTGCGCGTTCTCCCTTCTCAGCCATGGCGGCTTCTCCCGCTAGAATCTGGGTGCCGCGCCCGGGGAAAGGTTCCGGGCCGGAAGGGGGGGCGATGGAGGACGGCGTGGAACGGTACCGGGACCAGCACAAGCTTCGGCTGTCCTGGATGCCCTGGCTCTTCTTCGCCCTGAAGGACCGGCACCGGGCGTGGGCCCAGGCCTGGCAGGAGGAGGTCCAGGCGCGGCTCCGGGACCAGGAGACGGTGGAGATCGGTCCGGGTTGTTTCGTGGCGCCGGAGGCGCGGATCTTCGGGGAGCCGGGGCGGGCGGTGGTGCTGGGGGCGGGCTGCTCGGTGGCGGCGGACGCCTTCCTGCACGGGCCCATCGTCCTGGGGCCGGACGTCTCCATCAACGCCCGGGCCTCGCTGGATGGGGGCGCCCGGGGGATCGCCATCGGCGAGGGAACCCGCATCGCCAGCGGCGCGGTGCTCTACGCCTTCGACCACGGGATGGACCCCGGGCGTCCCGTGCGGGACCAGCCGGTGCGGTCCCTGGGCATCACCGTGGGCCGGGACGTGTGGATCGGGGCCAACGCGGGCGTCACCGACGGCGTCGCCATCGGGGACCACGCCGTGGTGGCCATGGGGGCGGTGGTTACGAGAGACGTGCCGGCGTGGGCCATCGTGGGCGGGGTTCCGGCTCGGGTCATCGGGGACCGGAGAAATAATCGGTAATATTTCCAACCTCTCCTATTTATACTGCCTCTGCCGCGCAGGTGGCCGAGGGGGACGATGATCGAGCACGGGGATGCCAACCGGGGAACGCTGGAGGAGGGCCCCCTGCGCGACGTGCTGGAGAGCATGCCGAACCCGGTCTTCTTCAAGGACCGGCAGGGCGTCTACGTGGGCTGCAACCGGGCCCTGGAACTCTACCTGGGCCGGCCGCGGGAGGAGATCCTGGGGCGCACGGTGCGGGACCTGATCCCCGCGGAGGAGGCCCGGGTCATCGAGGGCCGGGACGAGGAACTCTTCCGCACGGGCGGCCGGCAGGTGTACGCCGCCGATGTGCGGCGGCAGGACGGCGAGGTGCGCCACATCCTTTTCAGCAAGGCCCTGTGGATCGGGGCGGACGGGGAGATCGCCGGATCCGTGTGCCAGTGCCAGGACATCACGGACTACCAGCGCATGGAGACGGCGCACCGGGAAAGCGAGGCCCACATGCGGGCCCTCCTGGACGGACTCCAGGAACGGGAGGCCCAGTTCCGGGCGCTGTTCCTGGCCGACAACGGCATCAAGCTGCTGCTGGCCCCGGAGGGCGGGTGGATCCTGGACGCCAACCCGGCCGCGGAGGCCTTCCTGGGCCATGACCTCCCCACGCTGCGCACCATGTGCATCTCGCAGTTCAACGGCATGGCCGAACCCCAGCTCACCGAATCCATGGCCCACATCGTCCTGGCGGGGGGAGAGAAGGTCCAGCGGGCCTACCGCCTGGCCTCCGGGGAGATCCGGGAGGTGGAGGTGTACGCCGCCCCCGTGGAGGTGAAGGGCAAGACCTACCTCTGGGCCACCCTGCACGACATCACCGAGGGCGTGGCCGCGGAGGCGGACCTCAAGGCCTCGGAGGGGCGCCTGGCGACCCTGGCGGAATCGGTGGAGGTGATCGTCTTCCGCTTCGGCCTGGATGGGGCCTGCATGTACGTGAACAGCCACTACGAGCGGATGACGGGGCTGCCCGCGGCCCTGGTGCTCCAACGGAAATGGGCCAAGGTCATCCACCCCGAGGACCGGGAGCGCATCCTGGAGGGCTGGAAGGCGGCGCGCAAGCTCAAACAGGTGCACGAAACCGAGTTCCGGCTTCTGAACGCCAAAGGGCAGGAGCTCTGGGTGCTGGGGAGGACCTCCCCGGAGCGGGACGCCGGCGGGGAGGTGGTGAGTTTCCTCACCACGTGCACGGACATCAGCCGGTTCCGCCGGGCCGAGGAGGCGCTGAGGCAAGCCACCAAACAGGAGAGCCTGGGGCTCCTGGCCGGAAGCATCGCGAACGATTTCAACAACATCCTCCAGGGCGTCTGGACCAGCCTGGATCTGGTGGAGGCCTGCGCCGGGGACCCGGCGAAAACCGCACAGGCGCTGGAGTGGGCCCGGGGGTCCCTGGGGAAGGCCAAGCGGATCACCCAGTTCATCCAGCAGTACAGCGGCCGGGGCACCAGTGCGCCCGAACCGGTGGACCTGGGGGCGCGGGTCCTGGAGATCGTCGCGGAACTGGCCACGCCGGGCATCCGCCTGGATGCGGAGGTGGCGCCGGGGCTGCCCAGGGTGGTGCTGGACCCCGAGCAGCTGGCCCACTGCGTGAAGGCCATGGTGGTCAACGCGGTGGAGGCCATGGGGGATCCCAAGGGCACCATCCGCGTCCTGGCGCGCCGTCCGGAGCGCTTCGACGCGGCCGACGGCGTGTGGATCCTCCACCCGCAGCCCGGGGACTCCGTGGAGCTGGTGGTGGAGAACGACGGACCCGGCATCCCGCGGGACGAGCTGCACCGGATCTTCGACCCCTACTTCACCACCAAGGAGGCCGGGCGCGGCCTGGGGCTCGCCTCGGTGCTGGGCATCGCCCGCACGCATCGCGCGGGGTTGTGGGTGGAGAGCCCGGCCGGCGCGGGGGTGCGCATCCGCATGCTCTGGGCGGTGGGAGGGCGGGTGATGGCGGACCTGGCGCCCATCCAGGGCGGCCCCGGGGCCATCCTGGTGGTGGACGACGATTCCGAGGTGCTGCGCGTGGTGTCCCGGCTCCTGGAGGAGATGACGGGACGCGCGGTGATCCTGGCCTCGGGCGGGGAGGAGGCGGTGGAAGCCATCCGGCGCGCCGGCGACGGGGTGAGCGTGGTGCTCATGGACGCCAACATGCCGGGCATGGACGGCACGACGGCCTTCCGGCTGATCCGGGAGCTGCGTCCGGGCATGCCCGGGCTACTGTTCTCGGGCTGCGACCCGGAGCAGGGCCGGGAGCTGGCCCGCACCTGCGGATTTTCGGGATACATCCAGAAGCCCTTCGACGCGGAGGATCTGCGGCGGAGCTTCGAGGCGCTGCTACCTGCGCGGGCGGGGGGAGGAAGGCCGGCCCCCGCCTGATCCGGGACGCCTGCCGCCGCCCTGGCGCGGACCGCCGCGGCCCAGGACGATGGGCTCGGCCTTGGCGTCGGGGTCGGGCACGAAGCCGGGGACCACCTCGGAGGGGAGGGTGCGCTTCAGGAGCTTCTCGATGTCCTTGAGGAGCCGCACCTCGTCCACGCAAACCAGGCTGAGCGCCTTGCCTTCGGTGCCGGCGCGGCCGGTGCGGCCGATGCGGTGCACGTAGTCTTCGGGCACGTGGGGGAGCTCGTAGTTCACGACGTGGGGAAGCTGGTCGATGTCCAGGCCCCGGGCGGCGATGTCGGTGGCCACCAGGACGGTGATGCGGCCGGCCTTGAAGTCCTCCAGGGCCTTGATGCGCTGGGGCTGGCTCTTGTTGCCGTGGATGGCCATGGAGGCGATGCCGTCGGTCTCCAGCTGCTCGGAGAGGCGGTTGGCGCCGTGCTTGGTGCGGCAGAAGACCAGGACCTGCTGGAGGCGCTGGCTGCGGATGAGGTGGGAGAGGAGGGCGCGCTTGCGGTCCCGGTCCACGGGGTGGACGATCTGCTCCACCAGGTCGGTGGGGGCGTTGCGCCTGGCCACGTCGATGAAGGCCGGGTTCTTCAGGAAGGCGCCGGCCAGATCCCGGATCTCGTCGCTGAAGGTGGCGGAGAAGAGCAGGTTCTGGCGCTTGGTGGGCAGCAGGGCGAGGATCTTGCGGATGTCCCGGATGAAGCCCATGTCCAGCATGCGGTCCGCTTCGTCCAGCACCAGGAAGTCCAGGTGGGAGAAGTTCAGGTTGTTCTGGCCGTAGTGGTCCAGGAGGCGCCCGGGGGTGGCCACCAGGATCTCCACGCCCGAACGCAGGGCCTTGACCTGGGGGTTGATGTTCACGCCGCCGTAGACGCTGGTGGAGCGCAGGGGGAGGTGGCGGCCGTAGGTGCGCACGCTCTCCTCGATCTGCATGCACAACTCGCGGGTGGGGGTGAGGATGAGGCAGCGAATGGGGTGACGTGCGGGCGAGGCGCTGGAATTGGCGTTGGGGGCCAGCAGCTGCAGGATGGGCAGCACGAAGCCCGCGGTCTTGCCGGTGCCGGTCTGGGCGCCGGCGAGCAGGTCGCGGCCGTCGAGGATGGCGGGGATGGCCTGCTCCTGGACGGGGGTGGGGGTTTCGTAGCCCTGCTCGCGCACGGCACGCAGCAGCTCCGGCATGAGGCCGAGGTTCTCGAAGGACATTGATGCTCCTGGTTGGGCCCTCCCGCGTTTTCGTGTGCGCGGGCCCCGGTCAGGGCAGGAATGGGATTTCGAAGCAGGAACCCGGCTCCGGCCGGGTGAAGGACGCAGACCGGAGCGCCTTCCAGAACGAGGGGATAGAATAGCGAGAATTGGTCGCAAATTCCACGAAATTCAATAACCTAAGCGGAATCAAGGTCCATTCCCCCTGCGATGGTTGTCACAAGCCGCTTGGCCCGGGATGCACCCCAGGGCATCTTGGAATGAACGATTTTTCGCGAGGCGTACGATGGCTCACCAGGTGGTGGAATGCGTTCCCAATTTCTCCGAAGGCCGTGACCTGGCCAAGATCCGCCAGATCACCGACGCCATCGGGGCGGTGGCCGGGGTGACCCTCCTGGACGTGGATCCCGGGGCCGACACCAACCGCACCGTCGTGACCTTCGTGGGGAGCCCGGAGGCTGTGGTGGAGGCCGCCTTCCAGGCGGTGAAGACCTCGGCCCGGGTGCTGGACATGGCCAGCCACGCAGGTGCCCATCCCCGCATGGGCGCCACGGACGTGTGCCCCTTCGTGCCGGTGGAGGGCGTGACCCTGGCCGACTGCGCGGCCCTGGCCCGGAAGCTTGGCGAGCGGGTCGGACGGGAGCTGGAGCTGCCGGTGTACCTGTACGAGCACGCCGCCACCCGCCCCGAGCGCCGGAACCTCGCGGTGGTGCGCAAGGGCGAGTACGAGGGGCTGGAGGAGAAGCTCAAGGATCCCCAGTGGGCCCCGGACTTCGGCCCGGCGCGCTTCGATGCCCGTGCCGGCGCGCTGATCACGGGCGCCCGGGAGTTCCTGGTGGCCTACAACGTCACCCTCAACAGCCGCGACAAGAACCACGCCACCGACATCGCCTTCGAGCTGCGGGAGAAGGGCCGCGTGGCCCGCAGGGGCCAGAAGGACGCCTTCTACAGCTCGGGCGAGATCCTGTTCTACCGGGAGGGGTGCTTCCCCTGCGGCAACTGCGAAACGGATTTCGCCACCTTCGAGGAGGTGGAGGCCCACTGCAGGGCCGAGCACGGCTACGAGCTGCGCCACCTCCTCAAGCTCAACGACATCGACGCGGCCAAGGGGGTCGTGGGGCGCAAGGTCCACCGGGCCGGTCTCTTCACCCACTGCAAGGCCATCGGCTGGTACGTGGACCAGTACAAGCGGGCCCAGCTCTCCATCAACCTCACCGACTACAAGGTGACGAGCCCCGTGGACGTGCTGGAGGCCACCCGGCGCATGGCGACGGAGCGCGGGCTGGTGGTCACGGGCAGCGAGATCGTGGGTCTGGTGCCCTATCAGGCGCTCCTCAAGGCCGGCCAGCACTACCTGCGGGTGCAGGGGAAGAGCCCCTTCGTGCCGGTGGCCGACGTGCTGGAGAACGCCGTGTTCTCCATGGGGCTCGCCGACGTGGCGCCCTTCGAGGTGGAGAAGAAGGTCATCGGGCTGCCCCGCACCTACCCCAAGGGCCTCATGGCCATGACGGGCTCCGCGTTCGTGGACGAGGTCTCCCGGGACACCCCGGCGCCCGGGGGCGGCTCCATCGCGGCGCTGGCCGGCGCCCTGGGCGCGGCCCTGGCGTCCATGGTGGCCAACCTCACCCAGACCGGGGCGCCCGAGCTGCGCCAGGCCGCGGAAGCGGCCCAGAAGGCCAAGGATGCCCTGGTGCTGGCGGTGGACGAGGACACCGACGCCTTCACCGCCTACATGGAAGCCCGGCGCCTGCCGGCGGGCACCCCCGAGGAGAAGGCGGCGCGGGAGCGGGCCATGCAGGACGGACTGAAGCTGGCCGTGGACGTGCCCCTGAACACGGCGCGCACCTGCTACGCCGCCATGGAGGCGGCGGAACTGGCCATGCACCACGGGAACCCCGCGTCCATCACCGACACCATGGTGGGCTTCACCATCGCCTTCGCCGGGGTGCGGGGCGGCATCTGGAACGTCCTGATCAACCTGAAGGACATCAAGGACGACGCCTACAACGGAGCCATGAAGGCCACCTGCGCCGAACTGCTGGCCCGGGCCCAGGCCCTGCTGGATCGCGCCACCGCCCACGGGGACGCGAAGCTGGAGGCCATGCTGGTCAGGTGAGGTCCTCCAGGAGGCCTTCGCCCTGGGCCCAGGAACCATGCCCCGAGGCCGTGTTCAGGTGCCCCTTGGGCCCCACGTCCGTGAACCGGCTCTGCCAGGCGTCGGCGAAGAACCGCGCCCGCTCCAGGGTCACGTGGGGATCGTTGCTGGAGGCCGCGACCCGGCTCAGGAAGGGCAGGCTGTGCAGCGGGATGGGGGCCCAGGACGGGTACTCCGCCAGGCCCTCGGGGGTCTCAACGTCGGTGGGCGCCACCAGGAGCGCGGCGTGGATGGGGTGCCGGTAGGCATCGGCCCAGTGGGCCACCGCGAGGCAGCCCAGGGAATGGGCCACGAGGATGGGGGGCCCGTCCTCCCCTGCCCTGCGGATGGCGGCGTCCAGGGCTTCCACCCAGTCGGGGCGGTGGGGGAAGTCCCAGTTGGGCATTTCGACGCGGCGGGCGCCGGGGAGGGAGGCCTCCCAGAGGCTCTGCCAGTGGCCGGGTCCGGAGTTCCGGTGGCCGGGGATGATGAGGATGGGCGGGCGCATGGGGACACCTGGGATGGATGCGCCCATTCTGCACCCATTCGGGCCGGGATCCTATAATGCTCGACTGCGGAGGCGCCCATGAAATCCCATCGAAGCACCATCACCCTGCATGAACCGGAACGGGTGGGATTCGTGAACATCACGCCCGACGTGGAAGAAGCCCTGGAGGCCAGCGGCATCCAGGAGGGCCTGTGCCTGGTCAACGCCATGCACATCACCGCCAGCGTGTTCGTCAACGACGACGAACCGGGCCTCCACGAGGACTACAAGCGCTGGCTGGAGCAGCTTGCCCCCTTCAACGCCGGGAGCGATCCCGCGCGGGGAGGGTACCTGCACAACCGCTCCGGGGAGGACAACGGGGACGCCCACCACAAGCGCCAGGTGATGGGGCGGGAAGTGGTCGTGGCCGTCACGGAGGGCCGGCTGGATTTCGGACCGTGGGAGCAGATCTTCTACGGCGAATTCGACGGCAGGCGGGACAAGCGGGTCCTGATCAAGATCATCGGCGAGTGAGCCTGGGAGGCTCTCCGGATTCTCCGGTGCAGTAGACTGGAACCTCGTTTTTGGAGTCGCCCATGCTCACCATCGCCGGCCGCACCTTCGGTAATCGCCTCATCCTGGGAACGGGCAAGTACAAGGATTTTCCCACCATGAAGGCGTGCTACGAGGCCGGCTCGGTGGAGATGGTCACGCTGGCGGTGCGCCGCTTCGACCTTTCCGCCAAGGGCGAGGACAACATCCTCAACTGGATTCCCAAGGGCATGGCCCTCCTGCCCAACACCGCGGGCTGCTACACCCGGGAGGACGCCCTGCGGGTGTGCCGCCTGGCCCGGGAGGCCCTGGAGACGGACTGGGTGAAGCTGGAGGTGATCGGCGACCCCTTGAGCCTCTATCCCGACGGGGAGGAGACGCTGCGCGCGGCGGAGATCCTGGTGAAGGAGGGGTTCGTGGTGCTGCCGTACATCAACGCGGATCCCATCCTGGCGAAAAAGCTCTGCGAGGTGGGTTGCGCGGCGGTGATGCCCCTGGGTTCGGCCATCGGTTCGGGGCTGGGGGTCCAGAATCCCTACGTGCTCCAGATCCTCCGGGACGTGGTGGGGGGGTTCGGCCTGCCGCTCATCGTGGACGCGGGGGTGGGCACGGCCAGCGACGCGGCGGTGGCCATGGAGCTGGGCGCGGACGCGGTGCTCATGAACACGGCCGTGGCCGAGGCCTCGGACCCCGTGAAGATGGCCCGGGCCATGGACTTCGCGGTCAAGGCGGGGCGCCTGGCCTTCGAGGCCGGCCGCATGCCCCGTCGCTTGTACGCCAGCGCCTCCAGCCCGGTGGGTGGGGTGGTGGGGAAAAGCTGAGGCGCCGGGTTATCCTGGTTGGGCAAGGGAGCCCATACATGCCTCGATTCTCAAGACGATCCGGCCGCGAAGTCCTGGAGGGCCATCCCCGGCTTCCCCACTGGATCGTCCAGGAGAAGGTCAAGCTTTCCGATCTCCACGCCATGAAGGCCGGGATGCGGGAATCCGACCTCCACACGGTGTGCGAGGAGGCCCGCTGTCCCAACCGCAACCACTGCTTCACCCACGGCACCGCCACCTTCCTGCTCATGGGCGACACCTGCACCCGGGCCTGCGGATTCTGCTCCATCCAGAGCGGCAAGCCCCTGCCCCTGGACCCCCGGGAGCCGGAGGAGACCGCCCTGCGGGTGGCTTCCCTGGGGCTGCGCTTCGCGGTGCTCACCTCGGTGAACCGGGACGACCTCCCCGGCGGGGGCGCCGCCCACCTCGCCAGCACCATCCGCGCCATCCGCCGCCACAACCCGGGCGTGGGGGTGGAGGTGCTCACCCCGGACTTCATGGGGAACCTGGACGCCGTGGCCGAGGTGGTCGCCGCGGGCCCGGCGGTTTTCAACCACAACACCGAGACGGTGCCCGGCCTCTACGCCGAGGTTCGGCCCGCGGGGCGCTTCCAGCGGTCCCTGGATGTCCTGGCCCACGCCAAGCGCCTGGGCACGGCCCTGTTCGGGGACGAGTTCCGCACCAAGTCGGGGCTGATGCTGGGGCTGGGCGAAACCGAGGACGAGCTGCTGGAGGTCTTCGGGAAGCTCGTGGAGGCCGGCGTGGACATCCTCACCCTCGGGCAGTACCTGCGCCCCACGCGCCACCAGCTGCCGGTGCGGAGCTACGTGCACCCCGACGCCTTCGCCGAACTGGGACGCAAGGCCAAGGCCATGGGATTCCGCACGGTGTATGCGGGGCCCCTGGTGCGTTCGAGCTTCAACGCCCACGAAGTGAGCGCCATGGAAGGGATCTCCATCGCATGACCACGCACGCCCACCCCTGGGACGCTCCGGCCCCCGAGGCGGCGGGACTGCCGTCGGCCTTCGGGCTGCTGCCGGAGGACCTCGAGGCGGCCCCGGGCCGGGCGGAGCACGTCTTCGGCCGCCTGCAGCGGCCCTGGACCTACCGGCCCGAGGGGCTCTTCCTCAACCGGCAGGCCCGGGAGTGGATCGCGGCCTCGTTCGACACGTCCCTCCCCGAGATCGTGGAGCGCCACCCCAGCGAGGACGGCGCCACCAAGGTGGTGCTCCGCCTGCGGGACGGGGAGCGCATAGAGGCCGTCCACATGCCGCGCGACGTGCGAAACCCCAGGGTGACCCTCTGCATCAGCAGCCAGGTGGGCTGCGCCATG
>MTLE01000276.1_pt1 | contig 42427 bp, 43 predicted proteins | sample 1982461 | NCBI WGS metagenome assembly MTLE01 (sample SAMN05712605, study PRJNA340218) | biofilm metagenome | isolation source: sample SPL anode biofilm adapted to -200 mV | place: USA | collected 2012-02-03
GAGGACAAATCCCTCAACAGCAGTTTTGATAAGCCCGCCTTTACGGCTGACAACCCAAGGCAGAAAAATCAACAGGAAGATGCTTAAGGCGAACATAAAAACAGAATGCGCCGTTATCGGAAGATGCGCGCCTAAAAAAGAGACGTGGAAACTGTGGTCCAGTATATGGTGGGATAAAAGTTCTTCTATCATTTTTTAATACCGTTTTTGTTTACAGCCTGTTTTGCCGCTTTAACAACTAAATATATGCCCAGAGCAAAGGCGGCAGCACTTAAAGCAAGGGTAAAAAGTGGCATTGTGTGGTATTTTTTATCTAAAAAATAGCCCCCGAAAAAGCCAAGACACATAACCGTTGCAAACTCTAAACCAAGGCCTGCTATTATAAGGTGGTCGCCTTTCTGTATCATAAAAAAATAACCTTTCAGACGCCTATCTCCGCTTTTGGGGCGGGATACGGCGGTTAACCTATTTTAAAAGCGGGTTACCTCTATTGTAGTATTTTTTTAAAGATTTCTAAATGCTTTTGCAATTCTGCGGTTATCAAAAATTCCTCTTTAACCAAATTGTGTCCGTTTGTCCCAAGCTTTTTGGCAAGAGCCTTATCTTTAAGAAGACGCAAAACCGCTTGCGCGCAGGTGGGAATATCTTTGCAAAGCAGCCCCGTTTGTTCGTCTTTTATTTGAAATTTTATACCGCCGATATCGCTGGCTACGACGGGTTTATTTTTCCATAGAGCCTCGGTAATGGCAAGGCCGAAACTTTCGCTTAAAGATTTTTGGATAATCACGTCGCTTATGCTTTGTATGGCGGCTATATTATAATCTTGCTTATCTATGGCAAGGATAAAAATATCCTTATCACCGTTGGCCTTTTTCTTAACCTCTTCGTAAACCTGACGTGATTCGCTGTCGTCCTGCGCGTGTCCGCCCGCAAAGATAAGGCGGCAGGGGGCTTCCTTACGCACAATATTAAAAGTATCTATTACGCCAAAGGGGTCTTTTAGCCTGTCAAAGCGCGAAACCTGAGAGATGATAGGCTTATCTGCGGGTATGCCGAAAGACTGCAACACGTCTAAAGCTGCGGGGCGCGGAACAAAAGTGTTTTTTACCGAAAGCGGATTTATTGACGGCAAAATATAAAAAAGATTAGCGTTTAATGGTTTGTGAAATTGCGGGGAGGAAAAAATGACAGCGTCAAAACTTTCCATATACGGGCGGAAAAAATCCCAAATATCCTGCGACGCGCAGGAAACGTCAAAATGGCATCTGTAGATTTTTTTAACGCCTTTTATTTTGGAAGCGGCAATAAGACCGTGGTGGTCGTGGACGTAAAGAATATCGCAGTCCGCGTCTATCCGCAAGGCGGAAGAGTGCCTTTCAAAAGCTTCCAAATCACTTTTATTCGCTTTTGTGTTTAGGGAACAAAAAGAATTAGCCAAATGTTTGGACAGAGATAAAAAATCCTCCCCCCCTTTAAGAACCTGCCAAAATGATTTTAAACCAAGCTCGTTAAAATAAGTGTTAAGCGCGCCTGTACTTTCGCTTACCCCGCTGCCATAGCTGCCCGCGCTTATCATATTGATTTTAAGATTATAAAACGGCTGATAGCCCCGACGGAGCGAAGAGGTGTCCTTATTGTAAAATGCCTGAATTTGAGCTAAATTATCCATAAGCCTATTTTAGAATTTTTTACATAAATATTTTAAAAAATTTAAAAGGGTGGACTTTTCCCTGCTAAAGTGATATAACTAGAATATCTAAAGGGGCAATAATATGAGAACTAATCCTCATATTCTGGAAATAAATACGCATGAATGGTTTAACAAGATAAAAAGGGACCTCGGCAGGGACATTACACTGGCCGATATCCCCGAAAGTTATCTCTTTGAGATAAAAGCGGGCGGTTTTGACGCTGTTTGGCTGATGGGTGTGTGGCAGGAAAGCCCAGCATCGCGCAATATAGCCAAAAATGACGAGGGAATAAACAATTATCTTGCCAAAGTGCAACCGGGATATTCTAAAGAAGACATAATGGGTTCGCAGTATTCTATATACGACTACCGCGTAAGTTCTTCTTTGGGCGGGGACGAAGCCCTTGCTAAACTGCGCGAAAAATTAAACGAATTCGGCATAAGCCTTATTTTAGACTTCGCGGGCAATCACCTTTCCATAGACAATCCCCTTACCTTGACCGACCCCGATATTTTTATACGCCACAAGGGCGAACCGCAAAATAAAACTGAATTTTTTAAGACGGCAAACGGCGATTGGCTGGCCCACGGGCGCGACCCGCATTACCCGCCATGGACGGATACCGTACAAATAAACCATTTTAACCTTAAAGCGCGCAAATATTTACTGGATACTTTGCTTAAAGTATCTTCTATGTGCGACGGTTTAAGGTGTGATATGGTAATGTTGATGTTGAACAAAGTTTTCCGTGATGCGTGGGGCAAGTATATACAGGAAGAAACCCCTGTTGACGAATTTTGGCCCGAAGCTATAGAAAAAGTTAAAGAACAACATCCGTTTTTTACCTTTGCGGCGGAAGTATACTGGGGCCTTGAGTGGGAAGTGCAGGAACTCGGCTTTGATTATACCTACGATAAAACGCTTTACGACAGATTATTACTTTCCAACCCGCAAGATATACAGGGCCATTTAAATGCGGAGCATTTATATCAAAAAAGGTCTATAAGATTTATTTCCAACCACGACGAAGAAGCCCCTATTACCGCCTTTGGTAAGGAAAAGTCTTTGGCGGCCGCAACCGTAGCCGCGACCATAACAGGGGCAAGGCTGTTTACCGCCTCCCAAATCTACGGGGAAAAACGCCGCCTGCCCATACAATATATTCAAAAAGAAAAATATAAAGACGAAGAAATTTTTGCCTTTTATAAAAAACTCCTTTCTATCATCAATAATCCCGCGTTTCACGGCGGGCAATGGACCTTAAAACACACAAAGGCTATTGACGATAAAGATTTGTCTTTTAAAAACATACTTTCCTGGTGCTGGACGCAGCTTTCCACCTGTAAAGCCGTTGTAATAAACTACGGCGCCACGCCCGCAAAATTTATTTTACCGTTAGACAGAGTTCCGCAACAGGAAACTGTTTTTATTAAAGAAGAATTTACGGATACTATACTTTCCATGCCTACGGAAGAAGTAAAAAAACGCGGCATAGTTTTGGAAATGAAACCGTTTGAAATAAAAATTCTTTCCGTCAATTTCTAATCCGTATTTAAGTTATCCGCCCAAAGTGTTATAATTCTTAAATGGAAACCGCAGATAAAAAACCTCTTGTTTTTATGCTTGCCGCAGACGATAAACACGCCTTCGCACTGGCCGCGTGTCTGCTTAGCTTAAAAGAAAATTCCCCCAAACTTTTTGCGCGCGGGGAGGTTTTGGTTTATCACACCGATATTTCTGCGGAAAATCAAACAGTCTTAAATTCCCTTGTCCCCGTAACGTTTAAACAATTTACATTGCCTTTTGACCCTTCCCGCCTGCAAATGCTGCAAAGGTACAGCGTTTTATGTATGGCCAAATACGAGTGCTTCGGCCTTTTGGAGCAATATAAAAATGTGATTTACCTTGATATTGATATGCTGGTAAAGAAGGAATGCGAAAATATATTAAAGCTTAATAAAGCGGGAATCGCGATGGTTCACGACGACAATATCGTAGCTTCTAACTTTTGCGGCAAGATAAAAGGTTTTAATTTTACCCGTCAAAATTACAATACGGGGCTGATTGCTTTTAACGATACTTTGCCCGTCTATAAAGAACTTAAAAATTGGTGTTATTTGCAAACCCAAAGCCTTGCGCCTAAAATTTTGTGGATAGACCAAGCGATAATAAACATTGCTTTACAAAATTTTAAGCTGAAGGTTTCCACTTTGCCGAGATACTTTAACGCACACCCCGTTCTTTCGCCCGTTACGACGAGCGCGGCTTATATAGCGCACACAATGGGCGCAAATAAATTTTGGAACAATCTGCCAAGTTTTATGTGGCGCAAATATTATAAACAATGGTTGGCGGCGGGCGGCGCGCCGATGCAGGTGCAGCATAAAAAACCGCTTGTCACCTTTGGATATTGGTTAAAACTCGCGGCGGAAAATATCCCCGGTTTGTGGGATATAATAAAGCTGATGATAAAAAACAGATTTAAAAAATTAAACAACGAAGCTCTTACACGAGGATAGAAAATGGAAGAAAAATTGCTGATAGTCGGTATAGTGTCTTTTGTATTTGCAAAGCTGGCAAAATATCTTAAAAAGAAAGGCTTTTTGCAAAATAAAACGTATTTTGTAATTTGGAACGCAGCATTTGCCTTAACGGCGGGTACGCTTATTTATTATGTGCTTAATTTTATGGCCAAGAATGGCATAGAAGGCGGATTGAGCGCAAAAACTTTTGCCCTTATTTTAGCCGCGACCATCGGCGGGGCGTGGTATCTGTCCCGTAAAGCCGCCAAGGGCGATGAGAAAGAGAAAGAAAAGCTTTATGCCGTTAACTTAGACTGGGCGGAAACTGTTTACTTTGCCGCTTTTTTTGCCGCCGTTGTAATGTTCTTTTTTATGCAGGCGTTCAAAATCCCCTCCGCGTCTATGCGTGATACCCTTTTAGAGGGAGATAACTTATTTGTAAATAAAATAACTTACGGCATAAGACTGCCTTTTATGAAGCAAAAGCTTGTGCATTTTAACCAAGTAAAACGCGGAGATGTAATTGTTTTTGCCTTCCCCGCCGAAAATAAAGAACAAATAAACTGCGGCGGCCCGCAATACGGCAGAGATTTTGTTAAAAGAGTGGTGGGCTTGCCGGGCGACGTGGTGGAAGTTAAAAACAAAATAATTTACATCAACAATAAACCCTTGGACGCTCAACCATACGAGAAATACGAAGATATTTTGCGCACGGAACAACCCCTGCCGTTGCCACACGACGAATACCAAAAAGTATGGGAAAGCAGAGAGCTGGAAAATTATCTTGGCATCTACCTTAGAGATTTCTTTGGCCCCGTAACCGTGCCGCAAGGCCAATATTTAGTGCTTGGCGACAACAGGGATTTTTCTTGCGATTCCCGCTTTTGGGGCCCCGTGCCTGAAGGCAATATAAAAGGTAAAGCGTGGTTTATACACTGGCCGCTTAGCAGAATGAAGATTATTAAATAATCAAAAGTTGAAGGCAAAGTTTTAAACCCCCGCTTTTTTGGCGGGGGTTTTTATTTTATTTTTAATAGAAACTGTTTGAAAGATTATAGTTGCGGTTATGGCCCGCATATCTTATATATCCGCAAAATGTAAAAAAGTTGCCAATATTTTGCCAGCCAAAAAGTTAGGTCCGCTATCTTTATATATTGTTAGTCTACCTAATATTATTTGTTTTCACGTGAAACTTTTTTGTTTTGGCTAAATTTTGGCCTGTTTTCACATGAAAACTTACAAACAGATTGACTTAAGTAAAATTTTTATATTAAATATGTGAAATAGGAGAAACAATATAATGGGCGAAATAGTATGTGTAGCAAATCAAAAAGGCGGCGTCGGTAAAACGACGACGGCCGTTAACCTTTCTTATGCTCTTGCCTGTTTAGGACAAGAGGTTCTTTTGGTGGATTTTGACCCGCAAAGCAATGCTGGCAGCGGCCTTGGCGTGGTTGTAAAACCGGGCGGCAAATCCATCTATCACTTGCTTACAAAAACGGCAACATTTAAAGAAGTTGTGCGCCAAACCAGCAATGAAATGCTTGACCTTTTACCCGCCAGTAAAGACTTGGCAGGGGCAGAAGTTGAGCTTGTTGGGGTGCCAAACAGGGAAAAAGTGCTTAAAGAAACCTTGGCAACTTTAAAGAAAATGTACAACTTTATTATAATAGATTGCCCCCCCTCTTTAAGCTTGCTTACAATAAATGCTCTGGTTGCGGCGGACAGCGTTATAACCCCTATCCAGTGCGAATATTATGCTATGGAAGGCCTTGCCCATTTTATCAACACCACAGGCAAAGTTAAGCAATTTTTAAGCCCGCAGCTTAAGGTTGACGGCGGTATTTTGACCATGTACGATGCCAGAATGAACCTTGCCAATCAGGTTAAAGAAGAGATTAGCAGATTCTATGGAGATAAGGTTTACAAGACCCCCATCCCCAGAAATATCCGCCTTGCGGAAGCACCCAGCTTCGGGCAAAGCATTTTTGAATATGACCCCTCCTGCCGTGGCACAAAAGCTTATATAGAATTAGCCATTGAGTTTTTGGTAAGAAGGGGAGCAGACGCATCCAGCTACGAACAATATAAAAATACCGTTGCCCAAGGCACGGATTATGACTTTGGAGGATAATTATGAGGCAGGCTTTAGGCAAAGGTTTAGATGCTCTTTTGGCAGGAAATGTTGAAGAAGGACAAACGGACAGCGACGGAATTAAAACCAGGGTACAGAAAATAGACCTTGATAAAATTATCCCCAACCGCTATCAGCCGCGCAAGAATTTTAATGAAGAAAGCTTAAAAGAATTAGCCCTTTCAATCAAGCAGCACGGGCTTACCCAGCCTGTAGTGGTAGTGTACGATGCGGGCTTAGATAAGTACGAATTGGTTGTGGGCGAAAGACGTTTTAGAGCCACGCAGCTTGCGGGATTTAAGGATATTGACGCCATTGTTCACGCCCGTTTAGATGACAAACAAATGTGCGCGTTGGCCTTAATTGAGAACATCCAAAGGGAAGATTTAAACCCGATAGAAACCGCTTTGGGCTATAAAAGCCTTATGCAAAAATTCAGCATATCCCAAACGGAACTTGGGGAATATTGCGGCAAGTCTAAAGCTGCGGTGTCCAACTCTTTAAGGCTTTTAACCCTTGATGAAGTTATGCAAAAAGCCATAGAAGAAGGCGCTTTAACGGAAGGGCATGGCAGAGCTTTATTGATGGTTTCTGACAGCAACAAGAGAGAGGTCTTATTTAAAAGAATGCTCTCTTCCAAGATGTCCGTGCGTCAGGCCGAAAATGCCGCGCGCGATATAATGTCCCCCAAAGAAGTAAAGAAAATAGAAAAGAATCCCGACACAGTAGCCTTTGAACAGGGGCTGCAGGAAGCGCTTGGCACCAAGGTTGAAATTAAGCATGGCGCCAAACCGGAAAAAGGAACATTAGTTGTTTATTATAATTCTTTGGAAGAACTTGAAGTTATTGCAGAAAAACTTAAAAGCAAACTTTTATAGTTTTTAGATTTGCAAAAAATAAAACCCTGCGGTTTTTAAAATCGCGGGGTTTTTGTTTGGTTATTTTTTGGCTTCTTTTTTGTGCGGCTTTTTTGTGTGGCTTTTTTGTGTGGCTTTTTTTGGTGCCACATTTTTGGGCATCAAGTTTTGGTTCTTAAAAATCTTTGCGGCAAAAATAATTTTTAGTAAAAATAATTTTGGGCAGATTTTCCAATTTTGTGGTTGTTTTCACATGAAAACATTTGTTTTTTGTAAAATCGGCATTTTTAGCAGGATAAATATAAAAATCTCCGACGGAGAATTTTGCAAATTAGCATAAACGCTTTATTTAAGGCTTATTTTAAAACAAAGAGTAGTCGTCGCGGAAAGGCTGCAAAAACGGCTAAAAAGCCCGTTTTTGGCTAAAATCAGGCATTTCGGGCTATAGTCGCCATCTCTTTTTTAAGAAAATATTAAAAACCAGACTCCCTATCCCCTTTTTCTCTTTATGTTAGCAAAACTAACTTGAAATAAAAGAAGAAATATTTAAAATAAAAATTGGGCGCCATAAAAATTAAAAAATGGGAAAACTAAAAATCATAAAAAAGAAATTTGTTTTTGGAAATGATGTTTGAAGGTTTTGCCAAAAAGGGAATGGAGCCTTTTGCAAAAAATAACCGTTGGATTTATTGGATACATAATTTATACATTTTAAAAAATAGCGTTTGAAAGTTTTTTAAAATAATCCTCTCCCGCTTTAAGCTATAGCCCTAAGTGCGAAGCAGAACGTGAATCTTTTAAAATGAAGCATTGCGCATTCTTGGAACCCGAGCAGGGTTATGGGCTAATGTTTATAAAAAATCAAAGGGAAGAGGGCCTTCGCCCTTCTGGTTTCGGGGGGATCGTCCGTCTTCTCTGTCCTGTGGAAATGGTAGTCATCCCGCGGGCCAACTATGCCAAATATCAAAAACACCCCCTCGCAACTATTGTGCCTTTCTACAGAAGGGAGTAGCGCGAATTGGCATACAAAACACTCCTGCCTGTAATGGAATGGGGCGGATTTACCCGTCTGGGCAATGGATAGGTTGCCCTCGTGCGCGTGAGGACAAAAATAAAAATTGTTTACACCTATACATATATTAGAAGGGAACAAGGGGATTACTATATGCCCGAACCTTCCTTCCGCAAGCAACTTTCTTGCATTCTAAGACGGAGTAAACAAGATGGAAAAGAATTATATTGTAATACTGGCAGCGGCGGTTATTGGCGCATATCCTTTTAGCCTTATGGCCAACACCCCAGAGGCCGCTATTTATATTATCCTTATATTTTTAGTTGCAGCGATAGAAGCAGGCTCCCCCGCCGAGTAATCTGCCCCCCATAAAATACGCAAGGCGGAATATAGCGCAAAGCGTGGCTTTTAAGATTTTGAAGAAATTGTGATTTTATTCTAAGTGCGGAGCTTTGTATTTTTGCAAGTATTTTGCGTCGTTCCAAAAGATTGCGTGATTTGGATAGATTTGAGATTATTTTATGTTTTCTTTGCCGCAAGGTATATCAAGAGAGGGGTGGAACCCCCGAATATCCGATGCTGCAAAAAAAACTTAAAATAACCCAAAGATAACAAATTGCTAGCCGAATGCCGCCACGCGGAGGAAATATTTTACAAGTTTTTTGCGGAAAGACAAGGAGCAAGGAGGGAGGTATACCATGAGTGCCTAGAAGGCCGAGTATCCGACCGATGACGCGACGCCGTATTTCTGCAAAAGACGCCGTAAAAACAAAAACCCTGCTCGGCAGAGGCCAAGCAGGGTAAATGTACTAATAGATTCTTACTTTGTTACTATGTATCCCATCAGGCGGTATACCATCTTGGAAACATTAAATTCCGAAATATTGCTGCCTTTTATCGGGGCTGTTTCCACAACGTCTATCGCAACGACGTTCTTTGTCTGGCATACGGCTTTAAACAGGGCCATGGCATCGTACCAAGTAAAACCACCGGGTTGGGGTGTACCTGTGCCGGGGACGACGGACGGGTCAAAACCGTCAACATCTATCGTCATATAAACAGTATTCGTAAGGTTTTTAAGCACATTGGGTATTAATTTTTTAATATCCAAGTTTTCGTGCATTAAAAATGTTTTTACATTACCGCTGTTTATATTCTGCTTTTCGTCAGAACCGACGCTTCTGATACCGCACTGCACCACTTTAACTTCTCTAGAAGCAGGGTAAACCGCGCAGGCATGGGATCTTTCGTCGCCGAAATATGATTCCCTCAAGTCGGCATGAGCATCAAAATGAAACACTGAAAGCTTTTTGCCGTACTTTTTAATATAAGGGGCTATCAGCGCTTGAGATATTGAATGCTCGCCGCCCAAGTAAATGGGCAAGGCTTTGTTGTTTGCCATATAGTCTGCTGCATACTTTTCTATACGGTCAAAAACGGCCTTCTCGCTACCTTTGCAATTAATGGCGGGGAGGGTATGAATCCCTTCCTTCCATGTTTCCGTCTTGGTTTCTTCGTCCCACAATTCTATTTGCGGGGAGGCTTCTATAATGGCCGCAGGGCCTTTTTCCGTACCTGCGCCGTAGGAAACTGTTCTTTCGTACGGCACGGGAATTACTGCAAAACGACACTTACCCAGAGGGGGTTGTTTTCCCTCCACGGCAAGGAACTGCTCAGCTTTTTTACTTTTCATATAGTTCTTTTAATTATCTTACAAACACTGCAGCGGCGACGACCGTTGTCCATACGCCGTCAACGCAAATAGCGGACTGGGTAATATTTGTTGTTTTAACAATTTTGCCGCTCATTTTCCAAATTTCTTCCTTTTGGTTCCAGGTGGTATTGTTATCAAATTCAATACCGAGTGTGGTAGATAACATCATTGCCGCAAGATCTTCAGCATAGTCACCGGCTTTTTGGTCGGCTTCGCCGAAGCTGTGGTGTTCTGAAATGTATCCGTGTGTAGCTTTTTCCTTAGGTATTGCAAGACCTACGGAAGCAGAGATTAAACGTCTGTTTTCATTGCTTGTGTTTCTGCTGATTACGCAGTGTAATATCTGGCCTGCGCTCAGCTTTTCCAAACCTTTACTGACTGAGACAACTTTGCATCTGGGCGGGAAAATACTGGATACCGGCACCAGATTGAACTTTGCAATTTTAGCATCTCGGAGGGCTTCCTCGAAGCTAGCAAGTTTTTCTTTATGTCTGCCAACGCCTTTCGTAAGGAAAATTTCCTTAGGGACAAACGGTTCGTACATTTTTTTGTTCTCTCTTATATAAGTGATATTCCCTGCAAGTCAGGGATATTATTTTATAAAATATTATAACAAAAATAAAACGCTGTTGCTTATAGAATATATGAAACTATTTTCTTTATTACTCTCTTTCTTTTTACTATATACAAGCTTAACGGCGGGGGAAACGGTTATGGCAAACAAAATGTTCAACGAAAACGGTGTTCTTCATTTCAATTATAAAGCGGCTGATTTAGCCCCTGCGGAGGCTTCCGCCCGCAAAGTGCTGGAAGAGGACCTTGCAAAAATAGTTGCCATAAAAAAAGAAAACAGAACCTTTGAAAATACTTTTTTAGCTTATGATGACGCCTTTGATAAATACTCCCAAGCAATCGGGCAGGCGGGATTTTTGGCTTATGTTTCCGACGATGAAGCTTTGCGCAATACCGCGCTGGAGCTGGAGCAGGAAATAAGCAAATATATGATAGATATTGCCACGCGCCGCGATATTTACCAAGCGTTTAAAGACTATGCGGACACCAACCCCGCCCTGCCGCCGATAGAAGCAGGAATGCTAAAAGACGCTATGATAGGTTTTAGGAAAAGCGGTTTAACGCTTAACGATAAAGATTTAGAGGAGTTTAAAGAGATAAATAAGAAAAATTCCGAAAACTCTATAAACTTTTCCAAAAATATTCGCGAATATAAAGACTCTCTTGCCGTTACAAAAGACCAGCTTGCAGGGCTTGAGGAAGACTATATAAACAAGCTGCAAAAAACCGACGACGGTAAATATATAGTAACGCTTGATTACCCCGACTATATCCCCTTTATGCTTAACGCCAAGGACGACAAGGCCAGAAAAGCGCTTGAATATAAATACAACAGAAGAGGGGGGGAAGAAAACGTAAACTTGTTGGAAGACACCCTTATGCTGCGCTATTCTTCCGCCAAGCTTTTGGGTTATAAAAACCATGCCGAAAACCGCCTTGATACCAGAATGGCAAAAAATCCCGAAACGGTTATTAACTTTTTGGAGGATTTGGAAAAGAAGTTAAAACCGATGTCAGAAAAAGAAGAAAAGGAAATACTTAAATTTAAGTTTGAAAAATCTGGCATAGAAAGCAAACGCCTTAACGCTTGGGAAACCGGCTATTGGACCAATCTGCACAAAAAGGAAAATTACGACGTAGACCAAGAGAAATTAAAAGAGTTCTTTCCCACCGATTATGTTATAGAGCAGATGTTTAATATCTTTGGTAATTTATTTGGCGTTACATTTAAACCCGTTGAAATACCCGTGTGGCATAAAGACGTAAAAACCTATGCGGTAACGGACAGCGACACGCAAAAAACAGTGGGCTATATTTATATGGACCTTTTCCCCAGAGAAGGCAAATATAAACACGCCGCGTGCTTTGATTTGGTTGACGGCAAGCAGAACCACGACGGCACATATCAAAAGCCTTTTACGGCCATTGTCGCCAATTTAAACCCGCCCACAAAAGATGCTCCCTCTCTGTTAAAACACGATGAGGTGGAAACCTTGTTCCACGAGTTCGGCCACGTTTTGCATAATGTGCTTACGGAAGCTAAATATTCTTCTATCTCAGGCACGTCCGTCAGCAGGGATTTTGTGGAAGTTCCCTCTCAAATACTTGAAAACTGGGCCTGGCACCCTGTTGTGTTAAAACAAATATCAAAAAGTTATAAAACAGGCAAACCGCTTGACGACGCAACCATTGCAAAAATGCTTGCCGCCAAAAATCATTGTTCAGGCACATTTTATCTTCGCCAAGACTTTTTGGCGCAAATGGATATGAAGTACAACACCGCCGTAAAACCAGTTGATACAACCGCTATTTGGGCAAAGTATTCCGACACCATTCGCGGCGTGCCGATGACAAAAGGGACATATCCGCAGGCAAGCTTTGACCATATAATGGGCGGCTACGACGCAGGCTATTACGGTTATTTATGGGCGGAAGTTATTGCGTTGGACTTCTTTTCAGAATTTGAAAAGCAAGGCCTTTTTAACACGCAGCTGGGCCGCAAATTCCGCAAGGAAATACTGGCGCAGGGCGGCAGTTACGACGAAGAAGTTTTGGTTAAAAACTTTTTGGGCAGGCCTGTTTCCAACGAGCCTTTCCTTAAAAATATCGGATTGAAATGATAAACAAAATAAAAGCTTTGCTGATGAGAGAAGAGCGTTCCCGCCGCGTATGGCTTACCGCCTTAATAATAGCCGCAGGGACGCTTTTTGCCGCAGCAGTATGCGCTTTTTATGTTTATGTTTTAGGCAAACCGTTTTACCCTTACGGCACTTTATTTTGCGCGTGGCCAGATACCTTCGGCGACATTATGTTCCCGCTAAATACCGTCTTGGGAACAATGCAGCCATATCAATATATAGGGCATAATTACCTGCCGCTTACTTATGTTTTGCTTTGGCCTTTAAGAATGTTCCCCGCGCAAACGGGAGCGTTGTTTGCGGTGTTTGCTTTTTTGGTTTTTATGCTATGTTATACGAGGATAAATTTAAAAAATATTGCGGGCGGCGGCTGGGCGGCAATAATATTTACTTTCCTTTGTTATCCCGTCTTTTTTCTGGCGGAAAGGGCCAATGTGGAAATGCTGCTTTTTGCTTTGTTTACGGGTTTTCTGTTGACGTACAGAAAGAAGTTTTTTTACGCCGCGGCAATTATTCTTGCCATGTTAATTTCCCAAAAGATATACCCCGCCGTATTTCTTATTTTATTTGTAAAAGACAAACAATTTAAAGCGGCGGCCCTTTCTGTTTTATTAAGCGTCGGCTTCTTCTTTTTAGGCCTTGCCCTGACGGGCAACAACCCGCACGGGCTTGCAACAAACCTTGCTTATTTTAACGAGAGATATGCCATAGGGCCGCAAGGTATAGCCTTTTCCCACACGCTTTACGCGCTTATAAGGCTGCCTTTTACTGTTGCGCTAAATTACTATTCTATGACGATGGAAACTTACAAAAGCATAAGCTCCGCCTTGGCCTTTCCGTATATGATATTTTGCTTTGTATTCTTTTCTATTGCAAGTCTTATTGTTATTCTAAAGCAAAAAGCTTTTTGGAAAGATATTTTTATACTGGCGGCGTGTTCTGTATGGCTGCCTTATGTTTCTTTTGACTACACCCTTATTTGGCTGCTGCCTCCGTTTTTTATGTTCACGGCCGACGGAGAAGCGGAAAATAAAAAAGATGTTTTAATGTACGGTATTTTGTTCGGGCTGTTATTTATCCCGATGAACTGGTATTGGCTGTGCGCCACCGAATACTGGCGCATAAATATAGGCATGCCGATAAGAACATTTTTGCTGGGGTTTATGTTGGTTTATATTATGTTTAAAGATTTAAGCATAAATGAACTATGGCGCGATTTAAAGCTTTACCTTGGCGACGTGTTGCCCTTTGCCAAATAACCCCTATAAACGCAAATATAAACCCCCTCCGAAGATTCCGAAGGGGGTTTATTGTTGAAAGGGAAAAACTTACGCTTCCTGCGTAAACTGATCCTTGCCTACTCCGCAAACGGGGCAAACCCATGTGTCGGGTATGTCGGCCCATTTTGTGCCTGCGGCAATGCCGCTATCGGGATCACCTACGGCTTCGTCGTAAACATATCCGCAAACTGTGCATACGTATTTCATATTCAGTCCTCCTTTTTTTCTTTAAAGGTTGTAGCTCCGCGCGGGGTTTTACCGCGCAACACACATTGGTAATAGTCATAGGTAAGCGGTTTTGCGCCGTCGGTAAGGACTTCGCTGTCTGTAACCTGTCCTATAAACATTGTGTGCGTGCCTAAATCTATAACCTGTTCTGTTTTTACTTCAAGCGCGGCTAAAGTATTTTCCGTAACGACGGGTAACCCGCTTTGGGAAAGCTTATGCTGCACCTTTTCAAACTTATTAAAAGTCCTGCCCGTTCTAAAGCCGAATATACCTATAAAAGGCAAATCTGCGCCTTCCCTTACGGGTTGTACGCAAAACCTGCCGCTTTTTAAAATATATTCGTGCGAAAGCGCTTCTTTATTTACCGCTATCGCTATCTTAGGCGGCTGCGCCGTTACCTGAAAGACGGAATTAGCTATCATTCCGTTTATCTTTCCCTCACAGGCGCTGGTTACAATAAATACGCCGTAAGAAATATCGGCTAAAGCGCGCGGGTCTATGCTCATTGGACTTTCTCCAAAACTTTTTTACCTATCGTAACGCCGAGTTCAAAACATTCTTTAAGCTTTTCTTCCGTCGGTACAAAACGGCTTTTTACCGTGGGGGCAACAAGCTCTATCTTCATATCTTTCATAATGTTTTCAAGCGTTACAAAAGGCGTTTCGCTCCACCCGTAAGAACCGAAGGCCGCGCCTACAAGGCCCTCTTTTCTAAGGCCTTTAAGGTATGTGGTAACGTCGGCTACCGTGGGGAACATTTCCTGATTTAATACGGGTGTGCCAAGCACTAAAGCCGCGCTATCTAAAAGTTCCGTGGCAATATCGCTTCTGTGGCTGGAGTGCAGGGGCATCTGTTTAACTTCAACACCCGTGCTTACTATGCCGTCGGTAATATGCGCCGCCATAGTTTGTGTGCTTTCCCACATTGTATCGTAGACGACAAGGGCTTTCTTTTTATTCTTCTGCGCGGAAAATTCTGTATACATTTCCACCGCTTTTGCGGGGTTAGAACGCCACAAAAAGCCGTGGTCGGGGCAGATGATTTTTGGGGAAAGCCCTATCTTTTTTACCGTGCCTAAAAACGCGCTTACCATTTTGGAGTAAGGCAATATTATATTGGCATAATATTTTTTGGCTTCGTATATCCAAGTTTCTTCGGTAATTTCGTCGTCAAAACGCTCTGTGGAGGCATAGTGCATGCCAAAAATATCATTGCAGAAAAGTATATTTTCTTTATTAAGCAGCGTTACCATACTGTCGGGCCAATGGAGCATACGCGATTCAATAAAAGTAAGGCTATCTTGCCCCAGGGAAACCGTGGAATTGTTTGCAACGGTTTCTACATTTATCTTATCGCCGAAGTGCGCCTTAAGGTTTTGCACGCCCATAACGGAGGCGTAAACATGGCTCGGTTTAAATTCCGCAATGGCGCGCACAAGGCCGCCGCTGTGGTCCATCTCCGCATGGTTGGAAACTATAATATCTATTTTTGACGGGTCTATAACGCTTTTAATGCGGGAAAGCATTTCGTCGTAAAACTCTTTCTTTACCGTATCAATAAGCGTTACTTTTTCGTCCACAATCAAAAACGCATTGTAGGTTGTGCCTTTGTTGGTGGAATATCCGTGGAAATCCCTAATATGCCAATCAATAGCGCCTACCCAATATACTTTTTCTGTTACTTTAATGGCTTGCATAGCTGTTCCTTAATATTATTTTGTCGCCCAAAGACCGTGTATATTGCAATATTCTCTTGCGTACACAATCTCGCCTTTACAATTATTAAATTTAGCTTCGGGGGCGTCGCCGGGTTTTAAGTATTTGCGGCCTATTTTACCGTCGGAGGTCATAATTTCTATAAATTCTATATAGTGTTCGGGCAACATGGGGTGGGCAACGGAGCCTACCTTTACCAAATACCCGCCGTCAATTCTTTCTATAACGGGAATATGCTTTTCCGTAGAGGCTTCAGTAACGCCCGCTTCAAGCAAATTCATTGGTTTGCCGCAGCAGACCAATTCCCCGCCGCCGACGCGGACGACTTCTACAATATTACCGCATACGGAGCATTTATATAATTCGTTAGTTTTTACCATAAATTCACCCTCTATATAAGTTTTTTAACTTCTGCCAAAACAGCCTTATAGTCAGGCTCTTTGGAAACTTCTTCAACAAACTGTATGTATTTTATCACGCCGTTGCCGTCAATAACAAAGATTGCGCGGGTAAGCAAAAACAATTCTTTTATTAAAATGCCGTAATCTGCGGCAAAAGAAGTATTTTTGTAATCCGAAAGGGTTTTAACCCTGTCTATCCCCGCCGCGGCGCACCAGCGCGCCTGAGCAAATGGCAAATCTTTACTGACGGTAAGAACAACAGCTTTATCCCCAAGCGCGGAAGCTTCTTTATTAAAGCGTCTTGTTTCCATATCGCATGTGGGAGTGTCTAAGGAAGGTACCGCCGACAAGATAACTACGTGTCCCTTAAAATCCTTCAGGGACACGGGTTTTAAATCATTGCCTGCAAGCGTAAAATCGGGGGCTTTTTGGCCCACGGCTAATACTTTGCCTTCCAAAGAGAGTTTTGCTCCGTTAAGTGTAATTTCTTTATGCTGCATAAAACCCTCCTGCAAAAACCTTTTTACCAATTTTCACCCAAAACTTCAAAATAATCCTGGGGATGGGCGCAAGCGGGGCATTTGTCTGGCGCGCTGTCGCCTTCGTGAATATACCCGCAATTTAAGCATCTCCAAACAATTTTGCCGTCCTTTTTAAACACTTTGCCGTCCAAAATGTTTTGGCGCAAAGCTTTATATCTTTTGGAATGTTGCTTTTCCGCCACGGCAATATGTTCCATAACGTCGGCAATTTCTTCAAACCCTTCAGCTCTGGCTATTTTAGCGTAAGAAGGATACATTTCCTGCCATTCGTGGTCTTCCCCCGCGGCGGCGGATTTAAGATTGTCGGCCGTAGAGGCAATTATCCCTGCAGGAAAAGAAGCCGTAACTTCAACATCTCCCCCTTCCAGAAATTTAAAGAGGCGTTCCGCATGTTCTTTTTCCTGTGCGGCGGTTTCTTCAAAAATCTTACTTATCTGCACAAAACCGTCCTTTTTGGCCTTGCTTGCAAAAAAAGTATATCTGTTTCTGGCCTGTGATTCCCCTGAAAATGCTATAAGCAGATTCTTTTCCGTTTTTGTTCCTTTAAGTGATTTCATACAATCCTCCTTATTAAAAGTATATAAAATATATAATAAAAAGACACCGCGGTAAATACTTATTTTTTAAACCTTTTTTAATTGACTATCCCGCGTGAAAACTGCTAATATTAAGTTATATTTATTTTTTAAGCTTATTAGCAGGGTAATGGTGTTTATTGTGGAAAATCTCAATATAGTTGAAATTTGGGCCTCTCTTTTAAATAAAATTGAAGGCTCGGTAGGCAAAGACGTTTGCGAAATGTGGCTTAAGCCTATGAAACCGCTGTCTTTTGAAGAGGGTATTTTTACAATAGAAATGCCTAATGAGGTTTGGCTTAAAACCATTAAAGACAGATACGAACCGCACCTGCTTTCCTGCTTAAAAGAAATCATAAGCACGCCATTTACAATAGAATATATATTACCCGCGCGCGAAGATAATAATATATCAGATTCTTATTCTTTTATAGAACCGGAAACGGAAAACTCTTTTCCCGCCGCGCAGTCTTCTTTTATAAACCGCTTAAATCCTTATTTTACTTTTGAAGGTTTTATTGAAGGCCCTTCAAACCGTTTTGCTTATAAAGCGTCCGAAGCCGTCGTAAAAAAGATGGGCGACAGAACAAATAATCCTTTTGTAATTTTCAGCGCGCCGGGTTTGGGTAAAACTCACTTGCTGCACGCTATCGGCAATCAGGTATTAAAAAATAATCCTTCAGCCAAAATTTTATATATGTCGGGCGAGGGCTTTGTGTCGGAATATGTGGAATCTTTACAAAAAAAGCAGTCTGATTCCTTCCGCAAAAAATACCGTTCTTTGGACTGTCTGTTAATTGACGATATACAATTTGTGGTCGGTAAAGAAAGTTGCGAGCAGGAATTCTTTTATACCTTTAACAGTTTGTTTGATAATAAAAAGCAAATTGTTTTAACTTCCGACAGAACACCCAACCAGCTGGCTTTGAGCGAAAGATTATCTTCCCGCTTACTTTCAGGCATAGTTGCGGAAATTAAAAAGCCCGACCTTGAAACAAGAATAGCTATTTTAAGACAAAAAAGAGATTCCAATAAATTTGATATAGGCGACGATGTTTTGGCTTTTATAGCAGAAGGCGTCCAAGCCAGTATAAGAGAGTTAGAGGGCTGTTTATACCGCCTTAACACTTATTGCAGCATACACGGCGTTACAGCCACCATACCCGTTACAAAAGAAGTTCTTGCCGATATTATTAATATTGAGCAGGAAAAGTATTCAGTCAGCGTGGCGCAGATAAAAAAGATTGTATGTAAACATTTTAAAGTAAGTATAGAAGACTTAAATTCTAAAAAGAAGAATAATTCCATCGCATGGCCCAGACAAGTGGCAATGTATCTTTCTACTGAACTTACTTCCCTTTCCTTACCCGAAATCGGAAGAGAGTTTAACAGAGATCACGCCACGGTTATCCACGCGAGGGAAAAACTTAAAGAAGAAATTGAACAAAATCCGTTCTTTACCCCTGTTATTAACCAAATAATAAACGAGGTAAAAGCTGTTGGTAACAATTAACAAATCTGGTTTTTAAAAATTGCTGTGTATAATGTTGATATAAAACATTAACAATTAACAATTTTGTTAAAAATTTATATAGGGCAGTAAACATTATCAACACAATTAACAGAACATAAATAATAGGAATAATAGTGTATGAAAATTAATATAACTAAGGAAAGCTTTTTGGAAGGTATTCAAATTATTCAATCAGGTTTATCAGGCAGAACAACATTGCCAATCTTATATAACTTTCTTATGGAAGCTGAAGGCGGTAATATTAAGCTTACAAGAACAGATATGGAAATGGCTACCATACACAATATTAAAGCTGAAGTTGTAGAAGAAGGCTCTATTACAGTTCCTTTAAAAGAATTTTCAGACATAATTAAAAACCTGCCCTCTGATAAAGAAATTAATCTTGAAACAGATTCAGATAATAAATTACACATTAAAAGCGGTAAAGCTAAGTTTTGGGTTATAGGCACGCCTAAAAGCGAATATCCTATAGTTCCCGAAGTAGAAAAAGATGAAACCTTTACCGTAAAAGCAAAAGACATTAAAGAAATGGTGGAAAATACAATATTTTCTTCCTCCACACAAGAAACAAGATATGTATTAAACGGTCTTTTATGGGTTAACGGTGCCGAAAAGTTTGAAATTGTAGCCACGGACGGCAGACGCTTAGCTTTAGCCTCTTCCGAAGCTTTACAGGGCGCAAAAGAATTCAGAATTATAGTCCCCAGCAAAATATTAAACGAAGTTCTTAAACTTTTGGGAATAAACAAACCGGGCGACGAAGATTTTATTGATGTAAGCGTAAGCGCAAATCAAATAAGCTTTAATATGAAGGAAACTACTTTTATATCCCGTTTGATAGAAGGTAACTTTCCTAATTACGAACAAGTTATCCCCAATAAAAAGAATATAGTTTTTAAAGCGGACGGGAAAGAATTACTTTCCGCAACAAAACGCGCCGCTTTGTGCGCGGGTGATTTAGGCGGGACGGTTAAATATTCTTTAGGCAATAATAAAATTTTAATTACGTCCAGCTCTTCTAAAATGGATTTTAGCGACGAAGTAAAAATAGAATATTCAGCGGAAGAATTCAGCACTTCTTTTAATCCGCAATATTTAATAGATGTCCTAAAGATTATACCTACTGAAAATATTTTATTTTCTTTTGTAAATTCTTCTCAGCCGGTTTTGGTTGAGCCTGAAGGCAAAGAACAATATAAATATGTAATTATGCCGGTAAGAGCGTAAAAATGAAATTAGGCCAAAAGCCGAGCAAAATCTGGCACGAAACAAAAGAGCTTAAGAGCGGGTTTTCCAAGCTTACAAGCCAAGTAGACAGATTAATTTTGCTTGAAAGTTTTTGGTCGTCGGTTGCCGCGGGCAAAGCTAAGTTTTGGGTTTTGTACGGCGTAAATATAAAAACAGGAACAATTTTTGTAAAAGTAAATGTTATGGCCGCAAGGCATGAACTTCTTTTAAAAGAAGCGCAGTTAATAACTGAACTTAATAAAAATTTTGATAAACCCTGGATAAAAAAGATTTCAATAGTATAAGAAGGAGTAAAAAATGACAATATCAGAAGCAGAATTAGAAAAAAATTATGATTCTTCCAAAATACAAGTATTGGAAGGGCTTGAAGCCGTCAGAAAACGCCCCGCAATGTATATCGGCTCCACGGGCGCACCCGGCTTGCATCACCTTATTTATGAAGTTGTAGATAACTCTGTAGACGAAATTTTAGCAGGTAATGCCACACATATTAACGTTACGATAAAAGAAGATACGGTTTGCTGCGTAGAAGACGACGGCCGCGGCATCCCCGTAGACCCGATGAAGAACGTAAAGGACCCTAAACTTAAAGGCAAATCAGCCTTGGAAGTTGTTATGACGGTTCTTCACGCGGGCGGTAAATTTGACAGCGGCGCCTATAAAGTATCAGGCGGCTTGCACGGCGTGGGCGTATCCTGCGTTAACGCGCTTTCCGAAGTTATGGAAGTGGAAGTAAAAAGAGAAGGAAATGTTTACTATCAACAATACAGACGCGGCGTGCCGCAGGAAAAAGTAAAAACAATCGGCGAAACAAAAGACCACGGTACAAAAGTTACTTTTAAATCCGACGCGGAAATTTTTGGCGAACATATTTTTTCTTACGAAACAGTAGCCAACAGACTTAGAGAACTTGCCTTTTTAAACGCGGGTGTAAGAATTACTCTTACAGATGAACGCGTTGAAAATAAAAATCAGGTTTTCTTATACGAAGGCGGCATATCACAGTTTGTTAAATACTTAAACACCAACAAACAGGTTATTAACCAAGAACCTATCTATTTAACAAAAGAAATTGATAATAACTATATCTCTTTCGCCATACAATATAACGACGGTTATTCCGAAAACGTTTACTCTTTCGTTAACAATATTAACACGATAGAAGGCGGCACGCACTTAAGCGGATTCCGCTCTTCTTTAACCAGAATCGTAAACGAATATATTAAGAATAACAATATGCTTAAAAATAAAGAATTAGGCATAGGCGGCGACGATTTAAGGGAAGGTTTAACAGCTGTTTTATCAGTAAAAATTCCTCACCCGCAGTTTGAAGGCCAGACAAAAACCAAACTGGGCAACAGCGAAATTGAAGGTATCGTCCGCTCCATAGTAGGCGATACTCTTGCCACTTTCTTTGAAGAGAACCCCAAAACAGCCCGCGCCATTTGCGATAAATGTATAGGCGCAGCGGTTGCGAGAGAAGCGGCAAGAAAAGCGAAAGATTTAACCCGCCGCAAAGGCGCTTTGGAATCAGGCGGTTTGCCGGGTAAATTGGCCGACTGTCAGGAAAAGAATGCCGAAAGATGCGAACTTTTTATTGTAGAAGGGGAATCAGCCGGCGGCTCCGCCAAGCAAGGCAGGGACAGAGTTTTCCAAGCTATTTTACCGCTTAGAGGTAAAATTTTAAACGTGGAAAAATCCCAGCTTGTAAAAATTCTTTCTAACGAAGAAATCCGCACTCTTATCTCCGCGCTCGGCACGGGTGTAGGTGATGGCGACGGCGGTTTTGACCCTACCAAATTGCGCTACCACAAAATTATTTTGATGGCTGATGCTGACGTGGACGGACAACATATTACAACCCTGCTCTTAACATTCTTCTACAGGCAGCTTAAACAGCTTGTTGACAATGGTAATATTTACATTGCCCAGCCGCCTTTGTATAAAGTAAAAAAAGGCAAGGCGGAAGAATATATGCAGACGGAAGAGCAAATGCAGGCGTGGTTGTTTAAAGAAGCTCTTTCCTCCACAATAGCCAAAAAGACAGACGGCACAACTCTTGATGCTAAAGAGTTGGAAAGCTTCCTTAAAATTTTAAGAGAAGTTGAAGACCTTTTATTTAAACTTGAAGTTAAATCTATGGGACTTACGGAATACTTCGGCTTTAAAGAAAAAGGCGCCCTGCCGCTTATGCGCGTGCCTTTGCACGACGGCGGTTACAGATATTTTTACAGCGAGAACGAATACTTTGACTACGAAACACAAACAGTAAACGAAAAGAGAGAAGAGCTTATTGCCGCAGGCACTCCCGAAACGGAAATTGACAGCGAAGCCCTTATCCCCGAACACCAAAACTTAAGAGAGTTGGGCAAGCTTTTGGCGGCGGAAAATAAACTTACTGCTTTTGGTTTTAACTTAGCGCAGTTCCCGCATATTACCGACGAAAAGAAAAGAGTAAACCCCTTGTTTACGCTTAACGACGGTAAAAAAGACCAGTTAATATACAGTCTGCAGGAATTTTTAAAAGCGGTTAAAGACGCAGGCGCACAAGGCGCAACCATACAGCGCTACAAAGGTTTGGGTGAAATGAACCCAGAACAGCTGTGGGAAACTACAATGGACCCCAGCCGCCGCAAATTGCTGCGCGTTGTTATAGAAAACGCCGTCGATACGGAAACCGTCTTTACCACGCTTATGGGCGATAAAGTGGAACCCAGAAGAGCGTTTATAGAATCACACGCTCTTGAAGTTAGGAATTTGGATATTTAAGGAGTTTTTAAATGACTGACAATCTTAATCAAAATACAGAAACCAAAGCAAAAGATTTATTTGGCAATCTGGGCATTAAAGAACGCAATATAAGCGAGGAAATGAAATCTTCCTACATAGACTACGCGATGAGCGTTATCGTAGGCCGCGCTTTGCCCGACGTAAGAGACGGTTTAAAACCTGTCCACCGCCGCATACTTTACGCAATGCAGGAAATGGGTTTAAAATACAATAAACCGTTTAAAAAATCCGCCCGCGTCGTCGGTGATGTGTTGGGTAAATATCACCCGCACGGCGACTCTTCAGTATACGACGCTTTGGTGCGTATGGCGCAGGATTTTTCTATGCGCAACACCTTGGTAAACGGGCAGGGTAACTTCGGCTCGGTGGACGGAGACTCTCCCGCCGCCATGCGTTATACCGAAGTCCGCCTTCAAGCTATTGCCGACGAACTTTTGGCAGATCTTGATAAAGACACCGTAAAATTTATTCCCAACTACGACGGCTCTTTAAGCGAACCTTCAGTACTGCCCGGCAAAATGCCGCAGCTTTTGGTAAACGGTTCCAACGGTATCGCGGTAGGTATGGCAACAAATATTCCTACGCATAACCTTGCGGAAATTTGCGACGGCATCGTGGCCGTTATCCATAACCACGCAATCAGCACAAAAGAACTTATGCAGATTGTAAAAGGCCCCGACTTCCCGACGGGCGGCATCCTTCGCGGCACAAAAGGCGTTTACGATTATTTTGAAACGGGCCGCGGCTCGCTTCGCATACAGGCTAAAGCCGAAATTGAAGAAATGAAGGGCGGCAGAGAAAGCATTATCGTAACGGAAATCCCTTATCAGGTTAACAAAACCAACCTTATTGAAGCTATCGCAGGCCTTGTAAGAGATAAAAAAATTACGGAAATTTCAGATATTCGCGACGAGTCGGACCGCCGCGGTATGCGCCTTGTAATTGAACTTAAGAGAGATGCAACGGGCCAAGTGGTTTTAAACCAGTTATATAAACACACGCAGTTGCAGACATCCTTCGGCGTTAATATGCTTGCCATTGTTGACGGCAAGCCGCGCGTACTGAGCCTTAAAGAAACAATGCTCCAATACGTAAAGCACCGCCAAGAAGTTATTACAAACCGCACACGCTTTGACTTAAATAAAGCCTTAAAGCGCGAACATATTTTAGAAGGTTTGCTTGTTGCTATCGCTAATATGGACGAAGTTGTGGCTATAATCCGCAAGTCGCAAGACGCTACGGAAGCCAAGCTTAACCTTATGACCCGCTTTAAATTAAGCGAAGCTCAAACACAAGCTATATTGGATATGCGCTTACACCAGTTAACGCAGCTTTCCGCCGTAGCTATCCAGCAGGAACAAAAAGAGCTTGTTGCCTTAATTAAAGAATTGCAGGATATTTTGGCCAATCCGCAGCGTATTTTGGACATTATTATCACCGAACTCGGCGATATGAAGAAGCAATACGGCAATGCCAGAAAAACCGAAATCGCCAATGAAGTTACGGACTTCTGCATAGAAGATTTGATTGAAGAACAAGATGTTGTTATTACGCTTTCCAACGACGGTTACGCAAAGCGCATCCCGCTTGATACTTATAAATCGCAAAACCGCGGCGGAAAGGGCATTATCGGCGGAAAAACGAAAGAGGAAGATTTTATTGAACACCTCTTTGTAACCTCCAGCCACTCAACAATTCTTATGTTTACGACACGCGGCCGCGTATTTGCGCTTAAAGCCTTTGAAATACCCGAAGGCAACCGCCAGTCCAAAGGCAAAGCAATAGTTAACCTGTTGCAGATTTCAGGCGAAGAAAAAGTAACCTCCGCCGTAGCCTTTAGAGATTTTGACCCCAAGAACGCGGGCGAAACGTATCTTACAATGTGTACCAGATTAGGTACCGTAAAGAGAGTTGAACTTGCAGAGTTTGCCAATATCCGCAGAACGGGTATTATAGCCATCGGGTTGGAAGAAGGCGATGTGCTTGTTTCCGTACAGGAAACGCATGGCACCAGCGACATTATCATAGCTACCAAGCAAGGCAAATCCATAAGATTTGACGAAACGCAGGTACGCGCCATGGGCAGAACCGCAAAAGGCGTACGCGGTATCCGCTTGGCGGAAGGCGATAATGTTGTGGGTATGGAACACGCCCCCAGAGGCGGAGAACAGCCTGACGTGCTTTCCGTTTGCGAAAACGGTTACGGCAAGCGCACAGAGTTTAATGAATACCGCGCGCAGAACCGCGGCGGCAGCGGCGTGATAACAATTAAAACGACGCAGCGCAACGGACAAGTGGCGGGTATTAAGCTTGTGGACGAAACCAAAGACCTTATGGTAATAACCGAAAAGGGTATGGCCATAAGATTAAGATGCGAAGAAATTCGCTCCGTCGGACGCAACGCGCAAGGCGTAAGATTGGTTAAGATGGAAGAAACCGATAAAGTAGCCAGAGTAGCCCCTGTAGTTAAGGAAGAAGAAAGGGACGAAAACGGCGAAGCAGAACTTACCGCCGAAGAGAAATAAATTTACGCCGCGTTGCTGCGCGGCGCAAAACCTAGCTTGTTTAAAGTAAAAAAGACCCGCAGATTTTTATTAATCCGCGGGTCTTTAATTTGCGTAAATTTTGGAAAAAAATTATTTAATTTCGTAAGCTTCGTATTGCTCTCCCGCTAAATCAACAACTCTCTCTCCACCGAAACTCTTGCACACATCTCTGCCGAAAGAGGTATAAACACGGCAGATAAGCTGTTGCCCTTGCGCCTTAAGGCCGTAATCTTTAATAAGAGGCTTGCGGGAGGCTACGGCAAGTTCGGTTTCTATATTTTTTACGGCGTAGGAAAAGTTTTTGCTTTCTTTTCTCGGCACGCCCGAATAAGAGCCGTCTTCCCCGGGGAAAGATATATCCAAATCATTTATATCATTGCTGTATTTGCCGTGAGTAAGAAAATAATTAAATTGCGCGTCGCGCAGGCTTCTTAAAATTGTTATACCTTCTGCCGCGCGCGCTTTTTCCGCCGCAAGCTGGTATTTGGGCAGGGCAATGGCGGCAAGTATTCCTATAATCAGCGAAACTACAAGCATCTCCAAGAGAGTAAAGCCTTTGGCTTTCATAATAAATCCTTTTTAACGGCGCAGCATATCGGCAAGTGCAAAATGCCCGTTGGCGCGGGCCAAATCAAAGGCGGTAAGGCCGTCATTGTTCCGCACGGTTATATCTATCTCGGGGTGCAGCAAAAGCATATGCGCGCATTCGTAATTCCCGTTCCACGCGGCAAGCCCGAGGGAGGTATTCCCCGTCGTTTCGTGTTGGCAGTTAACATCTATGCCGGGTTCCTTCAAAAGCTGGCGCACAGTCTGCGTATCGTTATATAAAGCGGCGTGCATAAGCAATGTAAGCCCGTTTTCGTCAGCTTCGTTAATGGCAAGCGTAAGCACGGACTCATCAATATGAGGGGCATTTGTATTTATAGGGGTTTGGTCAAAAATCTTTTTAACTGTTACGCGCTTTGTTTTTATAAGTTTTCTTATATAAAGAATCCACGCAATATCCAGAGGAGCGAAAGCTAAAGGAAAACGTAAAAAGGCGGCAAGTTGTATTAAAATTATAAGATGCAGCAGGGTAAGCCCAAAAAACACCTTAAGCCAATATTTATTTTTTTTACTCTGCGTGTTTTTAATTAAAAACCCCGCAACGCCCTGCCCTATCGGGAAGAAGCACAATACCACCCCTAAAAAGAAACGCACGGAGCCGCTTGCCCAAAAACCGTTTAATGTTTGAGCCTCTTCCATTATTACAAACACAAGCATGGCAGCCAAGGCGCAACCAAAGCTTATTATGCCCAGTATTCTTTTGAAGTTTGTATCGCCAAAATGCTTCCCCGCGATTTTCAAGGAAGAACCCCTTTGAAATTAAAATATTTATCCTTCATTTATATTATAAGTTATGAAGGTAAAAAAGCAATAGTACGCAAAAAAACGAGCGGTGTAAAAGCCGCTCGTTTTAATTGTTTTTAAGTTTTTTATTTTTTATAAAACTCTTTTATCGCATTGCACACTATATCGGCGTCTTCTTCCGTAAGTTCGGGGAACATAGGGATAGAAAGCACTTCAAGAGCGGCGGCTTCCGTATTAGGATAGTCTTCCTTCTTGCAGTTTAAGTGAGCGTAGCACGGCTGTTTGTATAACGGCACGGGGTAATAAACCGCATTGCCGATATTGTTTGCTTTTAGGTGCGCGCTTAAAGCGTCGCGGTCTTTTACTCTAATGGTAAAAACGTAATAGCTTTGGCTCCAGCCTTCCGGTGCGGCGGGCGGTAAAGTAACTTCTTTAATACCCGCAAGTTTCTTTCTGTAAAGGTCCGCAACTTTTGTTCTGGCGTCGGTCCAAGCCTGTAAATGTTTAAGCTTTACGCTTAATATTGCCGCCTGTATTTCGTCCATTCTTAGGGTTGAGCCTTCTCTGTCGTATTCGTAAGCTTTGCCCAAAGAACGTCCGCTGTGGCGTATGCTTGTGCATGCGTCGGCAATTTCTTTATTATTGGTTACTATCGCGCCCGCGTCGCCGCACGCGCCAAGGTTCTTGCTGGGGTAAAAACTGAAGCAGCCCGCGTCGCCTATCGTTCCCGTATGCTGTCCCGCGGCTTTGGCAAGGTGGCTTTGCGCGCAGTCTTCAATAACTTTAAGATTATGTTTTTTTGCTATTGCCATAATCTCGGGCATATTGGCGGGATAGCCGTATAAATGCACGGGTAAAATGGCTTTTGTCTTTTTGGTTATTTTGCGCTCAATATCTTTAGGGTCTAAATTGTATGTAACGGGGTCTATATCGGCAAAAACAAAGTCCGCGCCAGTTAAGGTTACGGAAGTGGTTGTAGCTACAAAGGTAAACGGGGTTGTAATAACCTCGTCGCCTTTGCCTACGCCTGCTGCCATAAGGGCAATTTGTATGGCGCTTGCGCCAGACGAGCAGCTAACGCAATATTTACCGTTTACGGCTGCGGCAAATTCCGCCTCAAAGGCTTGTGTTTTAGGGCCTAAAAGCCAATGCATAGAGTTTAAGGCATCAACTGCGGCTTGGTTAAGCTCCTGCTTAAGACTATCGTGTTGTTTTTGTAAATTAAATAAAGGAACTGCTTTTGTGTTGTTCATAATTATTTATCCAAGGATTTAATTTCTTTTAAAGCCAACAATTCTTTAAAAGTTTCTTTAAAATTTTTAGGGGACATATTTACCACCATTCTTACAACAAACAGGCCGTCTTCTTTATAGACTTCCTGTTTTAAAATTTCCGCGCCTCTTTTTTTAGTGGTGGTGTTTATTTTTTCTACAATGCTCCAGTCGGGGTCGCACTTTATTGTAAGCGCGTCATAGGTTTTTACATAGTCAAAGGCGTGCGTAAGTTTGCGTACGAAAAGCTGCAGTATTAACACCAGCACGGTGGCGGTGCCTGCTATGGCAAATTCCCCATATCCCACAGCCATACCGACGGCGGCAACAAGCCAAATGCCCGCGGCTGTCGTAAGGCCCGATATTTTATTGCCCTCGCGCAGTATGGAGCCTGCGCCCAAAAAGCCCACACCCGCGACAATCTGCGCCGCTATGCGGGCAGGATCTCCGCCGAAGGTTAAGGCCGAATGTATGGAAAGCAGGGCGAACACGGTAGAACCCATGCAGATAAGCGTATTTGTGGCAAAGCCTGCGGGTTTATCGTGGTATTGGCGTTCTAGGCCGATTATGCCTCCGAAAATTAAAGAGGCCGCAAGTCTGAAAATAATATCGTTTACAGGTATCATAGTTTAAGTATAACAATTTAAGGCGCGGGGAACATAGATACAATCACAAAATAAACAAGCATAGCCGCAATCCCTACGGGCAGGGCGTCTTTTGCCCACTCCTTACTTTTAATTTTGAACTTAGACGCGCAGATGATATTGGGAATATTACCCGGTATCAAAAGCCCGCCCGAAACCATCAAAGCTATTAACATAAATTCTATTTGCGCATTAGTCATTGTCGGCACAATTTCCGCCGCGGCTAAGGTGGCATTATCTAATATGGCGGATATAGCGTTAGCCCAGTATAAAGCGCTGTTGGGCAGCTTCATTATTGTTGCTTCCGCAAGCGGTGTAAGCCCCGTGCCGAACAAAACCAAAGCCATTACAAACAAAAATACTTTACCCGCGCGGATAAGAATATCTTTTGTTTTTTCGTGTTCAAATTGCATTTGCGTTTTGTTTTGCGGGTCTTTTGTTCTTGCCGCTAAAACAGAGAATACAAGAACACCTGGGATAACAAACTTCCATAAGAGCAAAAACAGATAAAAGAAATGCGCGTGATGCGGCGGCCCTGCAAGTTTGCTTGTAACAATGGTGGAAAGAGGCTCCCCGATAGGGGTTAATACCGCGCCCATACCTATGGCAAAACAACCCATTACAATAACGTGTATTGTATCGCGTCTGCTAAGGCGCAGGGTGGAGGTTACTTCGCACAGCACAAGCGCGGCAATTATTGCCGTTATAACGCTGGAAAGCAGAGAAAGGCAAAATATTATTACTATTATTGCGGGTTTTAAGCCTAATTTTGCTTCTATAAATTCTATAAGAGCAACCACTTGCTTTTTATAGCGGCGGAATAAAAGCCCTGTTACCAGCACGGCAAGGGATATTGCAATAGGTTCTTTAATAGCGTGTCCTACCAAAGTCCAAGACCAAGCCCCTATTATAGACACGGCGGCGACACCGAGAACTAAAAGAAAAGCTTCCAGTTCTTTTTCCACGGCGTGGATTGTGAAGGGTAAAAAAAGAGCCGCCAGAATTATAACTGTCAGCAGTATCATTACGGTTAAAGACATCGTCGTGCCTCCTTTGCTTTTGTATATAAAAATATTATAGCAATTTAACCCTTTATGATGCATAAAAAAAGCCCGCATAAAGCGGGCTTTAAAGTTGTATTTACTGTCGGCTGTTAAAACTTAATGCCGAATTTAAGGAGTAGCGCGGCATCATCAAGATAAGAATTATCCGTATTAAATTTATCTTTATCCAAGCCAAAACCATTATAGCGGCCCTCTATGCCAAAGATAAATATATCGTTTAAATCTGTTTCTATTCCCAGCCCCGCGTAAAAGGCGGGTTCCGTGCAGGTTTCGCTGCCGTCAACGCCCGCCGCAACGCTTTTTACCTTGCCTTTAAAGCGGTTAAAGCCCGCGCCAAAGGGTATATAAAACCTTGTTTTGGCCTGCGGAACAAAAACTATTTTACCTGCAAGCATAAAGGCATATCTGTCCGCGCTGTTTTTGTAATCTATGCCGAAGACTTTGCCTTCTGCCTCCTGATAATTGGTTGCGTTAAATTCCGCACCAAGGCCGAAATGCGGCGTAAGATAATGCATAATTTGCGCGCCGTATACGGGGCCGCTGTCGCCATATTCCACATTTGACGTCAGCTTATAATCGCTGATGGGAGCGGCAAAGCCGCCAAGTAAAGACACGTGAGTCATTCCCGCGTCTATGCCTGTGTCTATCCCTGCGAATGCGGGCATAAACAGAAGAGTAAGAATAATGCCGCCGAGTATCTTTTTCATTATAAATCTCCTTTATGTTTTAGTGCCGTACGGGTTGATAGGAACAATCCAAAAATATTATACAACAAAATTAATAAAGCTCCGCAAGCGGAAAAAATAAAAAGCTAATGAGTCAAATCGCTAAGAATTTTTATATCAGTAAGAAACAATATGCCCAGCAAAATTATCAGTATGCCCATAGCTTTTTGCGTATATTTTATAAAACGGTTCATATTCTTCATCTTGCCAAGAAAGAAGCCGCCAAAGAAAGATATTAATATAAACGGCAAACCTAAACCCAAGGAATATACAAACAGTAAAGATGCGCCCTTTATTGCCGTTTCCTGCGCGGCTGCCATAATGACAAGGCCCGTAAGCACGGGGCCGAGGCACGGCGTCCACGCGAAAGCGAAAGCTAAGCCCGTAAGAAATGCGCTAAAGTATCCCGGTTGCAGGGAAGAGATATTAAATTTTTTCGTGGAGTGCAGAGCTGCGGGCATTTTTATTAAATCCAACAGGGACGCGCCTAAAATTATAAGCAAAACGCCTGCGATAATGTTAAATGTTTTTATATTGCTTGCCAGAAATTTGCCTATAAAGCCCGATGACGCGCCAAGCAAACTGAAGCAAATTGCAAAACCCGCAAAAAAGCAAAGAGCATATAAGCCTGCCTTATGCTGCGCCTTTTTGCCTTGGGCAATTTCTTTTAGACTTATACCCGATATTATTGAAAGCAGCCCCGCCGCAAGAGGGAAAACACACGGGGAGAAAAAAGAAAGTACCCCCGCGCCGAAAGCCGCTAAAACTATATTTTCCATTGTTTAAAATCTTCAAGCACGGGATTATGTTTGGGGCTGGTGCCTATTGTGCCTTTTTCGGCCGCTTCCAAAACCAAATCCCATTTACCCTGCGCTTTAAGGACAAGTTCCGTAACTTCGCGGAAGGCGCCCTTCCCGCCGTCTGTCTGGGTTGTATAATGCGCTATATCCAGCACTTCCTGTTTTGCTGTTTTTACGGCGCAGGCAAGGCCAACTTTACGCAGTGCGGGAATATCAATAAGGTCGTCGCCTATAAAGGCGATTTCTTCGTTAGAAAGGCCTGTTTTTTTAATTACGTCTTCCAAAGGCGGCAGTTTGGAGAGAAAATTATAATACAAAAAATCCATACCAAGTACTTTTGCTCTAAACTCGGTTGCGGGCGCGTTGCCGCCCGTTATTATGCCTGTAAGAATACCGCAATCTCTAAGCATATGAAACGAAATACCGTCATAAGCGTTAAACTTTTTTACTTCTACCACTTTGCCTTCTGGCGTGGAAAAAAAGTTCATACTTCCGTCGGTAAGAACGCCGTCGACATCAGTCAATAAAAGCTTTATTTTTTTTGCTCTCTCTAAAATAGAGGCGGGGTAAATTATTGTCATATACTTATATCTTAATAAATATTAAAGTTATATAATAGAGCTATGAGGAAATTTTTACTTTTATCTCTCGTCTTTTTTGTTTGCGCTTGCGTTCCGCGCACATATATAAGCAAACAATATAATTTTAAAGAGATGAAAAGAATCGGTATCTTGGCATTTTCTTCCCCCGACGACACCTTTAAAGGGGCGGAAAATCTTTTTGCCAAATACCTTATCAAATACGGCTATACCGTCGTTGAGCGCGCGCAGATAGAAAGCGTGCTTGCCGAGCAAAATTTATCAACCTCCTCTTATCTCTCCCCCGAAGTTACAAGAAAGATAGGCAAAGTTTTAGGCGTTGACGCCCTGCTGATAGGAGAGGTAACTTCTTATCTTCCCGAGAGAAAAACTTTAACTTATAATGTATCCCACACCAATACAAGCGAGCCTTTTTTTAACAGTCAGGTAACCAAAGACCCGCAGGGCAATACCGTTATAAAAAGCACTTACGCGGGCCAGCAGGAAAGGCGCGAGCGCAATGTTTACCCGACGGAATATACAATATACGCGCAGGTTGGCGTAGTGGCCAAATTAGTTGATGTTAACACGGCGGAAATTATTTGGGTTGGCGACGACACCTGCGAAGGCGCAAGCGGATTAGACGCACTTTCTTCCAGCGCGAAGGGCCTTATAAAAAGTTTTGATAAAGCCGTAAGAAACGCGAAAGGTTTGTAAGATGAAACAGCAAAACAACCTTCCGATACAGTTTGAGGGCGGCAGTCCCGTTTTTTGGATGCTGTTATTGGCGGCTTTTGTGGTAACTGCGGTTTTTGTCGTAAGGCAAGCCACATACGCGCCCGTAAACGCGGCAACGGTAAAAGATTTTGTGCTTGATGAAAGCAAAGAAAAAGCAAGTCCCGTAAAAAAGTATTTCCCTAAACCATATTCGGTTAAAGACTTGCATAAAGGAGAATTATGATAGACATTAAACTTTTAACATCTAATCCTGAAGAAGTAAAGGCCAAATTATCTTCAAGAAATCCCAAATTAGCCGTGGAAGCCGATAAAGTTTTATCCCTTTGGCAGGAATATAAAGCAGCCCTTTTGGAAGTTGAAAATTTTCGCTCCAAACGCAATGATTTATCTAAACAAATAGGCGTTATCCGCGCACAGCAGGGCGCTGAAGCCGCCGCTGCCGCAATGGAAGAAGCCAATAAACTTAAAGACGCAATGGCCGCAGACGAAGTTAAAATGCAAACGCTTAAAGAGCAAATTGACAGCATTTTGATGATGATTCCCAATTTGCCAGATGCCTCCGTCCCCGTCGGCGCGGACGAAACCGCAAACATAGTGGCCAAAGAAAATACTTTACCCATACCCCAGTTTGACTTCCCCGTAAAAGACCACCACGCCATCGGCGAAGGCCTTGGCATATTGAATTTTGAAAAGGCCGCAAAGCTTTCCGGCAGCAGATTTGCATTGCTGCGCGGCGACGGCGCAAGATTAGAACGCGCTCTTATCAGCTTTATGTTGGACTTGCACGCTAAAAAAGGTTACACCGAATATATGCCCCCTGCTATCGTTAATGCGGAAGTGCTTGTAGGCACTGGCCAGCTGCCTAAATTTAAAGAGGATATGTACCACCTTGAAGGCGAGGAAGACCAGTATTTAATTTCCACCGCGGAAATCCCCTTAACCAACCTTTACAGGGGAGAAGTGCTTGCGGATACAGATTTGCCCAAACCGCAAACCGCTTATACGCCTTGCTTCCGCAAAGAAGCTGGTGCGTATGGTAAAGATACCCGCGGCCTTATAAGAAACCACCAGTTTAATAAAGTGGAGCTTGTCTGGCTTGCAAAGCCCGAAGAATCTATGGATATTCTTGAAAGAATGACAAACGATGCGGAAGATGTTTTAAAAACATTGGGTCTTGCCTACCGCCGCGTACTGTTAAGCACGGGCGATATGGGCTTTAGCTCCTCCAAAACTTACGACCTTGAAGTTTGGTTCCCCAGCGAAAATAAATTTAGGGAAATTTCTTCCTGCTCCAACTGTACCGATTTTCAGGCGCGCCGTATGAACCTTCGCTTTAAACGCGCGGGAGCAAAAGGCACGGAACTTATCCACACCTTAAACGGCAGCGGCGTTGCGGTTGGTCGCACCTTTGCCGCTATTTTGGAAAATTACCAGCAGGCCGACGGCAGCGTTATTATACCGCCCGCCTTGCGCCCGTACTTTGGTAAAGATAAGATAGAAGTAAATAAGTAAATTTTAAACGCCCTGCATTATTGCAGGGCGTACTTTTGTTTTTTGGGGAAGTATATGAGGGCAGATAAAAAGGGATTTACCCTTATAGAGTTGTTGGTTGTTATTCTTATCATAGCCGTCTTGGCGGCGATAGCTTTGCCAAAGTATATGGCTGCAGTAGAGCGTACCCGCGCGGGAGAAATGCAAACTTTAGCCAGAGATTTCTTTATGGCGCAGCAGCGGCAGTTCCTTGCAAAGGGCGTTTATGCCGATAAATTTGCGGATTTGGATATAAGTTTGGATAGAGGATTATCCCCCTCGTCAGGCGCGGTTTGCGGCAATTCAGTTTCCTCCGCCGATGCTATCAGACGGCAGGATTACTACGAAGTTATTTTAAACAACTCTGCTACTTTTAAAATAGTTTCTGTTTTAAGGTTGGCGGGCGACAATAAGTGCGGCGGATTCTTTTACTTTCTTTACTCCAGCGACGCGGGGACCCCGACGAACCGCCTTTTATGTGCGGAACTCAGCGGTTCTGCCGCCAATACAAACGGATATTGCAAAAGTGTTGGCTTCCCTAATTTGATTCGTACCGCATTCGGTTTTTCTTATTATTCTCAAGATTAACTTTTAACGGCGGTTTTACAACCGCAAAAGTCCTTTTATCCCCTTGCTTATTTGGCAGGGGGATTTTTGTTTAAAATCTAACAAATGTTGTTAAATTTTCTATAATCTTTATATGATAGAAGAACTTAAAACAAAATTAAACGAAATTGAAGCAAAATATACCGCTCAAATTGCCTCCTGCGGCGACGCTAAAGCCTTGCAGGACTTGCAGGTAGCCGCCATAGGCCGCAACGGCGAGCTTACCGCCCTGCTTAAAAACCTTAAAGATTTATCTTTAGAGGAAAAAAAGGCCTTTGGCCCTTTAAGCAACAATTTAAAACTTAAATTAACCGCCCTGTTTGAAGAAAAACAAATAATTCTTGAAAGCGCCGCCATTAACGCGGAACTTGCCAAAACCTCCGCTGATTTAAGTTTGCCCGCTTTCCCTTTTGAAAAAGGCCGCAGGCACCCGCTTGTAATAGCGCAAAAAAGAATGACCACCATTTTATCCCGCCTCGGTTTTATCTGGGCGGAAGGGCCGCTTATAGAAGACGAATATCATAACTTTGACGCGTTAAATATTCCCGCCCACCACCCCGCGCGCGATATGCAAGACACCTTTTTTATCGCCAATACGGTTAAGCCAGATTTTGTTTTAAGAACGCACACTTCAGGCGTGCAGGTGCGCACGATGAAGAAGCAAAAACCGCCAATCCGCATTATGGCCCCCGGCAGAGTGTTCCGCAAAGACGCTATGGACGCCACGCACAGCCCCGTCTTTAACCAGATAGAAGGCCTTTACGTTGATAAAAACGTAAGCCTTGCAGATTTAAAGAAAGATTTAACCGTCTTTATGCGCGGTTTGTTTGGCCCTAAGGCGGAAGTGCGCTTTAGGCCCTCGTTCTTCCCGTTTGTGGAGCCTGGTGTGGAAGTGGATGTTAAATGCGTATTCTGCGAAGGCAAAGATTCCGCCTGCCCCGTTTGCAAAGGCACGGGTTGGAAGGAAATGCTTGGCGCAGGCATTGTCCACCCCAATGTTCTTAAAAACTGCGGCATAGACCCGCAAGTATATAGCGCGTATGCCTTTGGTATGGGCGTGGAACGCTTGGCAATGTTCTCTTTAAACATTAAAGACATAAGAGCATTTTACGAGAACGACATCAGAATTTTGGAGCAATTTTAAATGAAAATATTATATTCCTGGCTAAAAGATTTTATTGATATCAATTTAACGCCCGCCGAGCTGGAAAAGAAGTTTTTATCACTCGGTATAGAAGTTGCGGAAATTAAGAAAACAGGCGCGGACTTTGAAGGCGTTTTTGCTGCTAAAATAGAGCTTATAGAACAACACCCCAACGCCGATAAATTGCATCTTGTAACGCTTGATACCGCGTGGGGCAAACAGCGCGTTGTTTGCGGCGCAAAAAATATTGCAGTCGGGCAAACTGTTCCCTTGGCTAAAGTAGGTGCAAGATTGGGTGGGGAAGTTTTAAAACCTGCAGAAATCCGCGGAGTAGTTTCCGAAGGAATGATATGTTCCGCAGACGAGCTGGGGCTTGCCTCCGTCCGTCAAAGCGGCATACTTGTACTTGGCGATGATATTAAAGTTGGCACTGATATTAAAACGCTTTACGGCAAGGCCGATAGCGTGTTTGACCTTGAACTTACGCCTAACAGGCCAGATTTAATGTCTCACCTTGGCGTTGCAAGGGAACTTTCGGTACTGCTAAATTTACCTCTTAAAAATAAAGAAATAGAACACATTGATGGCAAGGGCGAAAGCCTTAAAGTAAATCTGCTCGCGGGCGAGGAAGGCTGCCCCAGATATAACGGCAGAATTATCCGCAATGTAAAAAATACAGAGTCGCCCGCATGGCTTAAAGAAAGGCTTGAGGCCATGGGCGTTAACCCCAAAAACGCTTTAGTTGATATTACAAATTATGTTTTGTACGAAGTCGGCCACCCCATGCACGCTTTTGACTTAAACCACCTTGAAGGCGGAGAAATTAATGTACGCTGGGCGCAGGAAGGCGAAAAGTTTTTAGGCTTAGACGGCGTTGAAAGAATTTTAACCGCGCAAAACCTTGTTATTGCTGACGGCAAAAAGCCCGTGGCTTTAGCGGGTGTTATCGGCGGCGCGGGCGATAGTATCTTGCCCGAAACCAAAGATATATTTTTGGAAGCGGCCTACTTTTACCCGCCGTGCATAAATAAAACCTCCAAAAAATTCGGTATATCAACGGAATCATCACAGCGTTTTGAGCGCGGCACGGATATTGAAGCCTGCGCTTACGCAATGGACCTTGCCACAAAACTGGTGGTAGAAATTTGCGGCGGAGAAGTTGCCAAAACAAATGATGTTTACCCCGTTAAATATCAACCGCAAGCCGTTACCTTCAGCCCTGCCGATATAACAAAAATATTAGGTATGCAGGTGGAAGAAGAAAAACTTAAACAAATATTTTCCAAGCTCGGTTCCGCCTTTAGCGCGCAAGGCGATGTATGGAATTTTACCTCAGGCACTTACAGAAGGGATTTAAACCATAAGTGGGACTTGGCGGAAGAAGTGGCACGCCACGCGGGTTTAGATAACCTTGCAAAAGATTCCGACGGTACAACCACAGCCACGCTGTACTTTGGCGAAAACCCCAAAAGCGTTGACCTTGGCGAAGTTTTTGCCGATACGCTTACGGGTTACGGCTTTTACGAATGTAAAAACTTTGATTTTATTTCCTTAAAAGATGTGCAGAATTTCGGCTATACTCAAAAGAACGCGGTGGAGATAAAAAATCCTCTTGCCGACGGTATGGAATTTATGCGCCCCGTGCTTTTAGGCTCTCTGCTTAAAAACATAGAGTTCAACCAACGCTTCGGCAGGCACGATTTAGCTTTATTTGAATACGGCAAAACCTTTGAAGTGCAAAAAGGTTATCCGCTTGAAGGATTTTCTTTAGCGGGCGTTGCCTGCGGTAAAACGCCGAGGATAAAATTCTTTTCGCGCGAAAGTATTGCGGTAGATTTCTATTGGCTTAAAGGCATAGTCGGCGGCGTGTTGGAAAGCGTTGCGGGAATAACTTTAGTCCCCTCCAAAAACGCGCCCGCTTATATGCACCCAAAGCTTACGGCGGATATTCTTTTAGACGGTAAAGCTATAGGCTTTTTGGGTAAAGTTCACCCTCTCACGCTTAAAGCTTACGACGTTAAAACAGATGTTTGGGCTTTTGAGTTTGCTATAAAAAATATAGAGAAAAAGTTTGACGCGCAAAAGTTTAAAACCGCGCAGGAGATAAGCATCTATCCGTCCTCTTGGCGCGATTTATCCGTTGTTTTAGACGATAGCGTTACTTACGCGCAAATCTGCGACACGCTTAATAAAACAGGTATAAACTTTAAGTATTCGCTTATAGATTTATACCAGGGCGCAAACTTGCCGCAGGGTAAAAAGAGTATGACTTTACGCTTTGAATTTACCCACAGCCAAAGGACGCTTACCGATAAAGAAGTTACACAAGCGACGGATAGTATTTTGACCGCTTTAAAAACTTCTCTCGGCGCGGCGTTAAGATAAAGTTTTATGGAAGATAAATACAAAACCCTTAATCTGCTGATAGATAAAGTTTCCTCCCGCCTTGCTCAGGTGGAGGAGGAAAACCTTGTGCTTAAGGCAAAAGTGCGCACAATGGAATCGTCGTTAAGGGTTTTGGAAAGCACGCAGGAAACCGTGCGCGCTTTAAAAGAATGGAAAGATGTTACAACCTCCATATTAAAAAAACTTTATACCAAAATTGACAGGGAGATAGAGAAGATAGAAGAGCAATCCTCTACCCCCAACATAGGCGATAAATGATGGAAGAAAAAGAACCCGTAAGCGTAACCATACGCAGGATAGAGCTTGATGACGTCGTGTTTGACAGCGTCGGCCCGCTTGAGATACGGGCCATAGCGCAGGATATTGAGCTGCGTATAGAAAAAATCGCCAAAGACAAAAACACCTTTGATACATTTAAACTTTTGGCGCACGCCGCGCTTTACTACGCGGTGCAGTCTTACACTAAAGCAAACAATGCGGGCAGCAAGAATAAAGACGACGGCAAACAGTTGGAAAACGCCATAGAAAAACTTACACATTGCCTAAGCAGCCTGCCCCTTAAATAAATTATGAGCGATATCTTTGAAGCGCAAACGCAAGAAGCAAAAACACGCTTAATGCCGCTGGCGGCCCGTCTGGCGCCGCAGGCTTTAGACGACTTTGCGGGGCAGGAAGACGTACTTGCCCCCGGTAAAATGTTGCGCCGTTTGATAGAGGCAGATAAGGTAAGTTCCGCCGTTTTCTTTGGCCCGCCGGGTTGCGGCAAAACAGCCGCCGCGCGCTTTATAGCCAAAAGCACAAAGGCTAATGTAACCGAACTTAACGCGGCTGCCGCAGGCGTTGCCGACTTAAAAAAAGTTATAGAAGAAGCAAAATACCGTCTGGAAGGAAACTTTGGCGGCGGCGAAAAAAGAACACTTTTAATTTTAGACGAAATTCATCACTTTAATAAAACCCAGCAGGACGTCCTTTTGCCCAGCGTGGAAAGCGGGCAAATTATTTTAATCGGCCTTACGACGGAAAACCCTTATTTTTATATCAATAATGCTTTGCTATCGCGCTTTTCCGTATTTGAATTTAAGGCCTTGGAAGATAAACATTTAGACAAAATTATCACACGCGCCGCAAAGATAGAAAACTTTAAGATTACCGCAAAGGCGAAAGAGTTTTTAATCACGCAATCCAACGGCGACGCGAGAAGGCTTTTAAACGCTTTAGAACTTGCCATAGTAACCACGCCTTACACGGGCGGCCCGCGCGAAATTACTTTAGATATTGTTAAAGACTGCATACAAAAACGCCACCTAAACTACGACAAAAAGGGCGATGCGCATTACGATATTATCTCCGCTTTTATTAAATCTATGCGCGGCTCCGACCCTGATGCCGCCGTCTATTGGCTTGCCAGAATGTTGGAATCGGGCGAAGACCCCCGTTTTATAGCGCGCCGCATTTTTATTTGCGCGGCGGAAGACGTTGGCCTTGCCGAACCTACCGCTTTAGTTATAGCGCAGGCGGCCTTTGGCGCAAGTGAAGTTTTGGGTATGCCAGAGGTAAGAATACCATTGGCGCAAGCCGCCATATATGTTGCGTGCGCGCCAAAATCAAACGCGGCTTACCTTGCCATAGATGCCGCTTTGGTGGAAGTTAAAAACGGCGCAAAGCGTGATGTTCCCGCCCACCTTAGAAGCGGTATGAAGAACGAGGGCTATAAATACGCGCACGATTATCCCAATCACTATGTCGAGCAGGAATATATGCCCAACCCCGTAAAATTTTATAATCCTACCTCTATCGGCAAAGAAAAAGCAATAAAAGAAAGACAGGAATTATTGAGGAAAAAGAAATGAGCCTTCCGATAGAAGACGGCAAAGTATTTTCCGTAACGGAAATCAGCCTTGCAATAAAGGAAATGCTGGAGGGCGTGCTTGCGGGCGTTAGCATAGAGGGCGAAATTTCTAATTTAAAACAAGCCGCCAGCGGGCATATTTACTTTGATTTAAAGGACGCAAACGCCTTAATTTCCGCCGTTTTATTTAAGGGATATGCGCGCGGCCTTGCATTAAAAGAGGGCGACCAACTTGTCGTTAAAGGCGATTTATCCTGCTACATTAAACAGGGCCGCTATCAGGTGCTTGTTAAGGAAGCCAGCGTAAAATCCCAAGGTAATCTTTACGCGGAATTTGAAAAGCTTAAAGCCAAACTTTCCGCCGAGGGCCTGTTTGATAATGACAGAAAATTGCCTCTTCCCAAATTTCCTTCCAAGATAGGTGTAATAACCTCCCCCACGGGTGCCGCTGTGCGTGATATTTTATCCGTACTGCGCCGCCGCTCCGCTAATTTACAAATTATCATCGCGCCCGTTTTGGTGCAGGGGGAAGGTTCTAAAGAGCAGATAAAAGAAGCCTTGGAAAACTTTAATAAATTTGAGCCTAAGGTTGATGTTATTTTATTAGGTCGCGGCGGCGGCAGCATAGAAGATTTATGGAGTTTTAACGAGGATCTTGTAGTGCGCGCTGTGGCTGCAAGTAAAATACCGATAATCTCCTGCGTCGGACACGAAACAGATTTTACACTTACAGATTTTGCCGCTTCCCTTCGCGCGCCCACGCCGTCCGCCGCGGCGGAATTGGTTGTGGAAAACAGCCAGAGTATTCGGGAACATTTACTGCGCTTAAATAAAATGCTCGTGCAGGCTTTGGATATTAAGTACGAAAAACTTAACGCCAGATATTTACGCGCCGTTGAAAGTAAAGTATTTAAAGAGCCGCAGACAATTTTCTTAAAAAAAGAGCAGCTGCTTGACGATTTATACGAAAGACTTACCGAAGCTGCCGAAGAGAAAATAAAAAAAGCGCAGGATAAACTTACGCTTAACATTCACAGGCTTAATTTATTAAGCCCAAAGGCCACGCTAAAGCGCGGCTATGCCATTGTGCGCCGCACGGCCGACGGAAAAGTTGTGCAGTCTTCCCTTAAGGGGGAAAGGCTTAACGTGCAAACCGCGCAGGATACTTTTGAGGTGGAAACAGTATGACAAAAAAACTTACTTTTGAAGATAAATTAGCAAGACTGGAAGAAATTATTTCTAAACTGGACAGCGAAGAAATTAACCTTGACGACAGTGCAAAACTGTTTGAGGAAGGCGTTGACCTTTCCAAAGAACTTACCGCTAAGTTAAGCGAAGTTAAGTTTAAGGTTGAAACGCTTAAAGCCAAAGGGAAAGAACTTACGCTTGAACCCTTTGACGCGGAAGGAAAAGATGCCTAAACTCCGTCTGGATAATGCCCTTGTAAATTTATCTCTTGCCGAAAGCCGCAATAAAGCGCAGGCCTATATTATGGCGGGCGAAGTGCTGGTTAACGGGCAGGTGGAAACACGCGCCGACCGCACAATAAAAGAAGAAGATATTATAGCGATGAAAGAAAAGAGCTGCCCCTATGTATCGCGCGGCGGCTTAAAGCTAAAGGGCGCCTTGGATTCCTTCGGCGTTAGCGTTAAAGATAAAATTTGCGTTGATATAGGTGTGGCGACGGGCGGATTTTCCCACTGTTTTTTGTTGGAGGGGGCAAAGCAGGTTTACGGCGTTGATGTTGGTAAGGGGCAGTTGGCAAGCGAGATATTAAAATTTCCTAATTTTGTTTTTAAGCCCGAAACGAATGCAAGGTATCTTGAGCCAAATATGTTCCCCGTTAAGTTTGAAGTCAGCGCGGTTGATGTATCCTTTATTTCGCTTACAAAAATTATCGGGCCTTTAATGTCTTGCATGGCGGCGGGCGCGGATATGATTTTTTTAATTAAACCGCAGTTTGAACTTACCCCAAAGGAAGTTCCCCACGGCATTGTTAAGACGGAAGAAAATAGGCAGAAGGCGGTTAGTTTAGTGCGGGAATTTTTCCTTAAAGAGTTGGCGGGCAAGTATAAGGCCGAGGAACTTGGGTTGATTCCGTCGCCAATTACTGGGGTTCACGGGAATGTTGAATATCTTTGGCATATTAGGTTGGGATAAGGTTTGCGGCGTCTTTTGCGCCCTTTTTAATTTTTTTATTGCTGCGGATATGCGGGCTTCCA
>MTLE01001751.1_pt1 | contig 42419 bp, 38 predicted proteins | sample 1982461 | NCBI WGS metagenome assembly MTLE01 (sample SAMN05712605, study PRJNA340218) | biofilm metagenome | isolation source: sample SPL anode biofilm adapted to -200 mV | place: USA | collected 2012-02-03
TCTATGATCCGGCGACCGATAATATCACTAAGGTTTTTACGGTGAAAGATGTGAAAACTTATAACGAACGGTTTGAGGAGATTGTGGAGAAAAAACTCTCGGGATACAAATGTCATTTGTGCCTATTTTACTAGATTGAAATCTTCCGATGATTATGACTATAGAAAGATAAAATGCAACAATATTGTTGACAAAACCGATACAGCTGTGTTAAAGTTTGAATGTATTTAAGACATATAAATATAGACACTAAAGGCAAATTTGACGAAAGTTAGAGACGCAAAGCACAGAGTCTAAGGTAAGCATATTTTTGTGTATACTATGATCGTCTAGCTACCAGAGTTTTGGTAGCTTTTTTTTGTACTATATATTATTCCAAAAATACTGAAATTTCAAAGTGAGGTTAAAATGAGCTTATATGAAGATCTGTGTTGCAAAAAAGAGAAGGTGCTAGTTATCGGACTTGGTTATGTGGGAATACCACTTGCAATCGAATTCGCTCAAAAGACAACGACAATCGGTTTTGATATTGATAAAAAAAAAATCGAGTTATATAAACAGGGCATTGATTCAACGGATGAAGTTGGTAATGAAGCGATCAGTAAAACGAGTCTCGTATTTACGGAAGATGAAAAATGTATAGAAGATGCAAGTTTTATTATCATTACGGTACCTACGCCTATCTATCTTGATAAAAGACCAGATCTCAACCCCGTCATTGAAGCAAGTAAAATGGTTGGCAGACACATTAAAAAAGGAACCATAGTTGTATACGAATCAACGGTTTATCCAGGTGTAACTGAAGATATTTGCATTCCGATTTTATGTCAGGAGTCAGGGCTGACAATAGGAAAGGATTTTTTTGTCGGCTATTCCCCAGAACGGATCAATCCTGGAGATAAAACCCATCGTGTAACAAATATTCCTAAAATCGTTTCTGGAATCGATGCATATACTTGTCAAGAAATTGCGAAAGTATACAAGTTGGTTATTGAAGCAGATATTTTTGAGGCAAATTCGATTAAGGTTGCAGAAGCAGCGAAGATAGCAGAAAATGCGCAAAGAGACATCAACATCGCTTTTATGAACGAGTTGGCAATGATATTTGACCATATGAACATTAATACGAAGGAAGTCATAAATGCAATGAATACAAAGTGGAATGCATTGAATTTTCATCCAGGCCTCGTTGGCGGCCATTGCATTGGAGTGGATCCATATTATTTTATTTATGAAGCTGAAAAATTAGGATATAGCTCGCAAATTATCTCGGCAGGCCGTAAGATAAATGATGATATGAGCAAATTTCTGGTTGAAACAGTTATTAAACAATTAATCAGGGCGGACATAAATATCAAGACGGCCAATATTTTTATTATGGGGATTACTTTTAAGGAAAATTGCAAAGATTTAAGAAATTCAAAAGTAATGGATATCGTCAATCAATTAAACGATTATAAAATTAAACCGCTAATTTGTGATCCGGTTGCAGATGCAGCAGAAGTGTACAAAACTTTCAATCAGCAAATGGTTCAAATTGAAAAAGTACACGAAGCTGACTGTATAATTTTTGCAGTTGCCCATGATCAGTTTAAAAAGCTCTCGTTAGTTGATGTCGGGAATATGTATCAACAAGTTGAGACGAAGCCGAAAGTTATTATTGATATAAAAAGTTTGTTTAATAAAAATGAGGCTGAATACCTTGGTTTTCAGTACTGGAATCTCTAAAAGAGGAGTATCGGGTTTGAAAGAATTAAGAATTGCGGGTAATGGTATCAAAATCGTAGGATTAGCTCTTTTACTGATTATTTTGTTTACAACAGTTTTTTATTTACTGTTTAGAGATTCAAACAATTTAATCGAAGGAATGATCGTGAACAAAATTAAGTATAATGCTTCAAAAGAAATTGATGAAGCTCTGTACAAACTGAATACTGAAAGGAAAAAAGCCACCATTATTTCAGGGGTAGAAACAAATGAAAATACCATCGCATTGACATTTGACGGACTTACTGATCATGAGACAATGAAAGAGATTTTCAAATTAATGAATGACACTAATTCAAAGGCAACTTTCTTTGTTCCGGGTATTGAAGCGGCAGAAGACAGTGACACCGTAAAATTGATTACAGAAACTCATCAAAAATTTGGCAACTATACCTTATCAGCTTCTAAAGAAATTCTTAATGATAGTCAGGAAGAGCAAATTGAAGATTTATGTAGAGCAAATGTTATTTTAAAAACCATTTTAGGAATAAAACCGACACTATTAAAATGTAATACAACAAATTATAATGATGCGATTTTAGAATCGGCATATGCCTGCAATCTTGATCAGGTTGTAGTTGCAAATGAATATCTTAATTATCAGAGTTTTACGTCATATGAAATGACGAATAATTATATAAAGAACCTTAAAAAAGGTAGCATCGTGACCATTAAATTAGAAAGTGTGTTGGATGAAAATGAATACTCAGAAGCAAGTCAACCTCAATCACCAGCTATTGATAAAACGGCAACCGATACTGGCATTCAATCTGAAGTTTTAACTAAAGAACAAAAATTGCTTCAAGTAATTGGGTGGGTTTTAAAAGCATTAAACGAGAATAAGGTAAAAACAATCTACGTTGAAGAACTCGGATTGGTTTCTACGGCTACTGGACAACCCCAGAATCAATTTGCGACGACTCAGGCATCAGCTTTTATCGGAACAGCAATTGAAAAAAGTTCGAGCACCCCCATTTCGGACAATGGCAGTAAAATAAAAACAGATCCTATTGATTATCCTGATTTTCAAACCATGATTGAAGCAAATGATGGGAAAAAGGCCGACGTGGTCGATCACTTGTATACTTCAGAAAGAGGGGTTGTTTTTACTTTTAGAGGATTGAGTAATGATCTGGTGTTAGAAAAAGTGCTGGATCAGCTGGATATGATGGGCGATGTTAAAGCAACCTTCTTTGTTACTGCTGATGAAATTGAGAAATATCCGGAACGAATCAGCAAAATAATTGAAAGAGGGCACGATATTGGGAATGGTGGAGTTACTCAGGACTCGCGCTTACAGAGTTTAACGACGGAAGAAATATGTAAAGAAATTTATAAATGTGACATATTATTAAAGAAAATAGGTATCGAGACGAATAACTACATGCCGGGCTACGGCTACTCTGAAGGCAATATCAGAGAAGCTGTTTCCGCAATCAATGAAAGTGATAAAGATTTTAATCTGATTACTTATTCTGTATCGATGGTGAGAAACTCATTTGCTGAAATGAGCTCGCAGGAAATCCTTGAGACATGCTTGCCTGTTCATATCTACAAATCACTTAAACGTGGTGATATTGCCTATTTTCGTATGGATTCAACCGTTTTTGGTAAAAATGATGATATGGTTGCTGAACTGGTTGATCAGCTTGCAGAAAAATATGTCTATAATGGCTATGTTGCGGTTTGTATCGAAAGTACTGAAGAAGAGTCAATTTATGAAACAATTCAGATTCCGCTGGACTTTAAGATCTTGCCATTAACACAGATGATCAATACATATGAAAATGCCGACTCTGGACAACTTGGTTTGTATGCGATTCAGGAATCGAGTGACGAAATTGCAGCAAACAAAGTCAGTCAAGAAATTGCTGCAAAAATGATTTATTCTGATTACATTGGAAACCCCAGTGTGTCTGGTTCAAATCTCAAGGGATTCACCGATACAACCGGCATTGATATCAGTGGAAAAGTTGATACTGGCGGAAAAAATGTAGCATTTCTGACATTTGATGACTGGGGAGGGGATCCAGTGGTGATGTCCATTCTGGATGTCCTGGAAAAACATCAGGTTGAGGCTTCGTTCTTTATTATTGCCAAAAATATTGATGTTGATCAGGAACAATTACCGGTGGCTGAACAAATAAGTCCCAATCCCAATCTTCTTCGCGAAATGGCGCTTCGCGGACACGACATTGGCAGCCACAATTATTTCCACATGGAGATCGATATTGATGATAATAGCAATGAAAAGGAAGCGCTTCAGACGGAGTTAGTTAAAAGCAATCAGGCCTTATCCAGGATAGTCGGTGACATTACTAAGGATAATTTATACTTTAGACCTCCTACCCTAGCCGTTTCCAAAGCGGGGTTGCAAACAGTATTTGAATGTGGCTTTCAAAAGAGTATTAGCGGCGATTTCTCGGTTCACGACTATGATTGTACTAGTCCTGAAGAAGTATTTAATACGCTGGTATATGGGAATGGAACCTATAATATCGAAGCTGGTAGCATTGCGGTGCTTCATATAAATGATCAAAGTGGTTTTACGGCAGAAGGACTTGACTTGTTTTTGACGGAAAATGAACAGAAACCTGAGAATGAACGATATAAATTTGCTAAATTAAGTGATTACCTGAGTAATAAATAAGCGTATATTTTACGAAAATGCGTTAGAAAATAATCAGAAATGAGATTGTTTGAATGATTTTTCAAAAAAATAACAAGAAGAAGAAACGTAACTATGATGATATCTTAACCCATGAAAATGGTGATAGACGATTACTGTCGAATGTACCTGATGTTGAAGAAGTTCGTAATAACGTTGATCGTCGAGGCGAAAAAATATTTGGCAATGGCAAGGACATTCAATTGCTTTATGAAGGGAAAAAAGGTGGTACTCGTTACCAGGTAGATTTTAAAGCGGTGTTGATCTGCGTTAAAAATAACCTCAAAAAAACTATTCACTGTCAGGTAAAAGACATTTCAACAACAGGCTTGTCGGTGTTGCTTTCAACTGAAGAGAGTAAACTCATAAAGGAGGCTGAGTATTATTCTTTGAAATTTGAGATTTTGCCTGGGTCAATGCCCGAAGGCTACGAAATGAAAGTTAATATCAAGGCTAAGACTGTCAGAAAACGAGTGCTTGACCAACAGAATGCTGTTTTATGCGGTATGGAGTTTGAAATTACCCTTGCCGAATATGCCAGTAAAAAGAAAGATCGTTATTCATTAGTCGTTGCAAGTACATTGTTGTTGACGGTGACACTTATTATAGTATTGATGCGTGCGGAGAGTGTGATCTACTTCAAATTTAATAAATCACTGTATCTCTATAGCATCATCGCAGCCGTTTTTTTGCTGAGTCGATATTTTTTTGGGATATTATATAGGCAAGTCCCTATTAATCCTGATTTTACACCCGGTGTCACCATAATTGTACCGTGTTTCAATGAAGAAAAGTGGATTCAGAGATGTATATTGAGTTGTATTAATCAAGATTATCCGGCTGACAAACTTGAAGTAATAATTGTTGATGATTGCTCAAATGATCGATCAGTCGAAAAAATACATGAAATTGTTGAACTTTTATATCAGGAAGCAAATCGATACAAAACGAAAGAACGTTTACAGTATGTTGTGCAAAAAGAGAATAAGGGCAAGAGAGATGCGTTGGCCTTGGGCGCTGAACTAGCTCAGCATGAATTGCTGGTGTTTGTTGATTCAGATAGCTTTCTTGAGCCATTTGCAATACGGAATATCGTACAGCCCTTTCAGGATCCCAAAATGGGTGGTGTCGCAGGTAGAACTGATGTTGCCAATACTTATACCAATGAGCTAACAAAAATGCAGGCAGTACGATATTATATTTCGTTCAGAATTATGAAAGCAGCAGAAGCTTATTTTGATGCGGTTACATGTTTGTCGGGTCCTTTATCCTGCTATCGAAAAAAGATCGTTCTAGATAATAAAGACGAATGGTTGAATCAGACTTTCTTTGGACAGAGAGCGACTTTTGGAGATGACCGAAGCATGACAAATTTTGTACTACAGCATCATCGGACTGGCTATCAGGACAGTGCTGTTTGCTCTACGATTGTTCCGAATCAGTATAGTGTTTTTCTCAAACAACAGATGCGTTGGAAACGGTCATGGTTGCGAGAGTCACTGATTGCGGGATCATTTATCTGGACAAAAGAGCCATTTATGTCGGTATTCTTTTACATGGGTCTGATAGTTCCCATTGCTGCACCCATCGTTGTTATTTATAACTTAATATATATACCCATTGTCTTACGAGTATTTCCGACAACATTTTTTTTGGGGCTGCTGATGATGGCTATGCTTATGAGTCTGATGCAGCTGTTTATGAGAAAAAGTACGACGTGGATATTTGGCTTGTTATTCTGCCTGTATTATGAAGTTGTGTTGCTTTGGCAGATGCCAATTGCCTGGGTTACATTCTGGAAATCGACTTGGGGAACACGTATGACTCCTCAAGATATTGAAGAACAGCGAAAAAAAGACGAACAAAGAGAAAAACGGGAAGCAAAAAAATTTACAGAAGAATTTTCTGATAATTAGTTAAAATTAAGAAGATTGGTCAGGATTAAAATGAAAAATGATAAATTTTTGCAAAATAAGGATCGTAAAAAAATTCTGCGAAGTATTGCTCAGATAATCGTACTAATCACTGTGTTATTACTGATTGTTAATGCGACTTTTAATTTAAAAAAATACAATCAAAATCTGACCAAACAAACAAATGTTGATAATGGCTTTATTGCTATTTCATATTTTGGAGTCGATCAGACCGGTGATGATACCTTAATTGGAACGGAACGACTGAATGAACAGCTTAGATCTCTTTATGAATCGGGTTATGTTACTATTACGCAACAGGACATTGTCGATTACTACGCAGGTGTTAAAGATTTGCCTGATAAATCACTGTTTCTAATTTTTGAAGATGGTCGGCGGGATACGGCAATATTTGCACAGGAAATCATGGAGCGCTATAATTTTAAGGCAACAATGCTCACATATGCGGACAAATTTGATAAAAATGATCCTAAATTTCTATCACCGGATGATTTAATCCAGTTAGAAAAGAGCACCTTTTGGGAACTTGGAACAAACGGTTATCGATTAGAATATATCAATGTTTTTGATCGTTATAAGAATTTTCTTGGGCACATTGATACACTGAAATTTGCAGGAGTTGCGAGCTATCTGGACAGAGACTATAACCATTATTTGATGGACTATATCCGCGATGAATACGGAATCCCGACTGAATCGTACGACGAGATGACCGCGCGAATTAATGAAGATTACGATTTAATGAAAGCTATTTATTCAGAAGAAATAAATAAGCTACCAAAACTTTATATTCTGATGCACTCAAATACGGGTCAGTTTGCGACCAATAATAAGGTCAGTGAAATCAATGAACAGCGGATTAAAGATTTATTCGAAATAAATTTTAATCGAGAGGGTAATGCGGAAAATAATCTTGATTCAACCATCTATGACCTGTCTCGACTCCAACCGCAATCTTACTGGTCAGCCAATCATCTTTTGATGAAAATACAGGCTGATACCAACCAGAACGTTAAATTTGTTTCAGGAAACACTAAGCAGAAATCTAAATGGGAGACATTAAAGGGGGAGAGTGAATTCAAAGGTGAGCAGATTATTCTCACTTCTTTACCAGAAGGAACCGGCTTAGTTCACTTAAAAGATCCTGTATCTTTGAAAAACTTTGATCTGTCAATGAGCTTGAAAGGGAATAAATACGGTGTTCAAAAGGCTTTGCTTAGGACAGCGGCAGACATGAGTAACAATTTATCAGTAGAGGTTGCGAATAATCAAGTGTTGGTAAAAGAAAAAGAAAATGGAGTTGAGGTCGTTTTATCCGTGACCGATCTCAACTCAGTCGATGGACTCGAAGTGAAGTCAATTGATCAAGATAAAAAGAATGCCGAAATTGAAGAACTTAAAACCAACATTCAATATGCTAAAAGTATTGAGGAAGCCTCGATGCTGACAAACAACTTAAACCAAAAGCTTCAGGAAGATGTTAAATCGATTGATGACGGTTCGCAGCTTTATGCGCCTACGATTGATATCCGTGAAAGTGGGAATCGCTTTCTAGAGATTTCTTTATATGAAGACAGCCTGTCTATCAAGATTGACAACAAACTGATCGTTGATCGATTAACGGTAAAGAACACTGCTGAAGGGGCAGTATTCCTGGAGTCGACATGGGGAGGATGTGGTTACAGCCAGAGAAATTTGACAGATGATGTTTATGACGGTGTATTTGAAAAAATTGTTATCACCGAAAACAATTCGGTTTTTAGCGAAGAAAGAGGAACCGTAATCTATGATAATTGCTTACATGGCAGAGAACTATTTTTTTTCAGAATCACAGAAATTTGGAAAAACATATTGAACTGGTTCATCAAAACACTTTAAAGACAGGAGCTACTAGTGAATAGTCGATTTTATATCTTAATAGGAACAATTATTTTAATGCCGATACTCATTTTAGCGTGTAATAAGGCGGAGATTAATCCGGTTAAAGCACAGAAAGAGTTAACGACAGAAAATGAAAATAATCAGAATAATAACACTTTATTAGCATGGACTGTTTATTGGGACACCGAAGGTGGAGGTGAAGAACTGTTAAATACAGAAAAACTAAATGCAGTATCTTTTTTTGCAGCGTACTTTAATGAAGAAAATCAAATCATCATGCCATCGAAAATCGAAGAGTTGCACAAGCAGATGCTTTCAGATGCGAATTATGGTGAGCACACCGAATATCTTACAATTGTCAATGATAAAGTATTTTCAAATGGCAGTTCTTCATTAAAGGATCAGGAATTACTGGAAGCCTTATTTCAAAACGAGATGATCAGGAAAAAACATATCGATGAGTTGATTAGTTTGGCAAAATCTAACGGATATGAAGGCTTAGAAATTGACTATGAACGGATTAGATCAAATGATGAGTTGTGGAACTTGTTTTTGAACTTTACTGAAGAACTATGGGCTGTTTGTGAAGTTGAAGAGCTCAAACTGAGAATTGTCTTGGAACCATCAACACCATTTGAAAAAATTGAGTTTCCGGAAGGCCCGGAATATGTAATGATGTGTTACAATTTATATGGATCTCATAGTGAACCGGGTCCGAAGGCGGATTATCAATTTCTTGAGCAGTTAATCGAGAAAATGGGCCCCGTCCCTGGTCTAAAGAGCTACGCATTAGCTACCGGTGGATTTGACTGGAGCTCAGATGATAAAGTTACCGCTTTAACAGAAAAACAGGCACAAACCTTACTTGTTGAATCAGGGAAAAGTGCTGAACGAGATGAAAATAGTGGTAGCCTATTTTTTAGTTATGAGGATCAAAACAATGTTCAGCACCAAATCTGGTTTGCTGATACCACCACACTCAAAGGGTGGATTGACGTAATTAATGCAAATGGCGTGAATAATATTTCAATCTGGAGATTAGGTGGAAATGTTAGCTTAGACTCTTTATGATAATCCTTGACATCTTCATGACATCTTCATTATAATATAAAAGTTAAGAAGATAAAATAATTTACTATATACGGCGGAGGTAGAATGAATACTTATTATAGAAATACCATGTGTGGAGAATTAACAGCAAGCAATGTTGGGCAGGTCGTTGAACTGGCAGGCTGGGCGGATAATCGTCGAAATCTCGGTGGGGTACTTTTTATCGATTTAAGAGACCGCTCTGGAAAAATTCAGCTGGTCGTCAACGAAGAAAAACCAGAAGCCTTTGAAATTGCAGAAAAGGTCAGAAATGAGTATGTTTTATCGGTTAAAGGGAAGGTTGTCTTAAGAAGCTCGGAAAATGTTAATAAAAATATTCCAACTGGTGAAATTGAAGTTGAAATTATTGAATTAAAAATTCTGGATTCATCGGAAACACCACCGATTTATATTGAAGATAATGATCAGACCAACGAAGCCGTGCGACTCAAATATCGTTACCTTGATCTGAGAAAACCGAAATTCCAGAAAATTCTGAGAACTCGGCATCAGGCAGCTGCCATTGCCAGAAATTTTTTAAATGATAAGGGTTTTCTGGAAGTTGAAACGCCAATGCTGGCTAAACCGACTCCTGAGGGAGCCCGTGATTTTCTGGTACCATCTCGGGTGCAAAAAGGAAAGTTCTTTGGCCTGCCCCAATCACCTCAGTTATACAAACAAATTTTAATGATTTCGGGCGTTGACCGTTATTATCAGATTGCTAAATGCTTTCGTGATGAAGATTTAAGACAGGATCGCCAGCCGGAATTCACTCAAATTGATATGGAAATGTCTTTCATTGATAAAGACGATATCATTGCCATTAATGAAGAAATGATTGCGAAGATTATGAAGGAAGTAAAAGGGGTCGAGGTTCAGACGCCGATGGTAAGAATGACTTATCAGGAAGCGATGGATCAGTATGGTTCGGATAAGCCCGATACCCGATTTGGATTAAAACTGATTGATTTATCAGAAATTGTTGAAAATTCTGAATTTAAAGTCTTTTCTGGTGCCGTTAAAAAGGGTGGTAGTGTTCGTGCCATCAATGCTAAAGGGGCTCAGGATAAATTAAGTAAAAAGGGCATTAAAGGACTGGAAAATTTTGCTAAGATTTATAAGGCCAAGGGTTTAGCCTGGATCGATGTTTCCGAAGACGAGATGAAATCACCAATCCTGAAATTCATTTCAGAAGAAGAAAAAGCAGCTATTTTTGAGAAAACCGATGCAAAACCGGGGGATTTAATCTTTATTATCGCCGACACCAACGAAATAGTCTGTAATGCTTTAGGCCAATTACGACTGGAATTGGCACGTAAATTGGAATATGATTTGAAAGACCAGTATAATTTCCTCTGGGTAACGGATTTTCCATTATTGGAATATGACCCGGAAGCAGGCCGTTATACCGCTAAACACCACCCCTTTACCATGCCGCTTGAAGAAGACTTACAGTATTTGGAAACCGATCTGTTAAAGGTTCGGGCGGACGCCTATGATATGGTCGTAAACGGGGTCGAACTGGGCGGTGGAAGTATTCGTATCCATAACCAGGACATCCAGGAAAAAGTATTCACAGCGTTGGGCTTTACTCAGGAATCAGCCTGGGAGCAATTCGGATTTTTGCTGGAAGCGCTTAAATATGGAACACCACCCCATGGCGGGCTGGCCTTTGGGTTGGATCGTCTGGTGATGTTGCTGACCGATAATGATAATATCCGTGATGTTATTGCCTTCCCTAAAACACAAAATCATGGTTGTCTGATGATGGATGCACCAGCGAGTGCCAGTCTGGATCAACTCATTGATCTGGGCATCTCTGTGGATGAATTGTAATGAAAGAAATAGGAACAGTTAGATCACTTCGGGGAAATAATGCCGAAGTTGAAATCAAACGTAATTCAGCTTGTGGTGACTGTGGTGCCTGTCACATCAGCAAAGACCAGTCAGTTATGTTAACGACAGCGAAAAACACGGTCAATGCTAAAAACGGTGAAACGGTTGAAGTTGAAATGCAATTTGTCAATGTCTTTGTTGCCGCATTTATCATGTATGGAATACCGCTTGTTGCCTTTATGTTAGGAAGCAGCGTGACATATTATGTGATCGGTAGCTTCAAATTAGGGTTGGATCAAGTGCTGACCTCGTTTTTGACAGGAATCTGTCTAACGGCCATCGCCTATCTGGCAATCCGTTACTTTGATCGTCAGGGCCGATTTAACAGCAAGTATCAACCCGTGATCATTGCTGTTATCGATAATGCTGAGGTTAAATCGACCCCTATGGAAAAACGAATGGGTAATTAATTACAAAAGAGGTATCTGCGGTTTTTAACGCAGATACCTTAAATATTGATGTATTTTTGTTGGTTTAAACAAAATAAATAAAAAAAAGCTTGATTAATCCCTCATGATTCATTATAATGTATTTACTGTCTGGGTGTAGCGCAGCTTGGTAGCGCGCTTGACTGGGGGTCAAGAGGCCGGAGGTTCAAATCCTCTCACTCAGACCATTTTTTATTAAGGTGAAAATATGGGTCAAATTAAAAGAAAAAATAATAGACGAGTCAATTCTTTAAGAAAAATTGTTGTTGGCATCGTTTTTTTTTTATTGTAGCAATAATTATTATTTCCAGTTACCGGGGTAATATGAGCATGCTGCTCGAAAAAAAAGAGTACACTGAATCGTATAAAACGGAGATGTATTTTTTCAAAGATGTTGATTATCGAACGCTCGATAATTTCCAGGCCAGTGATTTATCGCTGATGGAAGGGGAAAAAGCCAATGGTTATAAACCGTTGACAAATTCGCCGAAGGTTATTAATACAGAATATTTAAATCAACAAATTGCCGTGATTGACACGATCATTAAAGAAGAGTATTATAACAACTGGAGCCGGATCGTGGGCGATATGGTTACGAATTATCAAGGTATATCGAGCATTACCAACCAGATCGGTGAAACAGAGCGGGAACGAAAAAAGTTTCTGATTGAATCAGTGCAATACATGGGACTAGATTTACCAGCCCTTCAACAAAAACGGCAAACGCTGGTTGGTCTGCTTGGTGGTCAACCGAGAAACATTGCCTTGAATGAGCTTGGATTGCTTTCGAGTGGCTATGTTTATACATCGATCCAACCAGTTGAAAAAGCGTTAAGTGAAAGCATGCTCCCCTTTATTAATACAACTTTTTTAAAAACCGCCAGTAAAGTTGATCAGCAATCCGAAGGACTTCTAAAGGTTGTTAATAATGACCACATTTATGTTGCTTTTTCCATGCCAAGTGACATGGCCATTATGGGCGAAGCTGAGGTTGAGGCTTTAAAGACTGAATTGATGGGGACTACAGACAGTGGGATTAATCAAGATTACTATGAGTTTTTAATTAAAAGAGTTGATCAGCTTTATTATTTTCCTAAGCTTAGATTTAAATTTGATGATCAGGTATATTCCGGTTATTTTGTTGATGTTATTGATGAAGGCAGTCAAAAGATCGTTGTACTGATGCTAAAAGATTACGTTAATGATTTTGCAAAGGTGGTTATAGGTAAATCTGACGTTTTTATTCAGGACTACAGTGCCTATGAAATACCCAAAAGTGCAGTATACACTATCGGAGAAGAGACAATGATCGACACCGTAACAAAAGGTTATTTCAGTGATTCATTTCCGGTTGTTGTGGAAAAGTATAACAATGGCTATGCTGTTTTGAGAACCGATGAGAATCCGAATTTAAGCAGTGGTATGCGGATTAGTATTTATCCCTAAGGATGTGAAACAAAGTGATTTCAGAAAACATAAAACGGATCAAATCAGAAATACCCGAAGATGTTACGCTTGTTGCGGTGACAAAATATCAAAGTCTGGAAGCAACCCAGGCGGTTTTAGAAGCTGGTGTTTTTGATCTTGGCGAAAGTAAGGTTCAGGATTTTCTTAAAAAATACGAGGTTCTGGGCGATCAGCCACGTTGGCATTTTATTGGACATTTGCAAAAAAATAAGGTAAAATACTTAATCGGTAAAACCTTTCTGATCCACTCTGTCGATTCAATCGAGCTGATGGACGTCATCGAAAAGGAAGGAAAAAAACAGGGAATTGTTACCGATGTTTTACTTCAGTTAAATTTAGCTCGAGAAGACAGTAAATCTGGAATTCTCGAAGAAAATCTGCAAACGGTGTTAGATGAGTTGTCCGGATATCAGTTTGTCCGGATCAAAGGTCTGATGGCGATGGCTCCTTTAACTCAAAATAATGACAAAATACGTGAGATTTTTGTGGATTTAAAAAAAATTTATGATAAAATAAAAGAGGAATCTGTGGGCGAGGTTATTCAAATGAATTATCTTTCCATGGGTATGACTGATGATTATACCATTGCAATAGAAGAGGGCTCCAATATGATTAGAGTTGGACGCAAAATATTTAGTTAGGAGAGATATGATGGCAGCAGAAAAATTTAAGGATAAAATTATTAAGGTTTTTGGCATGGAAGTAGACAATGAGGATGGTTACGACGAAATTTACGAGGAAGATGTATATGATGACGATGTTGAAGATACTAAAAGTGCCTTCACAGCGCCAAAAGCAAAAAAAACAACAACTTCAAGACGAAGTGAACTATCCCTTGATGACGGTCCAGAAGTCTTAGTGTTGGAACCTGAAGTTTTTAAAGATGCACCAAGTATCTGCAATAAAATAAGAAATAACAAAACAGTTGTATTGAATTTAAAAAACACTGATTATGAAAATGGTCGTAAGATTTTTGATTTTTTAAGTGGAGCATTATTTGCACTAGACGGCTCAATTAATAAAATTGCAGACAATGTATTTATTTTAGCTCCAAAAGCGGTGGCGGTGTTGACCAATCCACAGCATGATGATTTGGATTTCAATGCGCCGATTTTAGAGTGGGATGAGGATATGGAATAGGTCGTTTATGATCCAGGGAATTCTCATTCAAGCCGGTAATCTATTATTTGAATTGATCACACTATTAATTTTTGTCAACATTATATTTAGTTGGGTGAGACCCAATCCAGATAATATTTTTGTAAAGACGATTTATGGTTTAACGGAGCCCATTTTATCACCGTTGCGACGATTTACAATCATTGGACCATTGGATTTATCAGCCTTTGCTGCGATACTATTAATGCAGATAGTATTGTTTCCGCTTTATAAAATGGTCGTCATGTTAATATTTTAGAGTTATATTCAGATATCAAGTATTAAGGGGATGTCTAATGACAGAAAAAAAAGATAATTTTTTATTATCACGTATTACTGATGCGTGTTGTAAAAATTTAAAACCCCGATTCTTTGATTTTTATGATGAAGTGTTTCAACAAAAAATAGCGGACACCATTAAGCATAGTGGTGTCCCTTATCTATTTTTTGGAGGGCACCCGGATGCTGAGCGTAAGATGTTATGCATTTATCCGGATTATCTATCTTCAGAGGATCTAAAATGGCCCATCTTCGCCATTGAATTCGAAAAAGTGATGCCAATTGATCACCGCAATGTCTTGGGGGAACTCATGCACTTGGGAATAACTAGGGAGAGTATTGGTGATATCGATGTGGGTGATAAAAAGGTACAAATTATCATGCATCAGCGACTACAGGAGTTCATGTGGATCAATTTCAATCAGATTAAAGGACGGGAGATACGAACGACAATAAAGACCAGTCAGCAAATCGAAAGCTTTGAAAAGAACTACAAGCGAATTTCTGTGGTGGTTGCTTCGAATCGATTGGACGGGATCATCAATAAAATATGGGGTTTTTCGAGACAGAATAGTCTTGTTTTAATCAAACAAGGTAAGCTGCGGGTGAACTACGTTGAGATATATAAAAATGATTTTCGGCTGAAATCAGGTGATATTCTGTCGCTAAGAGGTAAAGGAAAGGCAAAAATCATTAGTATGGATGAGCGGACAAAAAAAGGTAATATCCGATTAGAAGTGGATCGATATATATAAATAATGGAGGGTGTTATGACGAAAGAGCATAATGAGTATATTGTGCCAGAAGAAACCGACCAACGACTGGATCATTTTTGCTGCACGTTGTCCGGTGATTATTCAAGAGAATATATAAAACGACTAATTACGGCAGGGGATGTTTTGGTGAATGGGCAAAAAAAGAAAGCCAGCTATCACGTTAAGACTGGCGAGATCATCACCTTGATGATTCCTGAACCGGTTGCCTGTCATATGCAAGCAGAAGATATTGCGCTTGCCATTATCTATGAAGATGATGACATACTGATAGTAAATAAGCCCCAGGGGATGGTTGTCCACCCAGCCCCGGGCAATAGCAGCGGTACGCTTGTAAATGGATTGCTATTTCATACTGACAATTTATCAAAGATTAATGGGGTGATGCGTCCGGGAATCGTTCACCGGATTGACAAGGATACGTCTGGGCTACTGATGATTGCGAAAAATAACGCTGCACATCGAAGTTTATCTGAACAACTCAAGGAGCATACTATTCTCAGGCGATATTATGGTCTGGTTAAAGGAAATGTCAAACCCAATCGTGGAACGGTAGATATGCCCATAGGCAGACATGAGCAACTTCGTATAAAAATGGCGGTAGTGGAAAAAAATTCAAAAACTGCCATCACCCATTTTGAAGTGATAAAACGTTATGCCCAATACACCCTTCTTCGATTTGAACTGGAAACCGGGCGGACCCACCAAATTCGGGTGCATATGGAAAAGATCGGTCATCCATTGGCAGGAGATCCATTGTATGGGAAAGGAGACAAGAATAATCCGTTTAAAACAGAGGGGCAATGTCTCCACGCCCATACATTAGGTTTTATCCACCCGAGAACGAATGAACACTTGGTTTTCAGAGCACCAGTTCCGCCAACATTTAAAGAAATTCTAAAAAAACTAAAATAGGTTCAATTGTTATCAGTGATGACTTCGATCGATTCAACGCCATCCTGAGTGGGGGTTACATACATGGTGTTTTGATTGGTAAAGATAACCATACCCGGTTTTGCTTTACTGGGTTTTTTTAGGTATTTAAACTCAAGATAATCGACAGGAACATTGCTTGAACCTCTTGATTTACTATACCAGGCAGCCAAATTGCCAGCTTCAAGTAAGGTTTTCTCGGTGATAAAGCGTCCACCAGCAATAATCAATACATGAGAACCAGGGGCATCTTTGACATGAAGCCAGCAATCTTCATTTTTCCCCATTTTAGTGGATATAAAGTCATTCTGATAATTATTCTTGCCAACAAAAATATGGAAACCTTCAGATGAAATATAATGCAAGGGTTTAGAAGGTAGTTGTTTCTGCTTATCTTCTTTGGAGATCGCTTTTTTGTTAAATTCAGAGTGAAGAAATTCATGGCGGATTTCATCCAATTCAGCCAATTCAGTAGACTGATCCAAACTATTGACGAGGCTTTCCAAATAATAGATTTTTTCTTCTGTTTCCAATATATAGCTGGCCAAATGTTTAAGTGCAGTTTTGCTTTTGTTGTATTTTTTATAGTAGTGCTGGGCATTTTGAGCGGGAGTTCGATTGACTTTCAAGGGAATATCGATGGTTTGGCAGTCAGGATCGTAGTAGTTGACGAGTGTGGCAATTTCCTGGCCTTTTTCAATGGCATAAATATTGGCGGTGATCAAATCGCCATACAGTTTAAATTTTTCGTTTTTATGAGATGCATCGACATCCTGTTGAAGGTTGTCAAGCTTTTTAATGTTTTTTCTAACCAGAATATCCAGTTGCTGGCGCAGATTGGCCGCCCGGGTTTTAAAGCGGAGGGCTTTGTCCCGCATAAAATAATACGCTTCAAGCATCTCTGAAATGGACGGGTACGCTTCAAAACGGTGATCAGATCGTAGATAGTGAAGGTCAATGGTTGAAAAGTCCACCATTTTACGTCCGAGATAAATAATGACTGGTTCAGATTTTTGCCCGATCTCGCTGATGACTTGAGTGAACGCTTCGCATAGAAATTGCTTTTGTTTTTTGGAAAGATCAGACACACTGGTTTGAGGATCAATACCGCTCCTGAAGGCAATTTCCCGACTGATGTTGGGGCTGATGCCAAGTAAAGCCTGAACAAAGACTTTTTCCACTGAAGAATCCTTATAATCGCACAGCAATTCATTCAAATGATTTGCGTCAAGATTGAGAAAGCTGAGACGGCTATTTTCTGGAGGGTAAACATAATCACGACCAGGAAGAATTTGGCGGTAGCGACTGGAAGTTGACCCGACTTTTTTTAGTGAATCCAGAATTTTCATCGATTCATCAACCAGAATAATATTACTGTTTCGTCCCATTATTTCAACGAGTAGTTTGCGAACAACAATTTCATTAAAATCATTTTTTGATGTGACGGAAATTTCCATGATTCGGTCCGTTTCATGTTGGGCAATATCAATAATGGTTCCATTTAGAAGATATTTTCTCAATACCATGCAAAAACTGGGCGCCGCACTCGGATTTTCTTTGATCTTTTCAGTCATGTATACACGTGGATTGCTTGCATTTGCAGAGAGTAAGAGATGTTTTTTTTGATTTCCCAGGTTGATTAAAAGACGAATTTCATCAATTTCTGGTTGGTAGATTTTTCGTATGCGACCTCCAATTAAGAGGGGTTTAAATTCATTGATTAAATGATACAGCGTAACACCATCATAAGCCATAAAATGCTCCTTTCAAATCGTCGGTTCAATATAGAATGATTTTATCATGTTCTTCAAGGATGATAAAGGGTTTTAAAAAACAATGAATAAGGAAGGATTAAGATAAGTAACGCCAATTTCAATAAAGTGTTCAATGAGTAGGGAATCGTTGACTTTTTCATCGTAATTCGATATAGTATATAAATTAGGTAATGATAGCTGAGTTTCAGAATACGTTAGTATCTAATAATCTTGCAGGTTTAAATGAAAACCAAATTACAAAAGCTGTAGCCTGGTATTTCTCTTAACTGGTCATGTGGAATTTGCCGGGTGGATTAAATGGAAATGGAGAAACATCATGAAAAGTATGACGGGCTTTGGGCGGAAAGATTATCGCGATGAGGAAGTCGATTGTTCAATTGAGATTAAGACAATTAACCATCGATTCAGAGATTTTTTTATAAAAATTCCAAAAACCCTCAATCCAATCGAAGAAAAAATCAGAAATACTGTTTCACAGAGCATTGCAAGAGGACGAGTTGAGATATTTATAAAATATTCGGAATTGGGCACAAAAAATCGTCGGATAGTTTTCAATCGAGATTTAGCCCAAAACTATATTTCGGTACTTAACGAAATTCGCCGACTTGATTCAATGATTGGGGATGATCTGAGCTTATCTTTGATTTCAAAGTTTCCGGATGTCATTATGGTTGAAGAAGACATTGATGATTATGAAAGCATCTGGTCAAAAATAAAACCGGTTTTAGAAAAAACATTGGAAGAAGTTGAAGCTAGCCGAAAGCGTGAAGGAAATGCATTGAAAATCGATGTAGTCAATCGTTGCCGTATAGTTCGAAATTATGTCGAAAATATTCGAGAAAAAAGTCCGGATATGCTGGAACGATATAAAAATGAACTTCGAGAGAAGATTTCCTCCTATGTTGAATCGGTGGAAATAGATGAAAAACGTTTATTGACTGAGGTCGCTCTGATGACGGATAAATTGAATATTGATGAGGAGTTAACCCGACTGCAAAGCCATTTAGACCGATTAGAAGGAATGGTTGAAGAAACCGAACCGGTAGGAAGAAAACTGGATTTTCTGATACAGGAAGTAAATCGGGAAATCAATACCATTGGTTCAAAAGCCAGCGACTTAGCCATTGCTAATATTGTGGTTGATGTTAAAAGTGAGATTGAAAAAATAAGAGAACAAATACAAAATATTGAGTAGGGGTGTTAAATAAATCTATGAGTGATTGTCCAGTAATAAACACAGAATTAAAAGAAGAACAATTAACCGAGCCGTTTTTCGAGCGAGAAAAAGGGATTCTCATTGTAATATCAGGACCATCCTGTGCTGGCAAGGGAAGTGTTTGTAAGATTATTTGTCGAAAAAACCCGGATCTTCGACTGTCAATTTCTGAAACAACGCGTCAGCCCAGAAATAGTGAGAAGCATGGACGGGAGTATTTTTATATCTCAAAAGAAAGCTTTGAAGAAAGAATAAAAAAGGGACAATACCTGGAATATGCAACAGTTTATGAGAACTACTATGGTACACCAAAAGATTACGTTGAAAACTTATTGGAATCCGGCTTTGATGTGATTCTGGAAATTGATATTCAGGGTGCTGCAAAGGTGCGAACCAACTATAAAGAAGGGATTTATATTTTTATTGTACCGCCATCCATGCAGGAACTTAGACGTCGCATCGAAGAGCGGGGAACTGAAAGCAAAGAACAAATGGAAATGCGTTTAAATTGTGCATACGAAGAAATGAAAAATGCGGATGACTATAGTTATATTGTCATAAATGATGATTTAAACGACGCCGCTCAGCGGGTACAAAGTATTATTACGGCTGAAAAATGCCGAACGGAACGATTAAAAAATAAAATTGAAGATATACTTGGGAGGTAACAATGCGATATCCAGCATTAAATGATTTAATTAGCAAGGCAGAAAATAAATATTCTCTGGTTTTGGCAACAGCAAAGCGAGCAAGAGAAATAGTGGATGGAGATGAACCACTGGTAAAAATTAAAATCGATAATCCGGTCACCATTGCAACAAACGAGATTGCCGAAGAAATGATCCACTGCGTCCATAAGACAGCTGAACCAGAGTCGTTACAACATTTTGAGATGGGTAACGAATCACATTCAACCTTATTAAAAAGTGGCGATGCAGAAGAACTGCCAACAATAATCGAATAGGATTCTAACTGTGAAAATAGCCGAAGTTTTTTTAAACCAGACAAACAAACGAATCGATCATGCTTATGATTATCGTGTTCCAGTGCATCTGGAATCAGTCACTCAGGTGGGGATTCGGGTTGTTGTTCAGTTTGGTATCGGAAATCGGCGGGTTGAAGCTTTTATCACAAAAATCAAAGAAACGACAGATTACTCCGGTAAAATCAAAGAAATTATAGAAAATATCGATATGGAACCAATATTGAATAGAGAACAAATAGAATTGTGTCTTTGGATGAAGACCGTCTATTGTTCTTTATTTTATGAGGCCCTCTCGTATTTTACGATGGCAGTACAAATCAAGCAAGAAATTGATTATTATCGGAATTATGAAAAACATGACTTAGATTTAAAACAAAACTGGTTTATCGAGCATTATTTTAACAGTGCTGATAAAGTCCTCCCATTAAAGAAAGTTAAGCCTGAAGATCGTATTATTTTAACAGAGCTGATTAAAAAGAAGGCTGTATACTCTAAAAAAAGCTGGAAAAAAATAAGCGACCCAGAGAGCAGAAAAAAGTCGATCCAATCGAGCTATCATCTTACTGCTATGGGACGGGAGGCTTTAAAGCAGGATAAAAAAATTGGAAAAAAGCAGTGTGAGTTAATGGAGTGTCTACTCCGCAGTGATATGAAGGGTGAAGATTTAAAAATAATTGCAGCCCAATATAAAAAAAGTCTCGAACCTTTAATAAAAAAAGGATACGTTGATGTTAATAAGACAACGTCACAAGCGCAGCCTCTCAATCTGAGTGTTGCAGCATATGAAAATCAATCAGTTATCTTAACACATAGCGAACAGCATAATTTCAACCAATACCAGGAATTGAAGAAACAAACTTCCGGGGTTTTTTTTCACGTTTTTGACGCAGTAAGTAAATATCGCTTGTTTTTCAAAGCTATCGAAGACCAATTAAAAGCAAATCGTTCATCGGTTGTTATCTTTCCGGAAATCAATATGACATTTCAAAGAATGGAAATGTTCTACAAATACTTTGGAAACAAAGTTGGTGTTTTTCACGGTCAGCTCAGCCCGAAGCAACGAACTGAATTATATTCGCGGATTCGATCCGGGGAAATAAAGGTGATAATTGGTGTTCGTTCAGCACTGTTTCTGCCTTATGTTAATCCCGGGTTGATCATTATTGATGATGAGCATGATTCGTCTCATAACAGTATTTCAATGCCTCAATTTCATATCACTGATATCGCTAGAAAAGCGAGTGAAATAATGGGGGCATTTTATATTATTGCAGATAACATCCCGAGGGTCACTACGTGGTATCGAATTGAAAAAAAAGAGCTGGCAGTCATTCAAATTGGCGAAGAGCCACGATTCCGTCATGACATTGAAATCATCGACATGCAAAAAGAAATGCACCAGGGTAATATGGGAATATTGAGCAGAACGCTGCTTCGCTATCTCCAATCGGGCATTGAACAAAAAAGAATGAGTGTACTGTTTATCAATAACTTAGGCTATGCAAACAGTATTCTGTGCAGAAAATGTGGTCACGTTGAAAAATGCCCTCATTGCGGTGTTTCGTTAAAATATTTAAATCATGATCATTCACTTTTGTGTCATTACTGTGGATATAAAAAGGCAGTTCCAGCACAATGTCCGGAATGTGGCAGCGACAAAATCAGACACATGGGCTATGGTATTGATCAATTGGAAGAGTATCTTAAAAAGGTTTTTTCAGGTGTCCGGATTGCAACCGTACAAGGAAATATGAAACGATCTGACATAAAAAAAATTAATAAGAACATTGCCAGAGGTGAATTTGATATTCTAATCGGAACCCAGGTAATTAATAAACACTTTAATTTATCCAATATAAGCGTTGCGGCAGCCGTTCTTATTGATCGAGATCTTAATCAGGGGAACTATCAGGCTTCGGAAAATGTCTATCAGATGTATAGCCGATTTTTTGCTAAAGCTATGGATAGCAAGACAAAAGGAGTGATTCAAACCAACGAACCAGAAAATGATACGATCTACTCGATCAAAAATGAGAGCTTTCTGGAGTTTTATCGCAGCGAAATTCACTACCGTAGATTAATGCATTACCCGCCGACTGTTAATATGATCAGTTTGAGTGTGTTTCATAAGAAAGAAAGTGAAGCCGAAAACGACTCAGTTCGACTCTATGTATCTATCAAGGAAGAACTAAAAGCATTTGGAATGGGACATGCTGTCTATAAACCGGTGCGAATTGGTGTAACTAGAGGTGGCAATATCACGTACCAAATTGTCATAAAAACGGCTAAACAAAGTGTTTTTCAGAATTTAATGTCAAAAATTATCAGACTTGGTATAATAGAAGCACTTCAATCAAAAGTATCTATTCAGATTAACTAACAATTATTGTATTAAACATGAATCAGGAGGAAGAAATGGCAATTCGACAAATCAGGATCGATGATGATCCAATTCTCAGAAAAAAATCTCGAGTGATCGAGGAGATTGACGAAAAAATAAAAGTATTAAATGCTGACATGGTAGAAACCATGAATAAAGCTGAGGGGGTTGGTTTGGCAGCACCTCAGGTCGGGATACTAAAACGTTTGTTTATTGTCGACGTTGGTGATGGACCAATGACGTTTATTAATCCTACCATCATCTCTACAGATGGAGAAGCGGAGGATGAAGAGGCCTGCCTCAGCCTTCCTGAACAATCGGGTTTGGTAAAACGGCCAGAATCACTCGTCGTTGAAGCAACCGATTTGGACGGCAAAGTTTTTCAGCTGTTTTGTTCGGATTTGCTGGCACGGGCTGTTTGCCATGAGCTCGATCACCTTGATGGGATCTTATTTACTGATCGTGTCGAAAAATGAAAAATATCAAAGTGATATTCATGGGCACCACAGATTTTGGTGTTCCAGCCCTGGAAAGCCTTGTAGCTGCGGGGTATGAGGTTCAAGCTGCAGTCTGCCAACCGGATCGACCAAATAAAAGGGGAAAAAAGGTTGAGATATTACCATTGAAAGCCAAGGCATTAGAGCTTGGTATTACAGTTCTACAGCCTGAAAAAATCAGGGATCCCCAATTTGTAGAAGTATTGAAGAGCTTTCAGTCGGATATCTTCGTTGTTGCTGCGTATGGACAGATTCTTTCTAGAGAAATTTTAGAAATACCGAACTTTGGGGCGTTAAATATTCATGGCTCGCTTTTACCGGATTATCGGGGTGCGGCACCAATTCAACGAGCGATCATTGATGGAAAGAAAAAAACTGGCGTTACCATTATGCTGATGAGCGAAGGGATGGACACTGGCGATATGTTGTCAAAAGCAGAATATCCGATTACAGAATCCACCACCTTTTTGGATCTTTATCGAAGTTTATCACTTTTGGGAGGGCATTTGTTAATTGAAACCATGGAAAAGTTTCTGGCGGGGGCATTAAAACCAGTTCCTCAAGATAATTCAGTGGCCACCTATGCCGAGAAGATACTTAAAGATACCGGGTACATCAACTGGTGCAAAACCAGCCGAGAAATACTGTATTTAATAAACGGTACTGATCCTGTGCCAGGAGCGTATACAGTATATGATGATGAGAAAATCAAATGTTTTTCTCCGGAGATCGTAATCTGGGAAGGTTATGAAAAGCCTGGAACGATTGTTATCGCTGATGATCGGGAGGGACTTGTCATTAAAACCCAGGACGGTGCCTTAAGAATTGGATCAATTCAGGCGCCAGGAAAAAAGCGGTTGGAAGCCACTGTTTTTTTACGAGGGAAAAAAATGGCAATTGGAACTATTTTAAACTAGTCTAAGCAGTTCTTTAGGAAATTGTGCTAGTATAAAAAAAGATCAGGAGGAAACGCAATGTTTATTTTAGACTATTATTGGACGATGCTGATACTTGTACCGGGAATTATTTTTGCAGCGTATGCTCAGCATCAGGTGAGTAGCGCTTATAAGGCATACAGTAAGGTGCCAACTAAAAATGGGCTGACTGGGGCAGATGCAGCCCGGCGCTTATTAAATGCCAATGGTTTAAATGCTGTTGCGATTGAAAATGTTGCTGGAAATTTAACCGATCACTATGATCCCCGGAATAAAACCATGCGTTTATCTGCGGGTGTTGGACAGCAGGCCAGTGTGGCGGCAGTTGGCATTGCTGCTCATGAAACAGGTCATGCCATTCAGGATAAAGAAGGGTACTGGCCGCTTAAGTTTCGAGGTTTCATTGTGCCAGTTACTGGTTTTGCAACGAATATTGCCTGGCCTATTTTTTTTATTGGCCTATTCTTTGGTCAAGCTTCTGGTTGGGGGACGATGTTTATGAATCTGGGTATTCTACTCTTTTCATTTAGCCTCTTGTTTACCGTGATCACCCTACCAGTAGAATTTAATGCCAGCAAACGTGCGATTGCTGCGCTGGCTGAAAATAATCTGCTACAACCAGGCGAAGAGGTTGGGGTGAAAAAGGTTCTAAGAGCAGCAGCCCTTACTTATGTTGCAGCTGCGCTGATGTCTTTACTAACGCTAATTAGATTAATCATATTAAGAGGGTCAAGAGATTGAAAAATATTCGAAAGCTGGCATTGGAAACCCTACTGAAAATTGACTACGATGGGGCTTATTCTAACTTAGAAATTAAAAGAACCCTAAAACGTTACCCAATAAAAGATGACGATCGCCGACTATATCTGAGTATTGTGTATGGCTGTCTTCAGAATCAGATCTATCTGGATCACCTGATTACTCAGCAAAGTAGTCGACCGGTAAAAAAGTTACACAAAGAAGTCAGTGAGATACTAAGAATCGCCATCTATCAACTTTATTTTTTGGATAAGATTCCCAATTATGCAATTGTCAATGAAGCGGTCAATTTAGCTGCTGAAATCCAACCTCAGGCCAAGGGTTTTATTAATGGTGTGTTGCGCAACATCATGCGAAAAATCGAAGAAAACGGAAGAGAATTCAAGTTTGAAAATTGGGACAATGAAAAAGAAGCATTATCAATTCGCTATTCTGTACCGCTGTGGATCGTACATAAGTATTATGAAGCCTATGGAGCTGAAAAGGCTGAAGCAATTATTCCGATGCTGAATGAAAAACCGCCTTTTACCGTACGCTGTAATACATTAAAAACATCTAAGAAACAACTGATTCAAGATTTGCAACAGGTTGGTGTTGTTGCGATATCGGCAGGCTTTTCGCCAAATGCCATTCATCTGACGAACCTGGGAATTTTTGAGAGTAACATTGAAAATTCCCGATTATACAGAGATGGTCATTTTTCGATTCAGGATCAGGCGGCGATGCTTACAGTGGAACGATTGAATCCACAGCCAGGTGACCGGGTTTTAGACATGTGTGCGGCGCCTGGCGGTAAAACCACGTATTTAAGTGAGATGATGAATAATTCTGGGGAAATCGTTGGTCGAGATGTTTATGACAGTCGGTTGAAACTGGTTGAACAAAGTGCAAGTCGGCTAAGTTGTACCAATATCAGACTAGAAGAACAGGACGGTTGTGAGTATTCGCCAATCGATGAAGCTTTATTTGATAAAATCTTATTGGATGCTCCCTGCACCGGTCTTGGAGTCATCAGACGTAAACCAGAGATAAAATATCGTAGTACCAAGGAAGGACGTAAAGCACTTGTTAAAATTCAGAGTACCTTACTTGAAAATGCTGTCAGGTATTTAAAACCCGGTGGAGTGATGCTCTATTCAACTTGCACAATTAATAAAGATGAAAATGAAAATCAAATCGGAAAGTTATTAATTAAATTTCCTCAGTTACAGATCATTCCCGATGAACATGGAAGCAACTATACTTATACAAGTCCGTTAATGGAAGGTAGTGACTGTTTTTTTATGTGTCTATTAAAAAAAATGGATGATCACGAATAGATGGGGTCAAATGAGTGATATTTTGAAATAATGTACAATCTGAACAAAAAAGAGCTAAAAAAGGAGAATTGAAAAAATTTGAATTTGATCGGTTCTTTTGATATAATAGATCAATCTATGTAAAACATCTCATTGAGTGTAAGGTCTCTCTAATAGTATAGGAGTAAAACATGAAGGAAAATATTTTTGGCAGAGACATCCATGAGTGTGAAGCGCTCATGGTAAGTTTAGGTGAGGCCAAATATCGTGGGAAACAGTTATATCAATGGTTATATGAAAAAAAATGCGAAAAATTCAGTGAGATGACTAACTTTTCCTGTAGTTTGAGAAAAAAATTATCAGATCAGTATGATTTGTTACATAGTAAAATCGAAACCACGCAAGCCGATCCGCATGATGGTACTAAGAAATATTTGATTGAGTTGGAAGATCATCAATACATTGAAGCTGTGTTAATGCACTATGGACATGGTGCTTCGTTATGTGTGTCAACACAAGTTGGATGTAATATGGGTTGCAAATTCTGTGCTTCCACAAAGGGCGGAAAAATCAGAGATTTATGCGCTGGTGAAATACTGGATCAGATCTATTTAGTGGAAAAAAAAGAAAAAATGCGCATTTCAAATGTCGTAATTATGGGAATTGGCGAGCCACTTGAAAATTATCATGAAGTAATCAAATTTATTCGAATTGCAAATTCGGGGTTTGGAATCGGGCAACGAAAAATCAGTCTTTCTACCTGTGGGATTATTCCGGGAATTGAAGCTTTAGCAGAAGAAGATCTCCAGATAAATCTGGCTATTTCACTTCATTCAGTTTTTCCAGACCGTCGAAAGATGTTAATGCCCATTGCCAAACGCTATGATTTTGAACCACTGATGGATGCCTGCAAAGCTTATTTTACTAAGACGGGAAGACGTATTACCTATGAATATGCTCTAATTGATGGTTATAATGACCGGGATGAAGATATTGCCGAACTCATTAAACTATTCAAAGGAAGTCAAAACCACCTGAATTTAATTGGTTTGAATGAGATTCAAGAAACGTCTTTAAAAGAGAGTCTCCGAATGAATTATTTTCTTGGGGAGCTGGCACGACATGGGATTAATGTTACGATGCGACGAAAAATGGGAAGAGAAATTGATGCTGCATGTGGTCAACTTCGAAAAAAAAGATATGAGGATAAGGTGAGTGTATGAAATGTGCCTATGGATCCAATGTTGGATCACTAAGAAAGGTAAATCAAGATGCCTACTTGGCAGCAACCATAAAAAACGTTGATCGTATTTCTTATGTTTTTGCAGTTGCGGACGGCCTGGGAGGCCATCGCAGTGGAGAAATAGCCAGCAAAACAGCGGTGGATTTTATTAAGAATAATCTTTCCGGGATTAAAAATTATTTTGACCCGGAAGAAATGATGTCTTTTGTAAAATCCATTAATCTGGAACTAAAAAAAATAGGTGATGATGAACCCGCACGTTTGGGCATGGCAACCACCCTAACCATGTGTATCGTTGACGGGAATTATTTATGTATTTGCCATGTTGGCGACAGTCGAACTTATAGTATCACAGCCGACGAAATAATTCGATTAACAAAAGATCACTCGCTGGTTCAGATTCTGGTGGATGAAGGTAAGATAACTCAGGAAGAAGCCGAAATACATCCTCAAAAAAATGTTATTACCCGAGCATTAGGAACTGATAACTCTGTGAATGTGGATTTTTACCGATATGAAATAAACCCTCAAGCAACATATCTGATTTGTTCGGACGGGCTTTTTAATATGGTCTGTGATCAGGATATTAAGACCGTAGTTATGGATAATAGTCTGGAAGATGCAGCAAAAAAACTCATCGATCTGGCAAACATAAACGGAGGCAAAGACAATATTACTGTCGTTTTATTCAAGCCTCTGGAAGGAGTGCCTAATGCTCAGTAGAACCTTAGGAAAACGTTATGAAATTGTGGAGCTGATCGGCCGTGGCGGTATGGCCTATGTTTACAAAGCTCGGGATCTAAAACTAAATCGTTATGTGGCAGTTAAAGTGCTCCGTGAAGAGTATACTGAAAACGAACAGTTTATAAAAAAATTTGATCGGGAATCTCAGGCGGTAGCCTGTTTATCCCATCCCAATATAGTCGGCGTTTATGATGTTGGTGTCCAGGATAATATTTACTACATCATTATGGAATATGTTGATGGGATTACCCTGAAACAATATTTAATGCGAAAAGGGCGTTTGGACTATACCGAAGCAACCCGGTTCGTAATGGATATTTCCAATGCTTTGCGCTGTGCTCACGAGAATAAAATCATTCATCGGGATATTAAACCTCATAATATTCTTTTAACTCGGGATCTGGTTCCCAAAGTTGCTGATTTTGGAATCGCTCGGGCGATTACCAGTTCGACGGTGACGATGACCAATCAAACCATGGGTTCGGTTCATTATATATCTCCGGAACAAGCCAAGGGCGGCTTTGTGGATGAACGCTCAGATCTTTATTCCCTGGGTATTTTATACTATGAATTACTAACGGGTAAGCTGCCCTTTGATGAAGAAAATACGGTGACAATTGCAATCAAGCACATCCAGGAAGAGATTGTCCCACCAAAATTATTGGAACCCAAAATACCAGAACGGGTCAATCAGATTGTCGTGAAACTGACCCAAAAGAAGCCCGACGAACGGTATCAGAATACTGACGAACTGATGGAAGATCTTGAGTCGGTGTTGGAAAATATGAGTTTTGGAGCAGGTGACGGCAATCACCTCGGTAATGATACACACATTATCCGGGAGGGGCTTTTTCATGTTGAAAACACCGGTAGCCATGCAACGGTTCAGCCCGAAGAAGAAGAAGATGATGACTATTATTATGAAACGCCAAAAGAAACGGCTGCCAGAAAGAAGAAACGCAAGATCATTCTGGTTTCGGTTTTTGCAGCCGTAGCGATCATTGCAATGGGCGTTATGGCCTTTGCCTTCTTTTCAGGAAAGACGGTGGAGGTTCCAGACATAAAAGGCAAAACAACAGACGAGGCAAAAACGGCACTGGAAAAATTGGATCTGGTTTTGGAAGTTGAAAAAGAAGTCTATAACGCCGATGTCGAAGCGGGGCTAATCATTACTCAAAACCCGGAAAGCGGCAAAGAATTGCAAAGTGGGAAGACCGTTAAGGTTACTGTCAGCAAAGGCGTAAAGACCGGAACGATCCCATCAGTTATTGGGCTAAGTGAAACCGAAGCAGTTAAAGCCATCGAAGCGGCTAATTTTGTGGTCGGTGAAATTAAGCGTGAGTACAATAGTAGCTATAATGCGGAGATTGTCTTCCAAATGAATCCCAATGGTAACACAACGGCCAATGAAGGGACTAAAGTGACAATATATGTAAGCAAGGGTGAGGATCTGGTTACAGTACCCAGCGTTGTCGGTCAAACCGAAGCGGATGCCAAAAGTACCATCACAAATGCGGGACTGATTGTTGGAACGGTTACCCATGAAACCAGTGCCGATTATGCTAAAGGCATGGTTATGAAACAGTCTCCTACTGATGGAAATCAAGTTTCGAAAGGCTCGGAAATTGCGATCGTGGTGAGTAGCGGCAAGGTCTCTACTCAAAAACTGACGATTGATTTAAGCGAATATATCCAAACCACGCCGGCAAAATCTGTCAAAGTTAAGGTTGTATTAACTGCAGCAGATAAAACGGAGACAGTGATTTACGAGGGGACAAATATGTCAGATGATGTTTTTTCAGTTAATGTTGAGGGCGTTGGTCGAGAAACCTATGAAGTGTTTATCGATGGATCAAGTGTTGGTACAGGCTACATTGACTTTTGATTCAATGTGACTGCTGAAGACGTGTTTTAATAATATTTACGGGTTTATACAACAATTAAGCATTCAATTCGTGCATTTCAATGAAAGGTTCGACAAAAACGATGTTTCAATTGGTTGTAGAAACCCGTATTTAGTTTAAAAAGGTGTGATGATACACAAGGTAAGTGTGAAAAAGGAGGGGTGATATTGATAGTTAACGAACAGGAAACTGGCAAAATAATCAAGGGAATCGGAGGATTTTATTATGTAAAAACTGATAAAAGCCATGATATATTGGAGTGCAAGGCGAGAGGTGTATTACGGCATCAGAAAATTATTCCTACCGTTGGCGATGAGGTGATGATTCAATCAGATAATCCTGGGGAATGGATGATTGAGTCGATTAAGCCCCGAAAAAACATCTTTGTAAGACCACCAGTGGCCAACGTTGATATTGGCCTTATTGTTTTCTCGATGACTAATCCAAAACCGAACCTACTCTTGCTTGACATGCTTTTAATCAGTTCGGAGATACAGGATGTAAAGCCGGTTGTCTGCTTTACAAAACGAGATTTAACAACGACTGAAGAGGAAGTGGCGATAAAGGCAATCTACGAGAAAACTCCCTACCAGTTGTTTTTTTTCAGTAAAAACGATACGGATACCTTGGATAGGATTATTGCAGAAATTGGTGGAAAAACAGCATTTATGGCTGGCCCTTCGGGTGTTGGAAAGTCGACGATGGCAAATTATTTATGTGCTGATCAAACGATGGAAACTGGGGCTTTAAGCCAAAAATTAAAACGAGGAAAACATACAACCCGACATGTCGAGCTGCTGGAAACTAAGAATGGGGGTTATTTATTGGATACTCCAGGGTTTTCATCCTATCAAATTTCTGAAATGATTAAACCAGAGGAACTGCGGGAATATTTTCCAGAGTTTTCTCAAGGGATGTGTCGCTTTAAAAGCTGTCTTCATAAGGATGAACCAGGCTGCGATATCAAAAATTCTGTTGAATCAGGAATCATCAGCGCAGCTCGATACGAGCACTATTTAAGTTTACTGGAAGAAATTAAGAAGGATCAATATCGATGAAAGTGATCATTTTTACGAATGGAGAATATAAGAATAAAAATTTTTATGAGACATATATAAATAAAATAAAGGCAGACTATCTGATTTGTGCAGATGGCGGTGCAAATTTTGCCAGAAAACTAAAACTGAAGCCTAATATTATTATCGGTGATATGGATTCAATTACCGCAGAAACTAGCGAATATTACAAAGCGGTACAATTTGAGACGTACCCACAAAAAAAGGACGAAACAGACACAGAACTGGCAATTATGCATGCTATCAAACTTGGCGCAGATAAAGTGATTGTGCTTGGTGGTTTAGGATCCCGGATGGATCATAGTATTGCAAATATCTATTTACTGAAACGTTTCACGGATGTTAATATAGAAGCTGAAATGGTAAATGAAAATAATAAAATCAGATTACTTGGAAAAACAACAGAATTTAACTTTCCAATTGGCACGATCGTATCGATTTTGCCGATTGGTGGAAATGTTGTGGGACTGACGATTACCGGATTTGAGTATCCGATTTTGGCAGGGGAAATGAGTGTAGATAAGCCATATGGGATTAGTAATGTTGTCAATAAAAAGTCTCAGCGAATTTCTTTTGAGAAGGGGCTGTTGATGATTATTGTTGCAGCAGACTAATTTATGGTGCAAAGGGAAATAATCTGAGTGCGTCGGTGTGGTGAGTATCAGACAACAGCCAGACGAGCAAAAACCCGTCTGACATATTGTTTTGACACAAGAAAAAAGAGTCTGTAAAAGACTCTTGAACAATGGTTTCCGAAGAAATAAGAGACTAGGCTCTTTCGACTTTACCGGATCTCAGACAACGTGTACAAACACTAATTCGTTGTGGTGTGCCTTCAATTACAACTTTTACTCTTTGTAAATTGGGTTTCCAAACTCGTTTATTGTGTTTATTTGAATGACTAACCTGGTTGCCACTTACAACGGTTTTTTTACATACAAAACATTCTTTAGCCATGACATAACCTCCCTTACGCTTACCTTTTATAAAACAAGGTGTATTATATCATAAAAATTAAAAATAATGCAATAGAAATTTTGACTTAAGTCGAATTATTATGTAAAATAGAGAGATAATAATAGAAGGAGCAATTCGATGAAAATAAATAATGAGTTAGGATATATTGATATTACCCGAAAAGCAATTGCGGATATCGCTGGAAACGCAGCCATGGAATGCTATGGTCTGGTGGGGATGGCTCATAAGCGGGGAAAAGATGGTCTGATTGAGATTCTTTCAGGTGACCAGGCGAACAAGGGTGTTGGTGTAATCATCGAAGATGATCGATTAGTGATTGATCTTTATGTTATTGTGGAGTATGCCATTAAAATTTCAGTTGTTGCTGAAAACATCATATCTAATGTAAAATATCGGGTGGAAAAAGAAACCGGTTTAAAAGTCAAACGCATTTCTGTAAATGTTGTAAGCGTGCGTGTGTAAATGGAGGACAGAATGAAAACCCAGACAATAGACGGTGAAATGCTCATAAAAATGTTTCGTTATGGGGCGAAAAATCTTGAAATAAATAAACGAATTGTTGATGAACTCAATGTATTTCCAGTGCCGGATGGTGATACAGGAACCAATATGTCACTTACCTTTAATCATTCTGTTTCAGAGTTTGACAAGATTGAAAAAGTGAATGTCTACAGTGTAGCCAAGTCGGCTTCATCGGGGGCTTTAATTGGGGCTCGGGGAAATTCGGGTGTTATCCTCTCGCAGTTGCTAAGAGGTTTTGCTGAAGGTTGTAAAACCCAGGAAGATCTGGATATTGTTTCATTGGCGGGGGCTTTAAAGTTGGCGGCTGATGTGGCCTATAAGGCGGTAATGAAACCCACGGAAGGGACAATTCTCACCGTAGCCCGGGAAATGGGTGAGTTTGCCATGGCGAAATACGAAGCTTATGACAACTTGGAAAGCTTTATCGCAGATGTTATTCATCATGGTCGGGTTACTCTAGATAAAACTCCGGATATGCTTCCAGTGTTAAAAGAAGCTGGTGTGGTTGATGCTGGGGGCCAAGGGCTGATTTGTATTGTCGAAGGTGCTCTAAAGGCACTTCTAAACGAAGAATTGGGTGTGGAACTGGAGATCAAGCCAAGCAATCTGGATAAGTTTGTGGATGACTCCCACATGAAGCCGGAAGATATTACATTCGGTTATTGCACAGAGTTTATTATCCAGGGAGCTGCAGAAGTTGATGAAAGCGATTTGAGAGCATATCTTAATACACTTGGTGACAGCGTGGTTGTTGTTAAGGATGATGCCATTATCAAGGTTCACTTACACACGGATAACCCAGGTCTGGCATTGGAACGGGCGGGCAGTCTTGGAAGCCTGATTCGGATTAAAATTGATAACATGCGCGAGCAGTTTGCCGCCAAGGGAAGCAAACCAGATGAAGCACAGATACCCTATGGTTTTATCGCTGTTTCTCCGGGTGATGGATTAACTAAAATATTCAAAGATCTTGGTGTGACCCGGGTAATTTCAGGAGGTCAGACGATGAATCCCAGTACTCAGGATTTTTTGAATGAAGTGGATAAATTAAATGCTGAAACCATTTTTATTTTCCCCAACAACAGTAATATTATTATGGCGGCTAAGCAGGCCAGTGAAATTTCTGATAAACAGGTTCACGTAATTGCCGCTAAAAATATTCCTCAATGCATCGCTGCCATGCTGGCATTTTCGCCAGAGACAAGTCCGCAAGAGAATGCATCAACCATGTCGGAAGCCATTAATCATGTGGTGACCGGAGAAGTCACTTATGCTGTCAGAGACACCAAAATTAACGGTCTTAAAATAAAAAAATCAAATGTAATTGGGATAACCGGAGGGGAAATTAAATTTACAGGAAAGAGTATTAAAGAAGTCACTGAAGAACTGCTAAGCGATATGGTTGATGAGGAAAGTGAGCTGATATCAATTTACTATGGAAAGGATGTTTCGGAAGAAGATGCCCACATCCTGGCTGCTGAGCTGGGAGACAGTTTCGAGGAATGTGATGTGGAAATGCATTATGGTGGGCAACCACTTTATTATTATATTGTCTCGGTGGAGTAATATCAATTCGCAATTATTTATACAGTATCACGAGGGAAAACCATGAAATGGGACGATTCGCTGGATAAAGTTAAAGGGGTGGGACCCAAGCGTAGCGAAGCACTGGCGAAGGTTGGAATCAAGACGGTAGGTAATCTTTTGTCTTATTATCCCCAAAAATATATTGATCGTAGTGTTTTTGGGGACCCGGAACACTTTTTTGAGGATCAGGAAATTTCTCTCAAAGCGACGGTTTTAGATACGGGCCGGGTTCAGCGGATTCGGGGAAATCTTTCGATTTTTTCGGTACCATTGCTATGGGAGAATAAAAAACTGTCGGCGGTATTTTTCAACCAACCCTATTTGAAACATACCTTTCAGGAGAATCAGGACTATTATTTTTATGGCAGGATCAAAAAAGGCTATGAGAGCATAAAGATCACTAATCCTCAATTTGTAAAGGCCAGTAATCCCGGTGATTTTTTTGAACTGACACCAGTTTACCGAACTATACAGGGTGTTCCTGGGAGTTTTATCCCGAAAGCACTCAAAGAGATCTTTTGTGATAGCCTGGAGATTCCCGAATCAATGCCGGAAGTGATCCGTTCTGGGGAAAATCTACTTGATATGAAGAGCGCATTAAAAGCAATTCATTTTCCTGACAAGGCAGAAGATGTCATTGTAGGAATTCAGCGACTCAAATTTAATGAAGCTTTGAAAATAAACATGGGGATCATGTCCAGTTCCCGGGAAAAAAGATATTCAGAAATTGATATTAATCTGTTTACCGGTTTGGAACCATTTGTAAACAGTTTGCCATACGACTTGACTGCCAGCCAGCGCTTGGTAATTGACGATATGATTGCGGATTTTAAGAGTGGTCAGGTGATGAATCGGCTGGTTCAGGGGGATGTCGGATCCGGAAAAACAGTAATTGCTGTGATCGCTGCCTGTCTGATGGCTCAAAATGGTTACCAGACGGCTTATATGGCGCCCACCGAAATTTTGGCGCAACAGCATGGGCGCAGCTTTAAGGAATTGTTAAAAAATACCGGTGTAACCGTGGCAGTGATAACTGGCAGTCTGAAAGCCAAAGATAGACGAGAAATACTAAAACAGGTTGCTCTGGGTCAGGTGTCGGTGATCATCGGTACCCATGCCCTGATTCAGCAATCGGTGGCGTATTACAATCTGGGGCTGGTAATCACGGATGAGCAGCATCGTTTTGGAGTTAGGCAACGGAGTCAGTTATCATCAAAGGGAAATCAACCCCACACCATGGTTATGAGTGCGACGCCGATCCCTCGGACATTGGCGCTGATCCTCTACGGTGATTTATCGGTATCTTATATCGATGAACTTCCAAAAGGACGGAAACCGATCAAGACTTACTGTTATAATGAAGCATCCCTGCATAAGATCCTGGGTTTTGTTCAGGACGAAATGTCAAAGGGTCGGCAATCTTTTGTAATATGCCCCTTTATCGAGGCTTCGGAAGAACTGGAAGCGGTTCGGGATACAGAGTCTGTGTATTTGGAATTGCTGCAAAAAATTGAGCCTAAATATCGGATGGCATGCCTCCATGGTCGTCTCAAAAGCGAAGAAAAAGATTCAATAATCCAGGCATTTAACCAGGGTAGGATTGATTGTCTGGTGGCAACCAGTATTATCGAAGTTGGCATCGATGTTCCTAATGTCAGCACAATGGTGATTCTCAGTGCTGAACGATTTGGATTATCTCAGCTTCATCAGCTGCGGGGCCGGGTGGGACGCGGAAATCATCAGTCATATTGTTTTCTGGTTACCAATTCTAAAAGCGAAGATACACTGGCGCGAATGAAGGTGCTTGTCAATAATCGCAACGGCCGAAAGATTGCGGATGAAGATTTTAAGTTAAGAGGGCCGGGTGATTATTTTGGATTTAAACAGCATGGCTTGCCAAAACTCGGCTTGCTTAATCCCACTGAAGAATTGGCCCTGATAAAGCGAACCAAGGAAATTGCTGAGGTCATTTTTGAATCCCACAATCAGGAAATGTTGACATTTAAAAACGACGTGCTGAAGTCATTTTACATTGATATAGCAGATATATCATTAACTTAGGAGGCAAAATGCGAATAATTGCCGGCGAAAAACGCGGTAAGAAATTAACAACCATCAGTGGGGACAGAATCAGACCAACAGCTGACAAAATCAAAGGGGCCGTTTTTAACAGTCTTCAGAATGAGGTGCGGGAGGCAGCGGTTTTTATTGACTTGTTTTCGGGCACGGGGGCGATGGGCCTGGAAGCACTGAGCCGAGGTGTGGAGTCAGCGTACTTTTTTGATCTCTCCAGTGAGAGCATACAAATAACATCAAAAAATATTCAGTTGCTGGGATATGAGAAGCGTGCCCGGGTCTTTAACCAGTCGGCACAAAGTGGGGTGGAAATGCTGGCGCAAAATAAGATTCTGTGCGACATTATCTTTGTGGATCCACCGTATTGTCAGGTTGATGAGATTTATCGCTTGTTGGAAATGATCTCTGAAAAAGAAATTCTTTCTGAAAAAGGAAAATTAGTGATTGAAACAGAAAAATCTGTTATAATGCCATTAGTAAAAAATAAGTTGACGTGTTACAAGTCAAAAAAATACGGTATCACGACAATTAGTTATTATTCTAGGGAGAATTATGAGCACAAAAATTGCAGTTTACCCCGGGAGTTTTGATCCCATAACCAAAGGTCATCTCGACATGATTGAACGAGCTACAAAAATATTTGATAAAGTGATAGTTTGTGTGATGATTAACAGCAGCAAAAACTATCTTTTTAACTGTGAGGAGCGGGTGGCGCTAATTAAAGATTGCCTTGATGGCATCGAAAACGTTGAGGTTGATTTCTATGATGGGCTCTTGATTGATTATGTCAGAATGCGAAACACCAATATTATTGTCAAGGGGCTTCGGGCTTTTTTGGATTTTGAATATGAATTTCAAATGGCATTGACCAATAAGCATCTTGATAATGAGATTGAAACTTTTTTTATGATAACGAGCAATAAGCATTCATATTTAAGCTCGACTTTAGTAAAAGAACTTGTTAAATATCAGGGAGACGTGTCCGATTTTCTCCCCCAAAACGTTGAAAAAGCGATACAAAAGAAGTATGAGGAAGGATGTATGAAATGAGGGTACTTGACTTATTAGCAGAATTAGAAGAAGTCGTGGAAAAAGGAAACACGCTTCCCTTTTCATCTAAAGCGTTAGTAAATCCTGAAGAAGTAATAGAGATTATTGATGAAATAAGAGATTCATTGCCAGAAGAATTGGCAGAGGCAAAAAAAATCGTAGCAGAGCGTAAAAAGATTATTTTTGCAGCCCAAAGTGAAGCGGATCATATTAAAGCGGAGGCTGAAAAAAGATTAAGAGAATTGATTGATACGAATGAAATAACAAAAACAGCGACAGCCAATGCCAATGAAATTATGAGAAATGCAAATATGAGTGCAAAGGCTTTAAAAACTGGAACACAAAACTATGCTGACAAACTGCTTTATAGTTTTCAGATACAGTTAAAAGAAATGAACGATCAAATTGAACAGAATCGACGGGAATTAAAAAACATGAAATAATTGGCAAGGCAAGGGTTGTGTGATGAACACGGCCTTTTTTGTGCCTAGATACTAAATTAATGAGGTAAAGAAAATGATAGAAATAGGAAAAGTACAAACATTGACCATCGAACGGATAACACCTATTGGCGCATATCTTTCAGATGGATTTGATACAACGAATGTCGTCTTACTACCAGAAAAAGAAGTACCAAAAAACAGCCGGTCTGGGGATCAGATCGATGTATTTATCTACCGGGATTCAAAGGATCGACTGATATCGACAACCCGGGAACCCAAGATTCAAATAGGTGAATTCGCAGCACTTAAGGTCGCAGATATTACCAAAGTTGGCGCTTTTCTGGATTGGGGTCTGGAAAAAGATCTGTTATTGCCATACAATGAGCAAACGGTCAAGGTTCAAAAAGGCCGGGATTATTTGGTTAATCTGTATACCGATAAAAGTGATCGTTTATGTGCAACGATGAAAATTTACCCGTTGCTGAAAGTCGATGCACCTTATAAGGTAGGCGATTGGATTGAAGGCTATGTTTATCAAATCAATCCAGAAATAGGTGCCTTTGTGGCCATTGATAATTTATATCATGGGCTGATATTGATAAAAGACGCAAACTCAGACATTCATTGCGGGGAAAAAATTCACGCTCGTGTTTCTGAAATTCGAAATGACGGAAAGCTGGTATTGAGCCCCAATAAAAAAGCCTATAAAGAGATTCCTAAAGATGCTGTTGCCATTCTCACAAAATTAAATGAAAGTCAAGGTTTCTTGCCGTATAATGATAAAACCGATGCATATCTAATAAAAAAAGAATTTAATATGAGTAAGAGTTCTTTTAAACGCGCAGTGGGTAAATTATTAAAAGAGAAAAAAATCAAAATAACGGAAAGAGGCATTGAGAAAAATGGAAAATAATAAATCCCGGGTCGTTATTATGGGCTGCAAATCCTATGATAACGAACTGGTTTATGAAAAACTGAAAGCTGCCATTGAACTTCTCGGCGGAATCGGACAATTTGTAAACGAACAGGAGCGGATTTTACTTAAACCCAATTTACTAAGAGGAAAAACCCCGGATGCTGCTATAACCACACATCCAGCGGTATTTGAAGCAATGATCCGACTACTCAAAGAAGCAAATTGTAACCGCATTTCTTTTGGTGATTCACCTGGTTTCGGCGCTCCCGGGGGGGCAGCGAAAGAGAGTGGTCTCGCCGCTATCGCAGCGAATTATGAAGTACCATTAAAAGAATTTAGTCATGGACAGCAAATGGATTTTTTGTTGGGTATCGGAACCAAAAAATTCGACATTGCTCAGGGTGTTTTAGAAAGTGATGCAATCATTAGCCTCCCGAAAATGAAAACGCATGGGTTAACCCGGATTACTGGGGCTATCAAAAATCAATTCGGCTGCGTATATGGTTTAAACAAAGGCATGTCGCATGCACACTACCCGAATGTCCGAAGTTTTTCAAAAATGCTGGTAGATTTAAACCGGTATCTGATTCCCAAATTACGACTTTTTGTTATGGATGGAATTGTTGCAATGGAGGGAAATGGACCGGCCTCGGGTAATCCTGTGCCAATGAAGGTATTGCTGGTATCAGACGACCCAGTGGCCTTGGATGCGACTTTTGCCAGAATGATTAATCTTGATCCGACCTATATACCGACCATTACTTATGGAGAAGAAATGGAACTGGGGTATTGGAGCGAAGAAAAAATTGAAATTCTGGGAGAACCATTTGAACAGTTTTACAATCCTGAATTTGATGTGGTTCGGATTCCCGTCAGTGAAGGGGAGCCTTCGACTCTTTCAGTATTAAAACCGATTCAAGATTTTATTATTCAAAGGCCAGTCGTTGATAAAGAAAAATGCATTGGTTGTGGGATTTGCGAAGCGAGTTGTCCGGTTGAGAAAAAGGCCATCCGGATTGTGGAGCGGAAGCGCAGAAAATATCCTTTATATTTTTATAATCGCTGCATTCGTTGCTATTGCTGTCAGGAAATGTGTCCGGTAGGTGCTATTTCTGTTAAAACCCCATTATTGGGAAAAATGACCATTTACAAAAATAATTAATGTATTGGTACGTTCATGCAAAAATATTTTCTTCATGTGAGAAAAAAGACATTGACAAAATGTCAAAATTTTAATAAGATAATCGGAAATACTTAAAAAGGGAGTGATTCCACTGTTAGCATCAAAATTAATTTTAAAATGTCTTGAACGAGAAAATGTTGAGTTTGTGTTTGGTTATCCCGGAGGTGCCCTACTGCCTCTCTATGAAGCATTTAGAACATCTCCAATCAAACATATTTTAGTGCGAAACGAACAGACAGCGCCGCATTATGCGAGTGGATATGCCAGAGAATCTGGGCGTGTCGGTGTATGTTTGGCAACATCAGGACCTGGGGCAACCAATTTGGTAACCGGTATTGCAACCGCTTACCTTGATTCAATTCCCATTGTTGCCATTACCGGTCAAGTGGATCGGGCCCTTATCGGAACAGATGCCTTCCAGGAGGCAGATATCACCGGTGCAACCGCTCCCTTTACAAAACATAGTTATTTGGTTCAAAATGCTGCGGATATCCCCAGAATCATTAGAGAGGCTTTTCATATTGCTTCGACAGGCCGACCAGGACCGGTTCTCATCGATATTCCCCGAGATGTTCAGTTGGAGAATGTCAAAACCGGACTCACCTATGACAAAATTGACATTATGGGGTACAAGCCGAATCTCAATGGTCACAGTGGACAAATTAAGCGGGCAATAAAAAAGATAAAAGAAGCGACAAAACCGGTTATCTATGCTGGTGGTGGCGTTGTTCTGGGAAATGCACAAACAGAACTACTTGCCTTTGCGGAAAAGAATAATATACCCGTGATTACTTCGCTAATGGGGATTGGTGGGTTTCCAGAAGATCATCCGTTATATTGCGGAATCGTTGGCAGCCACGGCTATAAGTATTCCAATGTGGTAATGAATGGCGCCGATTTAATCATCAATATTGGGGCACGAATGTCGAATCGCGCGACATCGCAGTTGACAAAATTTGAAAAAGATACTGATTTTGTTCATATTGATATCGACCCGGCAGAAATTGGAAAAAACATGGAAACAAATATCCCGATTGTCGGAGATGCCAAAACGGTATTGTCCGAACTGGTTCAAAAAGATACCGTTGGTGACCATGCTGGTTGGTTGGCTGAAATCGAAACAATTCGCTGCGAGAACCCGCTGGTTTACGATGCTGATCCGCCATGTAGTGATTTGATCAACCCGAAGATTTTGTTTAAAGATATGTCGGAAATGACTTCAGATAATGCCACCGTTGTGGGTGACGTCGGACTTAATCAAATCTGGTCCGCTTTGTATTATCGGATTATTAAAAATCGCAGATACTATACTTCTGGTGGGTTGGGAACCATGGGCTATAGTATCCCGGCAGCCTGCGGCGCCGCTTTTGCAACCTTGGACAAACCTAAGGAAATATTTATCGTCTGTGGAGATGGCAGTTTCCAGATGAGTATGGGTGAACTGGGAGTAATAGCCGAACATCAGCTGAATGTCAATATTATTCTGATTACCAATACAAAGTTGGGAATGGTGCGACAGCTGCAGTTTGATAACTATGGTAAAGGTCATTATTGCGGAACGGATATTAATTTCGATATTGATTTTATGAAACTGGCCGAAGCCTATGGCATCAAAAGTTTTAAGGTTGATAAAAACGCTGACTTTAACAAGGTGCTCCCGGAAGTAATCAAGCATCAGGGTCCAACCTTGATTCAATGTCAGGTTCATCCTGATTTCATAAGGATATAGGGAGAGTGACAATGGAGAAAAAAACCTGTTTATCATTATTGGTAGAAAATAATTTTGGTGTCTTAAGTCGCATTTCTGGTCTCTTTGCGAGACGTGGTTATAATATCGACAGTCTGACAGTCGGAACCACCGAAAATGCTGAACTTTCACGGATTACCATTACGGTGACCGGAGATGATCAAATTTTAACCCAAATTAAAAAGCAATTAAACAAACTCATTGATGTAATTACCGTTATTGAGCTGAAACCGGATGAAGCCATTATCAGAGAGCTGGTTTTTATTAAGGTGAAGGCTGATGACACGACCCGATCTCAAATTGTTGAAATTGCCAATATGTTCCGGGCAAATATCGTCGATGTTGCCAGAGAAAGTTTGGTTATTGAAATTACCGGCACACGCTATAAAATCGAAGGCTTCTTTGAAATGGTTGAGCCCTATGGAATTTTAGAGTTTGTCCGATCTGGGGATACCGGTTTACAACGGGGAGGGAAAATATTATCCCATTAATAAAAATCAAAATAATTATGAACAAAACATACTATCGAACCGCTGGAATTAATTTCAGCGGTTCGTAACCGTTCTGGTTCTTTTGTTTTTTTGTTATTTTACTTAAATTATGAAAAAATATACAATTTTTTATGTGTCAAAAAGTGTATAATTATGAAGACTATCAATTACTGAAATAATTCATTAGCCGAATTTGAAAGGAGTTTATTATATGAGTCATGAAACAAATGAACATGAGCATAATTGTGGTTGTGGCTGTCACGGGGAAAAAGCAAATCCCTTTACTGAACTAAACCCAGTGTTGGATCGTTATGCCGATATTCCCGGCAGCCTGATCACCA